>CXWK01082752.1_pt9 | contig 38136 bp, 37 predicted proteins | sample 590851 | NCBI WGS metagenome assembly CXWK01 (sample SAMEA3498364, study PRJEB10139) | wastewater metagenome | biome: wastewater treatment plant; material: activated sludge | place: Denmark | collected 2014-08-01
TCAAAAGAATCTATGGAGCTCGCTCCTATGCCTGCCTGGCAGCGTCGAATAGTTCATATGGCAGTCGAAGAAACAGCTGGTGTAAAATCCGAAAGTATCGGCGAAGGCCAAGATCGAAGACTAGTCATAAGTTCTGCCTCGGAATAGTTTTTCTGCTTACTATTTTTCTTAATTTCCAAATAAGTCCTTAAACATAAATTGAGAAATTTTATAAATCTATTCAAAAATTCATCCTCATTCTCTTCTAAATTACAAAAATCCGAGCAACTACTCCTCTTTCTCAATGTCTTTCTTATTCCTACTCAGCTAGGCAAACATTTCTGGCCGGACTTTAGTTTCATTTATTCTCTACGGATAGATTATTTGTCACCAACTATTTATCTCTGGGATCTCACAGTTCTTGCCTTGTTAATAATTTGGTTCTCCCAATGTTTCATCAAACCTAAATCATTTACACTCAATCATAAATTTCTATTCTTACTCCTGTTCTTTCTTCTAACTCAGTCAATGTCCATTCTTAGCGCTTCTAATCCAGAAGGTTCGCTTGTTAGGCTAAAAGAGTACACAATTGCCGGGTTATTTGGTCTCTACCTGGCTTCCAAAAATTTCATTCAAATAAAAAATATAATCTATTCAGGGCTTTTTCTTAGTTTGCTTTTAACTTGTCTTCTGGCAGTCTGCCAATTCCTGCTTGGTCATTCTGTCGGTTTTTGGATACTTGGTGAACGGGAATTCTCTGTCTCCACTCCTCTAATCGCCAGATTTAATTTTTATGAGCACATTTTCCTCCGTCCCTATGCCACATTCTCCCATCCCAATATGCTGGCGGCCTTCTTAATTCTGACACTCCCAATAGTTCTTTTGAGTATTCCCAAAAAATTTGCTAAAACGAAACTGAGTCTAGGACTTTTAGCTGTCGCCACCATCTTCATTACTTTCTCCAGATCAGGCCTCATTCTCATGGTTATTCAATCATCCATTCTCTTTCGCCGCTTCTGGAAACTTCTCCTAATTATTATTGTTCTAACAACACCTCTCGTCTTTGTTCGCCTGGCTTCCATCTTTACCTTTGATACGCTGGCCGTTCTGAGACGAGAACAACTCTCGAATTACGCCATAAAAATATTCTCTGAGAATCCTTTGGCTGGAGTTGGTTTAAATAATTTTATTAATGTTCTAGCATTCGATGAAGTCTTAGTTGGAACAAGTCGTTTTCTTCAACCAGTCCACAACATTTTTCTATTAACCCTCTCGGAAACCGGCCTACTTGGATTACTCGGCATCCTAGTCCTTATCCTTCCCGCCTTTTGGAATAATCTATTTCGAAAAGATAATCTGTCCCGGGTTCTTCTGGGAAATCTGCTAATGATAATTTTTCTTGGGTTATTCGATCATTATTTTCTGACCTTACCCCAGGGCCAAAGACTCCTCTTTTTGATTCTAGGTTTAAGTTTCAGGAAAGTTTAAATCAGTAATTTTTTATATACTCACGGATTAAAGCGATGATCAAACCCATCAATCCTCCGACTATTAAACCTGAGATTAAATATTTAAATAAGCTCGGCTCAACTAGATTAATTGATGGACCTGTTAATTCCTCGACTTGAAAATTTTGTCTTAAATATTCAGTTTCTTTTAATATAAGCGAATAACTAGTTTCTCGATCAAGTGTTGTGGCTTCAATACTGATACTCAGAGGCGCGCTTTTATAAATTGAAACACTTGCATCGGGAAAGAAGTCCTGAAATCTTTGAGTTCTCAGTTCAGAAATTGCCTGATCAGTCAAGGCAAGAATTGTATTAACATTCTCCAAACCATAATTTAACTTAAACGTCTGTGTAATTCTCGAGTATGTTGGAATCTTTGCATAAGAATAAACACTCATTAATAAACAAATGATTATTGGAACCCCCAGGAGTAAAATATTTCTTCGTAGGAACTGAATATAAAGCTTGGATTCTCTCATTAAGCTATTCTTTCACAAAACACACAATCTTATAAAGACTAAGATCTCTCAAAAGGTAAGTTAGCAAGTCTATCAGCAATATAATTTTCTTCTCTCGGTACGCTTCTATAAAAAACAGTCCCTACCTCAAATTCCAAGATCTTAATCTTATCAAACAGCGGTATCAGATTAGGGCTTTTTATTTTATATCTGCCGGATAATTGCTCCACCACTAGTTTAGAGTCAGCCACAACCTCAACTTTATGGGGAGCTTTCCTGGAAAATCTCTTACTTATATATTCCAGAGCTTTAACTACTGCAGTGTATTCTGCCACATTGTTAGTTGTGATCCCAATCCTCTCGCCTTCTTGGTGAACAATAGCTCCTCCTCTATTCTTAATAATATATCCATATGACGATGGCCCCGGATTTCCTTTTGAAGCGCCGTCTGTATTAATTACAAAATCCATATTGCCCAACAGAATAGTCTGCCGGCCGGATAAAATCAAGTCTTCTGGCTCTAGACACTCCAACTAGAGCTTGAACTAACTTACGTGGAAGACTAAAATTTAGAAGTGGATGCTCCTGCCAATACATTCAAGCAAAACTCTCGCAATTTGATTTCGCGCAACCGTCCGGTAGCCGTTATCGCCAACGCTTGCACGTTTTTGGGAGCCTCTCTTACAGCCTATTTGCTTGATAAAGACATTCAAGTCATCGCCCTAGACGACTTAACAGTTTTTGATAAACGCAAACTAGGTTCTGCGGTTAAAAATAAGGATTTTCACTCCATGAATCTCGCTCTCGATAACGATGAGGTCGTTCAGCAGTTTGCTGATCTGCAATTACCGCGTTTGGATTATGGTTTTTTTATCACCGATTCTACAGTCCCAGACATTATTGTTGGCAAAGGGATTATTAATTTCCTTCATCTTGTTAAAGATGTCCGGGATAATTCTGATAATACAACCCACACAGATCGTCCGCGTCTTGCCCTCGTCAGCTCTATTAATCTTTATGGTAAAAATCTTAATAATCATGAACGAATTCTTAAAGAAGCCGAGGTCAAATTCGCCAAAGGCATTAAACATTTTAAATTAAACGGCCGTGTTGTCCGTCTAGCGGAAGTCTTCGGGCCTTCCATGGAATTAGACGATAGTCCTCTCTCCGTTCTTATTGGAGCATCAGTTACTGACAACCTTTCAGATATTACCACTAGCCTGGACTTCACCCAAAGAAGCCTCTTCATTGATGATGCAGTCTCTCTTCTGGTTAAATCTGTGCTTTCCGGTTCCACCTCCAATAAAATATATGATGGTGCACTGCTTCACCCAGTCAAACTCTCCGATGTTAAACAAATCCTTCAGGACCCTATGTGGTATGAGGAGGAAAAAGCTAAGCTTGAAAAGCTTCCTGCCTGGCCAACCCCTAATCTGGTGAAAACAATTAAAGAGCTCAATTGGTCATCGAAGACCCCTCTTATCAAAGCTCTTAGAGAAACAATGGCCTATTTTAAAGAGCACCAAAATGAAGTTCCTCAAAACGAAGTCAAAAGCCCCAACTTCAAAGCCGATGCCAGCTGGTCATTTGCTGGTACCGGTTTTCTAGGAGCCGGTCAAAAGGAGCCCCTTAAAAATGAAGAAGCAGCAAGCGCTTCACATCAGAAAAAGTCAAAAGCCGAATTCGAAAACGAGCTTATTGGTCACGATAGAAATTCCTTCTTTGGCAAAACGAAAAGGGGATTAGGTTTTATTATTATTGCCTCTCTGTTCATCTACGGTCTCATTTGGCCAGCTGTTTACTTAGGCTATCAAGCACTAAACATTAGGCAGAGTTTATTAGCCAGTAGGGAAGGGTTGGAGTCCGGTGATTTTGAAAAATCCCAAACTTCTATAAAATCTGCTCAAAATGGCGTAGCGGCCTACAAAGAAACAATCGATAATTTCAAAATTTTGGAGAGAATCCCTGGCATAAATAATTACTACGTCAAAGCCAGCCAAATAACTGATTTAGCCAAAGAGGGAATTGATGGTGTTTACTTTGCAACAACTGGTAGCAAAGCTCTCTTTGAAACCACCAAAATAATCTCCGGCGAATCCAGAGAAGACCCTAGACAATATTATCAGGCCGCTCAAATTGATCTGGATTTTGCAGCCGAAAAACTATCTCGGGTTTCAGCCGGCCTGGGAGATCCATCTCTTAAACAGGGTTTACCCCAAAGTTTGGGAGTTCAGCTCGATAGTCTGAAGGACAAGCTTGGCTACTATTTATCACTAGTTGAACAAACCCAGTCCGCAAGTGAATTAATGCCAAAAATTACCGGTCTTGAAGGTAAAAAATCATACTTAGTTTTACTTCAAAATAACCTTGAGCTCAGACCAACCGGCGGATTCATTGGTTCTTATGCTAAGCTCGATTTTGATAATGGCCGTCTAACCGACATCAAAGTTGATGACATATATAGCCTTGATGGAAATCTTAAAGAAGTCATCGCCCCTCCGGCCGAACTAAGATCAGATCTTAATCTCGAACGTTTATACCTCAGGGATTCTAACTACGATCCCGATTTTCCCACAGCCGCCAGACAAGCCAGCTTCTTCTATAAAAAAGAAGCCGGGGAGACTGTACATGGTGTAATTGCCCTCGACTTAAAAGCCTCCGGTAATCTGCTTGATGCCGTCGGTGGTCTTGATTTGCCTGAATATGGTGAATCAGTAAATGGCGCAAATTTATTTGAAAGAGCAATAACTCATGCCGAAGCAGGTTTCTTTCCAGGCTCTCAGGCAAAAAAGAATTATTTGACTTCACTGCAAAATCAAATGTTCAACAAAATCTTTTATCTCTCCAAACAGAACTGGCCAGCCATCATTAGAGCTATCTCAAAATCCTTAAATGAGAAACACATGCTGGTTTATCTCGAAGATCCCGCACTTTTTTCCTATCTTGCATCAAGCAACTGGTCAGGAGTTTTTCCTCGCGAAGGCGAAGTCAGAGAAGGGGAGACAAATGATTTCCTGGCAGTGGTTGAGTCTAATATGGGAGCCAATAAATCTAATTATTTCCTTCAAAGAAAATATGATTTAGCGTCATCCTTTACCAAAGAAGGTAAAATCCAGCATCAATTAAAGATTACCTACAAAAACAGCTCGCCTTCAGAGATTTTTCCAGCTGGAATTTATAAAAATCGTATCCGTATCTACACTCCAATCGGCACCAAACTAAACCGGGCTATGCTTGGGAAAACAGACATCACCAGCACTTTCGCCGCCTTCTCTGATTATGGCCGTTCTGGCTTCTCCTCACTAATCCAGATCGCTCCTAAAGAGCAAAAGCAATTAGTTCTGGAATATGAACTAGCAACAGCTTTGAACTTTAAAGACAATCAAGTCCTCTATAAACTGGAAATTCTAAAACAGCCTGGAACCATCGCTGACCCGTTAGATTTTGTTCTTACACATCCTATTAACTTCAAGCTTGAAGAAGCCCCAGCTTCGGGCAACGCTGGTGTTCAGGAAGTAAAAATTATCACCGATCTGCTCACAGATCGTGTCTTCCAATTCAGAATTAAAAAGTAGCAAAAACTCTTCAGGCTTGTTTCAAAGACCCAGCTGTGTTATCTTACTCACTTATGGATGCTAAACCCATCCGCTAAATATACTTATGGATCGCACACCCTTAAAAGCTAAAGAAAGAACAGTTCTAGGCAAGAAAGTCAAAAATCTAAGAAAAGAAGGCCAAATTCCGGCTCATGTTTTTGGCAACATTAAAGAAGTCGAACATGTCTCAGTTAATGCTCACGACTTTGCCCGTGTTTTCAAGCAAGCTGGTGAAACCGGCCTTGTTGATTTAAAAATTGGTGAAGACAGAACCAGACCAGTTCTCATTAAAGAAGTCGAAATTCATCCTGTCACTCGTGAAGTTCTCCATATCGGTTTCTACCAGGTCAACTTAAAAGAGAAAGTCGAAGTTCCAGTTCCTCTTATTTTAATAGGTGAAGGTCCAGAATCAGTTAAATTAGGTCAGACAGTTGTTCTCCAAACTCTTAGTGAAGTTATGGTCGAAGCCCTTCCAAACGATTTAATTGAAAACATCGAAGTTAACATAGATGTCCTAAAAGAAGTCGGCGATGCTATTTCAGTCGCTGATCTAAGCTATGACCGAACTACTTTAACTATCAATGCCGAGCCAGAAGAAATCGTAGTTAAACTTGATGACGCAGTCACAGATGAGATGAAAGCTTTAATGGCAGAACAAGAAGCAGAGCAGGCAGCCGCCCAAGAGGCAGCTGAGACAGAAGAGGGCGCAGAAAAAGTAGAAGGTGAAGGCGAAGAAGGGGAGTCAGTAGAGGGCGAAGAAAGTGCCGATTCAACCGAGAAATCTGAAGGTGGGGAAGAGGGAAGTGATAAAAAAGAAAATTCCGAAGACTCTGAGAAAGCTTCTTAGTTCCTCTATTCAAAATTCTTATTTAAATTTATAATACTTTAATGACACTCGAAGAGCGTGTGGAGACTATTGAAAAACGGAACAGGGAAGTCGAGCTCAATAAATCCTGGGAAAACTCCTGGACAAGAAAACTCTTAATCATAATTTTTACTTACTTATCAATAGCTCTTTACCTGAAATTTATTGTAGGAATTGATCCCTGGGTAAATGCTGTAGTCCCTTCACTTGGGTTTTTGTTATCCACACTCGCTCTGCCCTATTTTAAATCTCTCTGGACAACATATCTGTATAAGAACCGATAAGTCCCAGTTTTTCAAATTCAAACCAAAAACCTGCAGGTGAAAGTGTTGCAGCTCCAAGAGCAATCCTGATAAAGAATAGAGTCATAGCCAAACTTCCTAGAATAATCAACCAGCGTGATAAGTAAAATTTCTTCGAAATAACAAAAGCCAGTCCTAACGAAGTAAATAATAAGCTGTAGGCTAGCAGTAAGGAAGGTACAAAAAAGTAGCCTGCAACTTTTAGGCAGCTCTCAGCCCCTGGAGTGCTTATTAAACAATATGATGCCTCATCAGCTAGCTGTTTACAAAATAGCGGCTCACATTCAGGCTGTTGCGTTGCGGTAAGCCTGAGTCCTAAATTAATTCCTACAACTATTAAGTAAAATATCACAAATGTGGTAAGTACTAGAAGTAGAAAATTCCTAATTTTGTAATTCACAAAATTATCTTATCAGCTATTTAACAGTTGGCCAAGAGGAAATCATAATCGCTCTTTCTTCATGAGGCAGGTTCGAATAAATTTCCTCAGTAATAAACGGCATAAATGGATGAAGTAACTTAAGACAGCTTTTGTAAATCTCCATAAAATTAGATAATCCTATCTGCTTATCTTCTCTGTTCTTCAAAGACTCTATATATTTATCAGCGAGTGAGTGCCACATAAATTGATATATCCCTTCAGCCGCATCCGCAAATCTATACTTCTCTAAATTCTCATCAACCGACTTTATGAGTTCTTGAAGCTCTGCCCGGTACTGTTTATCCTCATCAGTTAACTGCGCATTCCCCAATTCTTCACCACTAAGCAATTCAATTTTCTCATTCTCAATCATCATCAACGAAAACCTTGCCATATTCCAAATCTTATTCCCAAAGTGTTTAAAAGCGATTACCCGATCCTTAGGAAAATTAAAATCCTTGCCATTAGCAGTTCCTGAAATTAGTCCCATTCTTAAAGCATCCACTCCGTATTGCTCAATATACTCATCCGGATTAATCACATTCCCGAGAGATTTACTCATCTTCTTTCCGTCCAGCGCCCGAACTATGCCATGCAAATAAACATCCTTAAAAGGCACCTCTCCTGTGTTATAAATTCCAAACATCACCATCCTGGAAACCCAAAGCCTGATAATTTCCCAGCCAGTTTCCAAAACTGCGGTAGGATAAAATTTCTTAAAATCAGAAGAATCAGGATACCCCAAAGTAACCAGCGGCCACTGCCCTGAAGAAAACCAGGTATCAAAAGTATCAGTCTCCTGAATCCAAGTTCCATCTTCTGGTCTGGTAGTGGAAACTCTAATCTCCGGCTGATCTTTCGAATTGCTTTGTTGGGGAACAATCAGTTTCTGTAAGCCGTGCTCTATTTCCTCAAAAGAAAACCCTTCGTCAAGATACTGCTTCAGACTTCCATTATGAGATTCTTTTTTCTTATCTATGAAAGAAACCATAATACTTAATTCTTTTCCCTCAGCCCTATACCATACAGGTATCCGTATTCCCCAAACATTTTGTCTGGAGATAGGCCAATCCCTCATCTCTTCCATCCAGCGAACATAAGTAATCTCTCTCCATTTTGGATAGATGTTTAGTTTTCCATCATGAACTGCCTGTAGAGCCGGACCTTTAAAAGAGATTTTTTCATCATCAACTTTAACAAACCAGTTCGGTAAAACCATCGGCTCGATCTCATGCCCCGCTTTACATAAAGCCACTGTATGCAAATATTCGCGGTCAATATGATCCATTAATCCCCGGGCTTCCAGATCTGCAACAACTTGTTTGCGCCCTTCAAAAACCGACAGTCCTGCATACTTACCAGCTTTGTCATTTAACTTACCATTCAAATCAATAACTGGCTTTACTTCTAAACTATGTCGAAGTCCAACTTCATAATCATTCTTATCATGAGCCGGTGTCATCTTAACAACCCCTGTTCCAAACTCCGGATCAACATATGAGTCAGCAATTACTTTAAGTTTAAAGTTCCCATTAAGCCCTTCGACTTCTATCTCTTTACCTATCCATTCTTGGTATCGCTTATCATCAGGATTAACCGCCACTGCAGTGTCTCCAAATTTAGTTTCCGGTCTGACTGTTGCTAAGATAAACGGTCCGTACTTTAAGTAGAAAAGGGGATCTTTGCGCTCTTCGTGTTTGAGTTCCACGTCGGCATAAGTAGTTCCACACTTAGTGCAGTAATTAACGATATGGTTACCGCGGTAAATTAAGTTATCTGTAAACATTTTCTTGAAGGTTTTGTGGACAGTTTCTACTACGTGGGGGTCAAGGGTAAAAGTGTTGCGGTCCCAATCAACAGATGCTCCCATCTGTCTTATTTGTCCTTCAATCTCTCCTTGATTACTTTTAACAAAATCCCAAATCGCCTGATAAAATTCTTCCCGGGAAAAATTAAAACGGGACTTACCTTCTTTCTTTAACTGTTTCTCAAAAGTTATCTGAGTTTCAGTTCCGGCATGATCTGTCCCTGGAACCCAAAGAGCTGCATAACCCTGCATCCTTTTCCAGCGGATTAAAAGGTCTTCTATCGCAATCATCAAAACATTTCCGGTGTGCATTTTCCCGGAAGCATTCGGTGGGGGAAGAATGATCGTATATGGCTTTCCTTCAGGATTGATTTCTGGTTTAAAAAATCCTCCCTCTTCCCAGATTTTGTACCACTTTTTTTCAGCTACAGCTGGTTCGTAAAATTTATCCATAATTTTCCCCTGAGAAAAAGCAAGGTTCTGCTTGTAAAGCAGGTCCTTCTTTCTCTTCAGCCAGTTTTGCATTATACTCTTTATCCATCAAAATCTCCTTATTCCCTTAGTATCCACAATATGTTCCATTGATCCTCCCTCTTTAGATCGGGTCTCATTCTACCTAAAATATCATTATTAAGATTAAAGGAAGTATAAACCTCAGCAGCTAACGGATCATAACGTCCAGGTCTCTTTCTTTTCTCATAGACAGTTGAACTAGAAGTAACCACTAACTCTCCTCGTAGAACCCCGCCCGGTTCAAAAATTGCTCCATTACTATACATTATCAAAGCCTTCTTATTATCTTTCTGAATTTCCATAAAAAAAGCACACCAATCCCTCCTAATGGGACGATGTGCATTGTTACCGAGTTTACGGTGAGCTTGCCGAACCGTGGTACCACCCAAATTTTATAATATTTTTCGAACGAAGTGAGAAAATACACTAAGAAATTTTCTCAGATACTTCGAAAAATAATTACCTCTTTAAGAATCTAACGTTTCTTAAACGGAAAGCTCAACAGGTGACGTAAGTCTGTCTCAACACTCTCATCTGCAATTATATATTCACTAATTAAAAAAAGCAAAGCTAGCGATACTCTTTTAACATCTGTGCCAAATTAGCATGCGCCCTACTTAGTCTTGATTTTACTGTCCCGCAGTTAATACCCAATCTTAGAGCAATCTCATCATATCCCAATCCTCCTGAGTATCTAAGGTTGATGATTTCCTGATGAAGAGGTGAGAGGTGTTTAATTGCGAGTTCTATCTGAATCTTATCTTCAGAGCGCTCCGAGACGACGACCGGATTATCAAGTGGATCGGCAGACGGCTTATCCCCTTGATAATCATACTCACTAACTAAAAGCTCCGGTTTGGATCTTCTTTTTCGGCCGAGATCATACACCCTGCTTCTCGTGACAGCCTTAATCCAGCCCCGAGGACTCTCATTACGTATAGAGCTCCCTTTTGTAATCATTGTTATCATTGCTTCTTGTGCCGCATCCTCCGCATCCTGAACTCCTCGTGTTAAAGAAAGCGCCTCTCTAAATGCAATATTCCAACAATCCTCTACAGGCGGAAAAGAAGAAGTGCCTGTTCCTGTGCCAATCTGTATTAACCCTCTTAGCGACTGAACTCTTTGACTCTCATTAGTATCGTGTAACAAGTTTAAAAGAAGCAATTTTTGGGTATTAATCCTGTCAGCAAAGCTGACGGACTTCTCAGTTGGATGTGTCATAAAAGCTCGAGTCTCAACAGGTGACATAGGTTAAAGCTGTATGTTCGGATCAGCCTGTAGTAGTATAGGCTCAACTTCCTTTTTTGTAAAGAACCCAGCTGCCGCTATCATCGCCCCATTATCAGTACAAAAAATTTTTTGCGGATTACGCACAATGACGTGGGGGAATCTCCGGAGTCCAGCCGAAAGGTTTGCATTTGCAGCCACCCCGCCAGCTATCATAATCTCTGAAATCTGATGTTTATCAGCAGCACCTATAGTCTTCTTAATTAAGACATCAATAATCGTTTGCTCGATTGAAGCAGCAAGGTCGTTTCGGAAAGACTCGGAAAGACTCGGACTATCAGATGCACCTGAATTTCTGAGACTCTGATCTTCTGGTTTCTGAGTCTTTCTGAGCGTGCTAGCGCTAGCTTTGCTAAGTTCTCCTGAAATAATATTAGCAACCGCTGTCTTAAGTCCTGAAAAAGAAAAATCAAAATCGCCCGAATTTATCATCGGCTTAGGTAATTTTATTTTTGAGCCGTCTCCTGTTTTTGCCAGTTTAGAAATCTCCGGTCCACCAGGATATGGCAAATTCATTAGCCGAGCGCATTTATCAAAACATTCCCCAGCCGCATCATCTCTTGTTCCTCCGAGATATTTATATTTCATATGATCTTCAAACAAAACTAAATCTGTATGGCCCCCGGAGACCAAAAGTCCAATGCAGGGAAAAGTAGGGATTTGCATTAAGGGATAAGTATTAAGGGGCTTTGAATCCATTCGTTCCTCCCCGTAATACTTAATACCAGTCCCTTGTCCCTGATTAATCCAATTTGCATAAAAATGTCCCAGCAAATGATTCACCGGAATTAAGGGTTTATTCCAAACTAGAGCTAAAGTCTTTGCGGTTTCTACTCCAATCAAAAGCGACCCAATAAGTCCTGGTCCATAAGTCACCGCGATGGCATCAATCTCATCTATTCTTAATCCGGAGTCTTTAATCGCTGTCTCTATAACTGGAATAATCGCCTTTAGTTGTTCCCTCGCCGCTTGCTCCGGAATCACACCTCCAAAAGTCGCCTGAAGTTCTGAACTAGAAGCCACCACATTTGATAAAACTCTAATTCCCTTTTCATCCCTCTTTAAAACCGCCGCCGCAGTCTCATCACAAGATGTCTCAATTCCTAAAATAGTTTTGTAATTATGCATGCAGCATATTTTAAGCGCTGAGGGTGTTAATCATCAATAGCCGATCAAACAACAAACAATTTAACAGTTTAACAATTTAACCATAGAACCATTTAACAATTATTTAAGTTTAATCTCCGCTAAAGTATTATGTTTATGAAATCCAACATTCGGTATCGACTCAAAGAGTTTTATCGAATTAACTCTAATCGGCTTAAAACTTTGAAGTTCCAGTTTTTCGAATTCTCGTTCCTGATAAGCATTTAAAACTAACTGGTCAACTTTACCTAAAGCAATATGAGGAACAAATCTTCTTTCATCAACTCCTAAGTCAAGATTAACCAGCCCGTCCTTGATTCGGTGTCTGATTATATAAAGTTTATCAATATCACCCTTAACTCCAATCCAGATAACTTTTGCTTCATGAAGATGGGGGAATCCGTCAAGATAAGCCGGAGTAACGCTAAACCCAGATATGCCCTCAGCCGCTCGTCTTAATATTTCAACTAATCTTTCAGTCAAAGATTCCGGTTCTTCACCAACAAAGGCTATCGTCAAATGCAGCTTATCCGGAAATGATGGCTTAAAGTTTGGAACAAGTTCTACCAGTCTTTTTTGAACCGCTTCAAGTTCAAACTTACTTTCGTCCGGAATCTCCAAAGCAATAAAGAATCTCATATTACAACATTCAGTATATTAGAATCCGACCTATTTGACAAAAATACTAAACTGCAAAACTTGACAATTTGTTTTTGCAGTAATAAGATATCCAAAGAAATCAAGAGTGATGGCTAGAGTTTTGGCTCGTTAATCCATCCGGCAACCGACCTGAAAGGTCGTCCTGAGAGAAATCGAAGGACCTCGTACAGAGCACGGTGCCAAACCCAAATCCCGCAAGGGAGAGGATTCGGCCTGAATAATCTTAGGCAAATATTCAAACTAATAGTAGTTTGTTGTGATCCTCTCCTACATGGAGGGGATTTTTTATGGCCGAAAAAAATGAATTAAGTACAAGAGGGGATGGAATATCTGTCTATTCAAGAGTTAATACAGAAACTCAGGCGTTTACAATCGGAGCTGCTAGCTTCTCACCTGGTCTCTACCCTCATTGGGGAATTCTCAGGGTTGCTCAAGTAGGGGAAGCATTTCTTTTAACAGACAGGTCTTTTACAGGAAAGCCCTTTGCCAGTGGAGGAATTGACGGTTATTTTAAAGGAGTGCCTTCTCAGTTGCTAAGAGAAATGCAGTTCAAACAGCCGCTCGTCCATGTTGTTGATATTGGGGGAGGAAAAGATTCAGCTTCTGTCAAAGAGATTATTCAAATCTTTCCGAGAGTTACTGCTACTAACATTGATTTAGTTCTTGATTATGAAACTCGAGAAGGTCATCTAACTGAGAAGCCTGGTAGTGCTCTAGAGCTTCCTTTGGAAAATGAGACTGCGGACCTTGTATATTCTCATCAAGTATTTCCCTTTTTAAAACCAATTAACGGAGTTGATCGTCCTTTGTTAGCAATTGAGGAAGTTGTCAGAATTCTAAAGCCTGGAGGCACTGCAGTGATTGATGATGGTCATTTTTCAGATCCAATGAACAGTCCTAGACTAAAAAGTCTAGATCACTTGCCAGTAGAGATTACACTAGGTGATAAAAGTTACGGACAACGTTTCCTGATAATGCACAAGCCAGCCAGCTGACTGATCTTTCAAGCCTAACCCTCCTTAGTTCCCACCAAGTAAACCGCTTGCCAAGGTCTAAAGTTTGACCTGACTGTTTCATCAATATAAGTTATTCCTCCTCTGGTAACTTTCCGTTTAAAAACCACATTTGCTCCAGCCGCTGCCCAATCAACTTGTTTAACTGTTCCTTTTGGTAAAGAAGGATCATCCTGCCTTATCTCCGGAAGTGCCGGGGTCTGACTGATAATAGCCGGTTTTGTCATCTCAACACTCCTGCCATCAGATGTTCCAAATAAATCTACAGTTAATGTTGTCCCGGAAACCTTAGCCTGTACTAAAATATGATGTCCTGTATCATTTCTAAATTTAAAATCAACAGAAGGGGAGAAGATAGTGGCATCAAGTCCAGGCGGGAATCCTTGTTCATAATAGCCAACTCTATATGCATGTGCTGTTCGCTCAGTAATCGGCAAGCCAGTGTTTAAGGCCGCTCTATATATAGTAGTTGAAACCTGACAAACTCCGCCCCCGTCATCTAAAACAGTTCTTCCGGATTTAATTACATAAGCCTGTTTATAACCTGAAGCTCCTGAAATATCTCCAACAGTATTAACAAATGAAAATTCCTCGTTAGGCGGAATCAAAACACCATTAATTCTCGAGGCAGCCAGTCCGACATTATATTTTCTATTTTCTATTGATCCGGCAAAATGAGATAACCCTGATCCAATTAATTCTTTGATCCCTAAATCATTAGCCAGTTTATTCTTAGGCTCGACAACTCTGACAGGAAGTTTAATCTCAACTTGCTCATCAGCAATCAAAGCCGAATTAATAGCTTTAACAGCTTCAGAAATTTGTAATTCCCGTCCTTCAATCGGAGCCCTAAATTCAGTGATTTTTGGCCTGCTTTGATCAGAAGTTGGGTCAACGGCCAGCAAAGGTTCTTGTACTTGGCGGTCTATTTCTTTAGCAATTGTTTTTAAATATTCTGAAAGCCGTGAATTATTAAGAGTCAGTTTGCTGTCAGTCGTTTCTGATTCATTAATTCCCAGCGATGCGATATTAAACTTTTCATCTCCTATATTTATAAGAGCCAGAGAGTCCTGTGAATTTTCTAGATCTACTAAAGATAAAATCGTATTTAAGTCCAATGTATAATTTAAATCTTCAAACGTCAGTTTTAACGGTCTCTCTTTAATCCGGTCCAGCCTTTTTTTAATAGAGACAGCTTCGGTATAATTTAGCTTAGGTTCGCTAATTTTTAGTTCCAAACTATAGTTAGAAAGAGCCCCTGTATTAAGATAAGTCGCTACTTTAGAGTAAACTTCTTCTTCATTTAAAACAGTCCCGTTTTGAGATGGAGTGACAGTTATCTCACCTTCGTAAACCTTCAAAGTTGAGTCAATCGCCGGAGTATTAACAACAGCCGCAATATTCTCGGTCTGCTTCTTTATCGCCAAAGACGGTTTAATATCTAGACTTACCTCTGCCTTAGGAAAGTATGCTTTTTTCCTTCCCAAGTTAAATGCTTCATCAATCGCTTCCTCAACTGGTCCTGCTGTCTCTTGTTTATTGAGCGCCAGCTCAAAAACCGCAGGTTTATTGAGCCCCAGCTCAAAAGAACCAGTCTCTGATTTTGGATTCTGCTCAGCTGAGGCTAAACTACTTTCCAGTTGCAGCTCAAGTGTTCTATTGCCTCGTTTTGAGATCTCGCTGCTGACCTTACTAAAAGCCTCATCCCTTCTTAAAAGTCCAACATCAATTCCAGCCACCTTTATATTCGGATACATTCTGTGGGATAAAAACAACCATCCTCCCAAAAATGAAATTAATACCACAGGTACTAAAATTAAAGCAGATATTAGGAGTAAAAACTTCTTATTTATCTTAAACGGGGGGACAGTTTTCTTCTTTGTCATTCAGATGGATATTTTAACCTAGATTCCCTCAACTGGGAAGACTTTCCTATCATTATATATTCCGCATGCCTCCATTTAGCTGGTATACTTTATATATAATGATGAAGTATTTAATAATCGGTGTTCTGGCTTTCTCGGTTGTCGCTGGCTTCCTTTTCTGGAAATTCGCTCCTTCTTTTAATCAAAAACCGGAAGAAAAAATTCCTGTCACTCTAACTATTTGGGGACTATGGGAAGAAGAAGCCCTATTCAAACGGGCAATCGATGAATACAAGAAAATCAAACCCGATGTCACTATAAATTATGTCTTCCAGTCTTCACAAAATTACCGCACACGGACTCAGACTAAAATAGGAGCCGGCGAAGGCCCGGACATCTACATGATTAATAATTCTTGGACCGCAATGTTTCTAAAATCCGGTTCAATGTCACCCGCTCCAAAAGAAGCTTTTACTCCTCAGGAATTCTCTCAAACTTTTTATCCGGTTGTCAGAGACGACTTCACAAATTACTTAGCTCTTAAAACACTTGTTGATCAAACCCCCAACATTGCCGATAAAAATAAAACTTTGATCGATCAATTTAATGCTAACGGTAAAATATATGCCATCCCTAGGGGGATTGACGGTATAGCTCTTTACTACAACGAAGACATTCTTAATGCCGCTGGAGTCACAGTCCCAAAAACCTGGAATGAGTTTAGAGATGCCGCCTATAAGCTCACTGTTGTTGACCAAACTGGAGTTATCAGGACCGCTGGAGCTGCGATAGGAGGCACCGGCAATGTTGACCATTGGTCCGATATTGTGGGACTGCTTTTTCTTCAGCAGCCTGGAGCTAAAATTGAGGCACCAGGTGACCAGAATGGGGCTGATGTCCTAAAGTTCTATACCGATTTTGCCAGAGTAGCTGAAAAAAGAGTTTGGGATGGTACATTTGAGCCTTCAACACAGGCTTTCGCAGCTGGTAAAGTTGCATTCTATTTTGGTCCTTCTTGGCGAGCCCACGAGCTTCGCCAAATAAACCCTCAGCTTAATTTTAAAATCGCTCCTATGCCTCAACTAGCCGGCAAACAAGTCGCCTGGGCAAACTATTGGGGTTATGCAGTTTCTTCTAAATCTAAATTCCCGACCGATGCTTGGGAATTCTTGAAATTTTTAACATCAGCCGAAGCCGAAAAAGCTCTTTATGAAGAAGCCTCAAAAACCCGCCTCTTCGGCTTGCCTTACTCAAGAGTCGATCTCCAAAAAGAATTAATCAATGATCCTTTGGTTGGCGCTTTCGTTGCTCAAGGCCCTTATTACAAATCTTGGTATCTCAATTCATCAACCAGAGACCAAGGCCTAAATGATGAAATGATTAAGTATTATGAGGACGGGGTTAACGCCGTTTACAACAATTTTGATGGGGTTGCCGCCCTTCAAACAACCGGTAGAGGAGTCCAGCAGGTTCTAGATAAGTATGTTCGTGCCGCCACCCCTCCGCCCTCCCCAGCGAGATAGCTATCCCAACAAGTTGTAAAGTTATAACTTCCTGTCTTATCAACATCCCTACGTTCTAGTAAAATTCAAAGACAAATGACCGTAATCTGTTTTGGCGACTCTATTACTTATGGCAACTGGGACCCAAAAGGGGGTTGGGTTGGAAGGCTCCGGGACTCATTGGACTCCAAATCTTTGGCCGCCTATAAAGGAGAAAATTTATACTCAAAGTATTACACTTTGACCTACAATCAAGGCATTCCCGGTGACACCTCAACTGGCCTATTCACCCGTTTTGAGAATGAATTGATCCCTAGATTTAATCCAGATGAAGAAACATTAATTTTATTTGGTATCGGTATTAATGACTCAAGATATTGGATTTCATCCAATAAACACGAAACTGACATTGAAGTCTTTCGTCAAAATATTTGGGATATGTGGGAAATCGCCCGCCAATATACCCAAGAAGTTGCCTTTATTGGTCTCACTCCTGTAGATGAAGATAGAACCAATCCTTTATTTTGGGAACCGGATGCCGTATATAAGAATGAATATATTCAAAAATATAATGAAGTTATCGCAGAATTCTGCCGTTATCGTGATGTGCCGTTCGTTGACGTATTCTCTCAAATGAAAGACCTTAATCTTCATGAATTACTGGAAGACGGTATTCATCCCAACAGCCAGGGCTATGAAGTCATCAAAGAAATAATCAGAACTTCTATTTTTGAAAAATAAATAATCTATTTAAGAAGGGGAGCTGCGGCTCTTGCCGCATCTAAATAAGCAGCCTCGGCTGTTTTCACTGGTATCCTGTTGGTACTCGTCACCATAACCGGCGGTGGGTTCTTCTGACTACCGTACGTACTTACTTACCCTCAATCCATCGGGATGAAGTAGATAAGTTGTTACAACGTTCCCCGGTTTGTCTATCGTCGGCTTCCGCACCTCCATTGTTATTTCACCTTTATTGCCAGTGTCCCTCCCATTGGATGTATCAAGAATTATATCCACCATGACTCCATCGTCTGGTATTCGATATGTCCTTTGATAATCTCCAAAATCACCTTCAGCATCAGGGTCAGCCTTAAGTTTTTCTTCCATCCTAACTTTCAGATCAGCTATCCGCTCAAGCACCTTTTTATAATCGGAATCAGATTCATTGCTCAATGCTTCGTTCCAAGCGTTAGCCGCTACTTTCTCAAAAATAGATAACTCATTATCAGGCATAGTCTATATATAGATAAGTTTGATCCAAAAATCAAGATAAACTTGGCAGATTAATCAGCTGAACTTCAGGTTCAAGAGTCACCCCAAACATTAACCTAACCTTTTCAACATATTTTTTTGCTAAATTATAAAAATCAGCTGCACTTCCGCCGCCTTCGTTAATAAATAAATTCGCGTGATAAGGCGCAATTTTTATTCCTCCCAGAAAATCTCCTTTAGCCCCGGCTCTTTCGAGTAGGGAACCGGCAGGAACTTTTCCATACACAATAATCTCCTTGGGAATTCTGGCTAAGATCTCAGGCGATAACTCCGCTGCCACTAAATTCTTAAAAAATGAACCAGGGCATTTTATTCCTGCAGGATATTTAACCGCCCTTTTCTTTATCGTCTCTGTCGAAATCGCCTTAAGCTGGCCCCCATCTCCTTGGTTTAAAGAAAATATAGCCTCAAGAATCACATTTCGGCTCTTTTTAAATGCCGAGTATCTATATGAAAACTCACATGTTGTCTTGTCAGCATTGGTAACCTCAGAATTATTTATACTAAATGATTTAACTGAAGTAATATGATCAGAGATTGTTTGCCCATAAGCACCTGCGTTACCATAAATTGCTCCACCAACAGTTCCCGGAATTCCTGCCAAACTCTCGAGTCCTGATAAACCATAATGGTTCGCGTAATCGACTAAGTCCTGCAGTATTACACCACCTTTAACAGTCAACTGAAGTCCCGCTTTCTTAATTCCTGTCACTTCATTTTTAATCACTATCCCATTAAATCCTTGGTCGGAAACTAACAGATTACTTCCTCCGCCAATCACTATAAAAGGTTCTTTTTTTATCCTAACTAAGTCTAGATTATTTAATAATTGTTCCTCATTTTTCGCCGACACAAATCCCTTAATCGGTCCGCCAATTTTAAGGGTAGTTAAATCAGAAAAATTCATAGCTTAACTTTATTATAACCTTTAAGCTTTCTACTATCACCTCTAGCCTTAACTCTGGTAAACTCGGAGCAAATGGACAAGGCTATTCTCAAAACAATCATCTACTACGATATTTTTAACTTTCCTTTAAAAGCTTGGGAGATACATAAGTGGTTAATAGGGCGGGGAGCATCTCTTAATCAAATCGAAAAACGTCTTCAAAAACTAATCAAAAATTCGAAAATTAATACTTCAAAAGGCTATTACTTTCTACCAGGAAAAAGTTCTTTAGTTAAAAAAAGATTAGCAAAAGAACAGACTTCCAAACACCATCTCTCAACTGCCAGGAATATCTCCTTACTTTTTAAACTAATTCCTTGGGTTAAATTAGTTGGTATATCCGGCTCGCTTTCCATGATGGGCAGTAGTGAAAGAGACGATATAGATCTGTTTATAATTACTTCCCAAAATCGGATCTGGATCAGCCGCTTACTGATCCTTCTCCTGACTTCTTTAACTGGGCTAAGACGCAAAAGGCGTGAAAAAATACTCCAGGCCACAGGTAAAATCTGTATAAATCTTATACTCGAAGAAAATAGTTTAGAGCAAAAGAAGAAGAATATCTATGTGGCCCACGAGGTCCTTCAGATGCGTCTTCTCTGGCAGCGTACCCAAATTTATTCCCAATTTTTACACACCAATTCCTGGGCTTTTAAATATCTGCCTAATTGGAAAACCAGTATAATTGAAATTCAAAACCCAAAGAAAAAATCTAAAACTGAGTTTTCTCCTAAAGATAATGTTTTGCTTGCGGCCCTAGAAGTTCTTTCTAAAAAACTCCAGTTAAAAATTATGGGCAATCCCGACAAATCAGAGAAAATTGAAAGTGGAGCGTTATATTTTCATCCGGAAGATAAAGGAGTGAAAGTTTTGGAGCAATATAAAAATAGAATTCTTAAATTATAACCGCAAAACTTTTCTGGATCTTTTGAATATGATAAGTTAAAGTTATGCCTCAGTTCAATAAACTCGGATTCACGCTAGTAGAGTTATTAGTGGTTATGGTGATTTTAGGAATCCTGTCAACTGTTGGATTCGCGGTGTTTACCAGTGCTCAGGGCCGGGCTAGAGATGCCAAGGTTGCAGCTGACTTCAAAATGATGCAGAAAATGATAACTCAAGCCACCATAGGAGGAAAATACTTAAAAGACATCACTGGGTCTCAATGTACAATCTGCGTCTGTCGGTACAGCGATGGAGTTACTAATATGACGGATCCCTCTCAAAATGCGACTTGTGTCACTCGACTAAATGAAAACTGGAATAAAATTCTAAACGCTGGCGGCTATCCGAATGACAGCACACCCTTACCCGTCGATCCATACGGCAATCTTTATGGATGGGACGAAAATGAGGGAGAGATTGCAGCCGGCTGGAACCCAACCGGATGCGAAAATCCTGACCGAATCTCAAGCGCCGGACCGAATCATAGTTTTGGTGAGCCAACAGCCTACGACGACAAGAATTATTCAGTTCATCGAAGTGTCTGCAAGTAACTATTCAGCCAGATGGCTTTGGTCATTCCATGTATCAACACTCCAAAGCCCATCTTTAAAACTGCATACAGTCAGTCCTGAAGTTGCCAGTTTTAAACCCTTATATGACCTGTTAAATATACTCGGGGTTAATTCCTCACCGGCAATAATAATAAGCCCCACCATCTTTATAAATACTGAATGCGACACAACAGCAATATGTTTTTCGCTATATTCTTCCAGGTGTTTTAAGAATTCAAAAGCTCGATTTTTCAGATCATAGAAATTTTCTTCATCTGAAAAATGCCAATCCGGATCATCAATATTTTCATCCATCAATCTTCGGATCTCGATATTCTCAGGTAAATCAATCCGTTTTCCAGCAATCTCCGAAGGCCTTTTTACTTCAACTGGTAGGTCAGATAGTATATGAGGTTTGTCGCCAACTTCTTTTATTATGACCTCTGCTGTCTGCTGTGTTCTTTTATAAGAGCTGACAATAAATAATTCGATAGGCAAACTTTTTAATCTTCCTCCTGCCGCTTTTGCCTCCGCCTTACCTTTCTCAGTTAGCTCAAAGTCGGGCAGGGAATATAGATTATTGGCATTATGATGCCCCTCACCATGTCGAACAAAGTAGATAGTCATTTACCGGATTATATACTTTCTCAGAACAGTTCGGAAAGACTCTGAAAACATAAAAATCAGAAAGCCAGAAATCCGGAATATCAGATCATCTGATTTTCTGATTGTTTTCTGAGTTTTTCTGAGAGAATTATTAGCACCTATTGACATTCTCTGCTAACTTATTGTATAAATTGAACCTAATCTGCCTAGTTTGTCATCGCGAGCATCAGCGTCGCGATCTTGATTAAAATTAGTCAGGATTGCTACGTCGTTTCACTCCTCGCAATGACTCTATAAAATGCCAAAATCTAAATCTGAAGTAAAATCTGAAACCAAAAAAATCACAGTCCGTCCTTTGATGGGCTATATTCTGGTTCTTCCCTCCGAAGCCGAATCCAGAACTGCCTCTGGTTTGTACCTTCCTGATTCAGCCAAAGAAAAACCAGCTCAAGGCACAGTAGTTGCACTTGGAAGTGATATCGTATTAGAATCCGGCAAGTCAATCGCAGCTCCAGTCAAAATCGGAGATAAAGTTATCTTTAAAAAATGGGGCGGCGATGAAATTAAAGTCAGCGGCGTAGAATATAAGTTGGTGAAGTTTGACGACTTAATGGCAATTTTAGAAAGTTAAAAATATGAGTGTCGACCGCGTTGAAAGTAAGCCAAATACTAGATTTCAGAGGGAAACAATTCCTGGACTGCGGTCTCGAATTGATGATATGGAGGGTGCGATTATTGATAATGCCTGGGGAGCGAGACATGGAAAAGTAGCTCCCAACTTCAAACTAAATAGGGCACTTATGGTAGCTAAAGCTGTTCTTGCTGAACGACAGGGGGATAGTACAGAAGCACAGCGCTTAAGAGAAACCTTAAATGGTATTGAAGGAGAAATACTGCTCGGATCTGTAAGAATCACGCGTTATTTAAAAAATAATAACTAATTATGGCAAAAATAATAAAATTTGATATTGATGCAAGAGAAAAACTTCTAAGAGGAATTAATATCCTGACAGAAGCAGTTTCCGCAACCCTCGGTCCAAAAGGCCGCAACGTCGCCATCGACAAAAAATGGGGCGCTCCAACTGTCGTTCATGATGGTGTTACTGTTGCCAAAGAAATTGACTTAGATGATCCATTTGAAAACATGGGCGCTCAACTCCTAAAAGAAGCCGCTTCCAGAACTAATGATATTGCCGGAGATGGTACTACTACAGCTACAGTTTTAGCTCAGGCAATCGTCTCAGAAGGTCTGAAAAATATTCAGGCCGGCGCTAATCCAATGGTTCTAAGACGCGGAATTGACAGAGCAGTTGAAGCATTAGTATTAGAACTCCAAAAAATGAGCAAGAAAATCACAAACCTCGAAGAAATGAATCAAGTTGCCACAATTTCTGCTCAAAACGAACAAATCGGAAAATTAATTTCCGAAGCCTTAAACAAAGTCGGCAAAGACGGCGTAGTCACAGTAGAAGAAAGTAAAACTATGCAAATGTTAGTCGACTATAAAGAAGGCATGGAATTTGATAAAGGTTATCAATCACCATATTTCATTACAGATTCCGACAGAATGGAGTCTTCTCTTGAAGATCCCTACATTTTAATCACCGACAAAAAGATCTCCACTATGGCCGATCTAATGCCTTTCCTTGAAAAATTCGTTCAGGTTTCTAAAACTTTGGTCATTATTGCCGAAGAAGTCGAAGGGGAAGCCCTAACAACCTTAGTTCTTAACAAACTAAGAGGCGCATTCAATGTCTTAGCTCTTTCCGCACCAGGCTATGGTGATAAAAGAAAACAAATGCTCGAAGATATCGCTATTTTAACTGGTGGAACAGTTATTTCAGAAGAAACAGGACGAAAACTTGATACGACCGAAGTTGAAGATTTAGGCCGTGCCGGCCGTGTCACTTCCACTAAAGACAAAACTTTAATCGTTGATGGTAAAGGCTCTAAAAAAGCTATTGATTCAAGAGTAAATCAAATCAAAAAAGAACTTGCTGCCTCTGATTCAGACTTCGATAAAGAAAAACTTCAGGAAAGATTAGCCAAACTTGCCGGTGGAGTAGCAGTAATTAATGTCGGTGCCGCTACCGAAGTTGAGATGAAAGAGAAAAAAGAACGGGTGATTGACGCAGTCGCTGCTACGAAAGCTGCAATTGAAGAAGGTATTGTCGCTGGAGGAGAAGTCGCCTTATTAAGAGTTGCCGTTGCTTTGGATAAACTAAAATCTGATAATCCTGAGGAACAATTAGGCATTACACTCGTTAAAAAAGCCCTTGAAAAACCATTTAGAAAATTGGTTCAGAATGCTGGTTTAGATGAAGGCATTGCTTTAACCAAAATTCTGGCTTCTTCCGGCAATATGGGTATCGACGTTATGGACGGAGAGCTTAAAGATTTAGTCAAAGCCGGAGTTATTGACCCAGTTAAAGTAACTAGAACAGCCCTTCAAAACGCCGCTTCAGTCGCAATAATGGTTATGACAACTAATGTTTTAATTACTGATAAACCAGAACCTGAAAAAGCCCCCGCAGGTGGTGGAATGCCAGGCGGCATGCCAGGTATGGGCGACTACTAAAGTCTCAACAATCCGTTAACCTCACTAAATTTAAATTTTTATTCAAAGTCACTCTTCATTTAAGATAATGTAGTAATATTAATCTAATGTTAGGTCGCAAACATCACCCCGAAGAAGTAAAACGCCCCAAAAAAGCTTTTGAAGAATTTTTATCCGAAGATGAAGAAATGGTTCTCGCTACCGGCTTCGGCAAAAATTACATGCGCCATAAATTTATATATCTTCTTCTTTGGCCAGGAGTAATCCCTTTTGCAATTGTCGCCGGAATTACCTATTATCTCGGGTTTAATCCCGGTATAGGAATGCTTCTAGGTTTAGTTGTCGGATCAATTTGGGCCTTATTGTTAACAATCTGGCACTACCACGCCCACCGCTATATCCTCACCACCCGCCGAGTAATTATCAAGCAGGGCTTAATATCTGTTAGGCTCACTTCCGCCCTCTATGACAAAATAACCCATATTGAAGTCGAGCAAGGCATAATGGATCGCCTTATTATGAAGCACGGTAATATAATAATTAATACCGCCGGCGGTAATAAAGACGAAATTCACATTAAAGCAATTGACGAGCCAATCAAGTTTAAAAATCTGCTAGAGCGGTTAATTAATAGAGAAAGAGAGCGATTTGGGGGCCAGTCTGGTCCTGTGGTTACTTTGGAAGGGGAATTGGTAGATTAATTTATCAAAACCTCCGAGTTATTTCTTACTTGCAAACAACGCAAAATTTCTAAAAGACACTTTTCCTCCTTGAGGCAGCTGTGCGGCTGGAGAAGCAGTCGGTTTAGGGCTTACTAGATTTAAAATATTACTTACACTTTTTTCCTTAAGATCAATCTTTTGTTCCTCTGCTGTTTCCTTTACCTCTTCAATATCTTCTTTGATTTTCGCAGCGCTTGTTGAAGCTGCAGCTTTAGTAACTACTTGTGCAGATTCACTAGAAACAGGCTTAATTACTGGTACGGCTACTGCTGAAGGTGTCGCTGAGGTGATTGTTACAAAATCAGCCTCATTAGGGTATTTACGTATCTCAGGCAATATTAACAGAGGATCGATCTTTTTGCCGTCTTTTGAGATCTCCAAATGAGTATGAGGTCCTGATGTATGTCCCGTCATTCCGATTTCACCTAAGAAATCATTCACATCAACTTCTTTTCCTTTTTCAACAAAGATCTTCCCCATGTGTGCGTATAAAGAACGATAACCACCTTCGTGCTCAACCTCAACCACTAGTCCCAGTCCGAAGAAGTTATATCCGGCTTCAACAACCCGGCCCTTAGCGATAGTTTTAATCGGCATTCCTAGACCTGAACAAAGATCAATCCCCGGATGATAGGATGAAAAGTGGGTTGTTATATATCCTGGATGGGGAAGCTGGAAAGATACTGGTGAAATTTGAGGTGAAACTGACTGCTCTTGAGTGATCTCTGCAAATACAACATTACGCTTAATAGGCGGAAAAGCGATAGCCGGCTGGTAGTCTAAAAAGAGCGAAAGACAAAGCAAAAGCCCCCCCAGCTTAATATTGAGCTTGAAATTGGGGAAACGGTACTTATCCCGAAATGGTGGTAAGTTAACCATTAAAAAAGCCTGGGGAAAATCCCAGGCAGAGCTGTCAATAGTAACATAAGCTGAGCTGTAAGTCAAATTTACCGGTCTATTAGCGAACAACCCTTTTTTGTTATCATTATCTTTATATCCTTATGCGCAAAGTTTTACTGCCTATTTTAGTTTTCTTATCAGTCATTTCAATTTTTCTCCAATTAGGCTCAGGTTACATCAAGGAGACCTTGGGTCAAGGGGCAAAAGCTGGCATTCGTGTCGAGTCGAATCGCGAAGCGAAAGTCTTCTTAAATAATGAAGAAAAAGGCACAGCCCCTTTTCAGGATGATAATTTAAAACCCGGCGACTACCTTGTTTCCTTAAAAGGTAATGATATTTCCCAACCGGATAAAGTTCTTTGGGAAGGCTATGCTAAATTAAACGAGGGGACACTCACCATCGTCATCAGAGATATTACCGATAAAAAAGAGAACTCTTCTGGTGAAATAATTAGTCTTTCTGGCGGTCAGGGTGCAACTATTACCTCCTCACCTTCAGGCGCAGAACTCTTTGTTGATGGCAAAATGGTCGGACGGACCCCAATTGCTCTTTCTGATATAGTTGAAGGTGAGCACCAATTCATAATCAGTAAAGAAAATTTTCTAAAGCGCTCAATTCGCTCAAAAGTAATTAATGGCTTAAATCTTAACCTCTCAGTCGATTTGGCCATCTCCGAGCCTGATCTAACCAAACTTCCTTCTACGCCCATATCATCAACTCAGGAAGTCACAATTAAAGCCACCCCAACCGGCTTTCTGAGAGTCAGAGAAACTGCCAGTACCAATGCCAAAGAAATAGGCCAGGTGAAGCCTAAAGAGACATATGTCCTTCTTGAAGAAACCCCAGGCTGGGTCAGAATCAGACTCAAAGACTCCAAAGAAGGCTGGGTCTCCTCAAGCTACATCCAAAAAAATAACAACTAAACACCATATTTGTAAATAAAAAACAAAACCCATAGTTTTGATATTTATGCTAAATTATCATATAATACCAGGTTATGTCTTTGCAAATTATCAATTCTAAAGACCGCTATAGTGCGCCGATAGTTACAGCTGGTAAGGAGCAGTCAGTTAGGCAGTTTTTTACAGTAGCAAATAGGATTGCTCCAGTTCAAGCAAGAGTGATAGAGTCAGTATATCGTTATATGAGGGTGTTGGATGACTTAGTGGACGAATCTCCTCGAATCAGGCCTGTTATATCTCTACTCAAAAATGAAAAAAGGGCGCTAGCTCAAGGAGCTTATTCTGCACTGCAAGAGGAATTAGCAGTGGATGGGCTATCAAGATTACCAGGGCATAGAAGGGATCGTGTCCAGAATTATATGTCCGATGTCATGTCAGGAATGGGTATAGATGCAGCTGTCAGATTTAATCAGATTCCTTTAACGCAAAGACAAGTAACAAGGAGAAATATACTAGATTTATGGTCTGTTGTTGCTTGTTTTGGAGTTGCTTTTTCAGATCGAAATCCTCGGCTAACAGGAGACACTAAGAAGTTAATTGATGCTTGGGGAACCTATGATAATATCTCAGATCTCACGGAAGATTTAACTCACGGCCTTAATTTGGTCAGTGCGGAAGATCATATATCTTACAATCTAAGATTTGAACCAGGTAAACTCCTTCCAAACGCTGATTTGGATTATTATTATCGCTCTAAGAGAGTTGGGGTTATGAAAACTTTAAGAAGATACTCATCCTCTATTCTTAAATCCGATTTACCTGCTTGGGCTTCAGGTGTCTTTTATCTATATTTTTTATCCAGGAGCTTAAAACTTAATAAGCCTATGAAGCTGCTTCCCGATGCAGTTTATACTCCACCAATTGACTCTGTTAATCTAAGTCCCCAGGTAATAAATAATTCCCACAACTGACACTATCCATAAAACTACAGTGATTAAAAGCGGTTTATCCGTCAACAAAACCCTCTCCGGTGATTCACCCTCTTTCTTCTCATAAATAATATATAAATATCTCATCACCCCGTAAATAACCAAAGGAACAGTTGCCATTAAAAACTTAGCCTGTGTGAATGGCAAAGAAAAGTTATCAAATAACAGTGATATTCTATAGCGGGCCGAAATCGGCGGCTGCAAAAATGCAAAGAACGCATAAGCCAGCCATGTTGAATTAGCAAACATCGCCGTTAAAATATCGAGCAGATTCTCCGGATAATGCAGTAGTGTTTCTCTGTGCTTAGAAGCTTGACCATGAAGTAAAGTTAGCTCGGATCTTCTTTTTCCAATCGCCAAAAATAAAGCAAATGATGTCACTGCTAGCAAAAACCAGACATTAAGATGAGCATCAATTACCCAAACCCCTGCATATATTCGGAGCACGAATCCGGCTGCGATTGCCATCACATCGATTAGAATTATTGATTTTAAATAAGCGCTATAAAACAATTGCAAAATTAAATATCCCAAGATCGCCAAAAATAATGCCGGTGATAATAGATATGAAAGGGGAAGCGTAAAGATGATTATAATCAGCGCTAAAATTACTACAAATCTGGCCGACAAAGCCCCTGATGCCACTGGCCTCTTAGATTTAAAAGGATGAAGCCTATCTCTTTCAACATCAAAAACATCGTTAAGCAAATAAATAGCAGATGATGCTGCACAAAAAAGAAAAAACGCTTGAGTCACCAGTGAGAATGACTGAGGGTTAATAAGCTGTCCAGAGAATATTATTCCGGCATAAAGCGCAAAATTCTTAATCCACTGCCGGAGTCTGACTGCTTTTCCTAAATTCCAAAAAAACTTAATAACTGTATTATTCATTCTTTTCTTGCCTGCTTCCTAAAAAGTGTAGTGAGACTATTGCTCCAAATATCACTACCCCGGCTACTATTATAGTAAAAATCTTCCCTTGACTGTTCAAGTTGGTTGCTAAAATCCCCAGCAGCCCACAACTGGAAGCGTAAATGAGCGAGATCTGCGGATGATTTAACCCTCTCTGGAGCAATAAATGGTGTAAGTGTTTCTGATCACCTCTCAAAGGCGACTTTTTTTCTAGAATTCTTCTAAAGAAAGTATAGAAAAAATCTATCGCTGGAACTAGTAAAACTAATAGGGCAATTGCCAGTTTTGCGCCGGACATTATAGATAGAACTGCGATCATAAATCCTAAAATTGTTGATCCGGAAAATCCGGGAAAGATCTTAGCCGGATACCAATTAAATATCAAAAACCCGACTGCGCTCCCCGCGCAAATAAACGCCAAAACAGCCGGTGTTAACTGATTTTCATCTCCGATGTTGTAGAAATTAAACGATACTAATCCGATTGTTAGAAAAGCGATAGCTGTGATTGAAGGCATTTGTCCATCGACCCCTTTTGACCAATTAACCATATTCATCATCCAAACAATCCAGATAATTGCGAAAGCATCAGCTATTAAATTAATTTCTCCCAACCCAAAAAAGTTAAATGAGTAACTATTCAAATATAATATCCCCCCCAGCGGGTTAGTTATAAAATCAATACCAATCCCGCTACCAACTGCTATCAGCGCCGCTAAGAACTGAAGACTAAGTCTAATCCAAGGCTTAAATTCAGTTAAAAAATCGTCTAACAATCCTACGATAAGGAGTACAGTTAAAGCTAAAATTATTTCAATATTAATAAAACTTGCACCAGCAAAAATAAGCATGCTGACAACTATACCCAGAAAAATCGGAATCCCTCCGGCCCGAGGGACAATCCTTTTTTGAATATGTGCTGGATGTGGTCTTTTCTTCGGATCATCGACTAGATTAAACTTTTTTGCAAAACCAATTGCCAGCGGAGTCGTCAAAACTGTAATCAAAAAAGAAGAAATAAATCCGAGTAAAATTTGAATCATTTAAATAAAAGTAAATATTATTTTGAACGCTGCGACTCCGATTAACAACGACATTATTAGTGACGCAATTGCCAAAACTCTCTTTATTAGAATTTGCGAAAAATGCAAATGCCAGCTGATTATCAAATTAAGCAGAATTATCAAAACTATAAGTGATGGAAAAAGAATAAATTGGTTAATATGACCAAACTGGCCATCACCCCAGGGAAGAGAGTAGAAGATAGGTATTTCCAAAGGTAAGCTAAAATAAAAGAATGCCCATACCGAAATGACTGTCAACGCAATTAATACCGAAATACTAATCGGCCAAAAGACATAAGTATCCTGTTCTTGATAAAAACTTGTTACGTCCTTAATATATTTCATTCTTTAATATGAGAGCTTTTAGAGATTGTAGCTCTACAATGCAACCATCATTGTAAACGCAAAAATCTCGCTAGGTGAGGGGCTAGCTATTTGCCCCGAGCCTTATTAGTTACCCGGAACTCTAAATATCGCCCAAACATTAAAGATGTCTGGGCATCAATAGCAGGGATTGTGGTAATAGTCACCAGTACTATTGGCACCAATAAATACTGTAAAAACGTCCAGCCTTTTTTCAGCTTTGACCAGCTCTTGGGTCTTGGCGGAGCTGTTTTTTCCTGAACAAATACCGTTACAAATAGCCCCAAAAATGCTGCAGTTAAGATGTACGAAGAAATGATCGGCAAGTTAATGGCTACAACAGATTCTGAATATTGAGGGTTAATATAAGGAATAATCAGACCAGCAAAAGTCACCAGCAAGGCAAGTGATCCCCACTTTAAGTTAGCCCAAAGTACAAATAATAATTTATCCGTTTTATCCCAAAAATCGATATCCGTCCTTTTAAAATATTGTTTAAAAACATAAGGAATATGTTCAACTCCGTAAGCCCATCTTTTAAGCTGCTGGTACTGATTTTGAAAAGTCTTAAAAAGAGACACATCTAAATTCGCATCTGCTGAAATCGGTAAATAATGGGGAAGTACTTTATAATCCCCATTAAAGTGAAAGTACGCCTTCCAGTAAAAACCTGAATCATCATTAACTTTATCCGGCATCCATCCACCTATTTCTAAAAGTGGCTGTAAATTAATAGACAGCGATGAAAAATTCTGATATTTATCAGATCCCGCCATCTCAGCTAATTGCCAGAAAGCAGTCCCTGACGCAATCAGCCTCATTGGTGCTGGAGCCTGCCAAAAATTATTATAGTAGAGGAAGGAGCCTGTATAAGTCCGTTTATCTCGTTTATCCGCAGGTGTTGAAAGATACTTATGTAGAGCTCCTGATAAAAATTCTTTATGAATCACAAAGTCTGCATCTAAAGTTGTAACAAACACCTGATTAGTATCAATCTTCAGCTTTCTAAACTCAGTCACCGCATGACTAATCATCCAGTTGCGGTTTGTACCCGGGCCTTTAACTTCGCCAGGCTGTAACTCATGGGTGGTAACAAAAACTCCGCCGATTTTCTTCTCAAATCTTTTAAGATACTCTTTGGTTGCCTTAATTTTTTCTGGATCATCCCAAGCTTCAAATCCAACCGCAATAAAAATATTCTTCTTCGGATAATTTGAATTAGCTATCGCATCAAAAGCCGGCGCTAAAATCTCAACTGATTCTTTATATGTTGGTAATACTAAAAGATGGTGATAATTCTCCCAGCTTTCAGGAAAATCTCTTTTAAGATTATCCAGCCACGGTTGCGCTTTTGCCCATGTTAATTTGCGATATCCTACAAATATTAATACTGCTACCCTAAGTGCGCTGAATAACCAATAAACATCAGCGGCAATAATTAAGTAAGCTACAGCAAATGGTAGTGTTAAAGATAACCAAAAAGGCGAAGTCAAAGCAGTCCAGGTTAAGGCAGCCGGCAAAATCTCCAGCAATCTTTCAATCAAAGTCTCGTGCCTTCTATAAAACTTCAACTCAATCTTTTCAGAAATAATATATCGCCGCGAAAGCAAATGATGTAGCGTCAGTCCTATCCCAGCCCCAATAATAAATAGTGCTGATAACAAATCCAAAGGTGGATATATGAATTTTTTCCCAAAAAATCCCACTACAAACCCCAATACTATAGTTGAAATACCAATAAAACTCGGAATCGGCCGGCCAAAAACCTTTTTAAAAGCTTCAGAAAGAAAGAAGAAAGAGAAAAATCCTAATATAAAGCTCAATATTATGCGCATAAATTATTTGTGAACCTACTTATATGGTAGGAGATTAACCCTTGTCAATCAATGGTCCGCTTGGAAGTCTTCTTCAGCCTCTCATGCTCAAAGCTTAAAAAGTCCTTTACAGTTCTCAGTCGTTATTCTTGCCACTTCTTCGAGAGAGACATTTTTTATGTCTGCAATAGTTTGAGCAATTTCTTTCACTGATGCAGGCTCATTTCGCTGGCCTCGGATTGACTGCGGCGGCAAAAAAGGACAATCTGTTTCCAAAACTATTCGCTCTAGTGGAATTACTCTAACGGCTTCCTTTAAATAACTGTTCTTTGGATAAGTTAAATTGCCTGCAAAAGAAAACACAAACTTAGTCTCCAGTGCCTTAATCGTTGTAGGCATTAGTCCGCTATAGCAATGCAAAATTCCAAAATGCTCCGATGTCATCTTCAAGACCTCATCCCAGCATTGTGTATTGTCAGGGTTAGAACCCCGGTCATCCCGGCAATGTATTAATATAGGTAGCTCTAGCTTCTTCGCTAACTCAATCTGCGCCTTAAACAACTTTCTCTGCAGCTCCATCAATTCCTCTAAACTCTCTCCATTAGGCGCGTATCGGGGACTAAATAATGAATCCAGCCCGCATTCTCCAATACCAATAACCTTATCCGGATTTTCTTTATATATCGCTTCCAAACCTGCTATATCAGCCTCAAGAACTTTGTCGTCACTATATTTATAAGCCTCATGAGGGTGAATTCCAATACTTGAATAAAATTTCATACCAGGATTACCTGATTCAAGATCTGCAGCTTTTTGGCTGGTTTCAATATCAACGCCCACATTTACCGCACTATTAACTCCAGCATCAACAGCACGCGAGATGACCTCATCAAAATCTTCTATATATGAATCCCAAAATAGGTGAGAGTGAGTATCAACTAGCATTTAAATCCTTGGAAAAAGCGATGCCTGAGAAGTGACTTTCCCTGAAAACTGTTTCAAAATCTTCTCGGCTGTCTCCGGTAAAAACGGCTGTAAATTATAAGCCACATCTAGAATCAAACTCACAGATTCATCCAGAACCTCTTTAAGCTCAAGTCCCTCTAATTTCCAAGGCTGGGTTTCGTTAATTCTTTGATCAGCTCTTTGAACAATCTTCCAAATCCACCCTAAAGCTTCATTAAATTTAAATTCGCCAAGCAGCTTCTCAACTTCCGGATCAAGTTTACTAATCTTCTCTTTTGCTTCAAAATCACTTTTCTCACACAGCTTGGCGACTCTAGCCGCTAAATTTCCTAAACCNNTGAGTTATACGCTTGAATGACTTTCTCTTCTGAAAAATCTCCATCCTGAAAAGGTGAAATCTTAGCCAGGCAAAAATAGCGCAGTGCATCAGCCCCATACTTTTCCAGAAATGGAATTGGATTATAAACATTCCCTAAAGTTTTACTCATTTTTTGTCCATCTACAGTAAAGTATTCATGAACGAATAACTTCTTTGGTAAGGAAAGGCCTGCTGAAAGTAGGATTGCAGGCCAATAAACTGCATGAAATCGAATAATTCCTTTCCCAATTACATGTAAATCCGCCGGCCACCATTTGTGATACTTTTCTTCATCACTCTCAAATCCTATTCCTGACTGATAAATATTCAAAGCATCAAACCAGACATAAATCCTCTGAGATTCATCATCTGGAACTGGCACACCCCAGTTCTTGGCTCGGGCATTAGATCTGGAAATACTAAAGTCATTGAGTCCCGACTTAATAAATTTTAAAATCTCGTTCTTTCTGAAGTCCGGCACAATCTCGTATTCACCGGACTCAATAATCTGAATTAGCTGATCTTGGTATTTAGACAATTTAAAGAAATAATTCTCTTCCTCAATCTCTTCGAGCGCTTTTCCGGGATGCTCAAAACATTCACCATTCTCATTTAATTCCTCTCTAGTATAAAAAAGCTCGCACCCAACACAGTAAAGTCCCTTGTAAGACTTCTTATAAATATCTCCTGACTGATTACAAAGCTCCCAAAGTTTCTGGCTCGCCTTATAATGATCAGGATTTGATCCTTTCTGGAACACATCAAATTTTATGTTCAGCTTCAAAGCTAATTCCTCAAAAATCTTGGCATGCCGGTCAACAAATCCTTGAACTTCCTCGCCTTGTGCTTCCGCGGCCTGCACATTCTTAACCGCATTCTCATCCGATCCGCAAAGCAGCAAAACCTCCTCACCTCTGAGTTGGTGATAGCGTTTTACAGTATCTGATTGAATAAATTCCAAAGCATGACCAATATGTGGGGAAGCATTCACATAAGGAATTGCATTAGTAATATAAAATTTAGCCATGATTTAATCTCCGGAGCCTTCTTAATTTAGGCGCTTCTTGTTTTTGCATATGAAGTTTAGGTATTTTCGATCCTCCTGTCAATCTAAAGCGGGGCATCCTCATTACAGGAAAGATCCTAAAACAAAAAGCTGTTATTAGAATAACCAAAATCCCTGTTAAATAATTCAGCTGTCCAGCTCCATAAAATGCTAACAAAAGAATTGCTCCAAGCGACAGGATAAAGCTGTGCGGAATATAATGAACTAAGATATCAATTATTGATGTTAAAGCGAGTAGTATCGGTAAGAAGAAAGCTACAATTTGAAACACCGTTGCCTCCTCCCAGCTGGTAGGAGGCTCAACATATAAGATGACGAGTATAAATAACGAAAGAAAAATTATAAAAGCAATTAGTTTACTAACAAATGATGGAATTCTCGGCATTGTTGTAATTTTAACCTAAAACCCTTTGACTTAAATACTTTAAAATATTAATATATGAAACTACCGAAAAAAACATGAATCCAAGCACGATTGTTTGCCCCAAATGCCAAAATAAAATCTCCATAGACGAAGCATTATCCCATCAGCTAAGCGAGTCTCTAAAAAAAGAGTTTGAAGAAAAAAGAAAGGAGGAGCAGGAAGAAGAAAGAGAAAAGGTCCGCAAATGGAAAGAGCAATTTGAAAATACCCAAGCCCAAAAGGAAAAGCAGTTGGAACAGCAGTTAAAAGAAAAACTCGCCAAACAATCATCCGAGGAAATGAAATTTTTGCAAGAAGAGCTTGAAAAACAAAAGCAAGAATCCCAAAAAGCCCGCGAGAACGAACTTCTATTACGTAAAAAAACCAACGAGCTCGAAGAGAGGGAAAAGAATATGGAATTGGAACTCCAAAGAAAACTCGATTCCGAAAAAGAAAAAATTAGGCAAGTCGCCTCAGAACAATTCCTAAAAGAACATCAACTTAAAGAAGCTGAATATAAAAAACAAGCAGATGACATGAAGAAAAAAATCGAAGAACTCCAGCAAAAGGCCAATTTAACTTCACAACAGCTGCAGGGTGAAGTCCTTGAGCTGGAACTTGAAGAGTTTCTCAAAAAAGAGTTTCCTATCGATAAAATTAAAGGGGTAGGGAAAGGCATCAGGGGAGCCGATGTTATGCAGATTGTCTCAGATCAAATGGGCAGGGAAGCTGGAGTAATAATCTGGGAAAGTAAAAGAACAAAGGATTGGGACGAGAAATGGATAACCAAACTTAAAGAAGATATGCGTACAACCAAATCTGACATTGCTATCTTAGTTTCATCTGTTTTACCAAAAGATATCAAATATTTTGGCTTTAAAGACGGTATTATAATAACCTCTTTTGACTGTTTGCATGGTGTAGCCTCCCAAGCGCGCTTTGCCCTAATTAAAGAAAGCCAGCTTAAAAATTCATTAGTAGGTAAACAGGAGAAAAAAGAAATTGTTTGGCAGTATTTACAAAGTAATCAGTTCCGCCAAAGAGTAGAAGCAATTATAGATGCTTTTAAATCATTGAAATCAGGTTTGGATAGAGAAAAGCTGCTCCAGCAGAAAATGTGGGCCCAAAGGGAAAAAGAGATTGAACAAGTGATTAACAATACTGTAGGAATGTACGGAGATATGCAAGGATTGATGGGACCAGCTTTACCTCAAATAGCTTCGCTGGAGATAACTACAACTGAAACTCTGGAGCAGACTGATTCTAAGCAAATCTACACCAAAGAGACAACGGTGGTCTCAGATAATTTTACCCAGGTAGATATTTTATCTGAACAAGCCTAATTTCTCTAAGGCACTTGTAGAATCAGCTTTGTCTTGTTACGATAAAATTCATGATAACCTTAAAGTCGGAGATCTTAGTCTATACTCTTAAATCGATACTATTTTCACTAATAGCCTCATTCATTCTAGTCCTTCCTTTTACAGCACTTGCTCAGGATGCCACTTTTAATCCTCAACTCCTGACAACTTCAATCAATACTGCAGGCACCACCAATTCTTTGATTTCAGGCTCAGTCAGTTTGAATAATAATACTGATCGGGGTTTTGATAACTATCATCTGGTGGTCAAATTATTATCGCCCGGTAGGGCAGCAGGCTCTGGTGCCACCCGAACAGGCCCGGCTCTTGTCATCAATTTTGACAAGCTAGGACCATTCTCGATAAAACCTGGTCAATCACAGAACCAGTCCTTTGAATTAAATTACCCCTCAACCGTAACTCCAGGCACCTATCTCTTGACTGTTGAGGTAATTGATCAGGATTCAAGTTCTCAGTCAATTGCTTCGACAAACATCACCCTAAACGGTTCTGGGAGTTTCCTGTCGATTGACCCTTCAAGCTGTAAAATTACAGTAGATGGTGTAGTTTACGATTATTATGAGGGACCCAATATTAAGCCTTCCCAGACAGTGTCTTCCTCCTGTGTTGTTAATAACCCTACAAGCCGAAGCATCAGCGCTAACTCTCACTTGCATTATGCTGTCAATTCCGTTTCTCTAAATTCTGATACGTCCAAAGTAGTTGAGGCTGGTCAGGTTGCTATTGCACCCGGTCAAAATAAAACCGTTACCTTTAATTTACCGGCTAACCTAAGTCCGCAAGTATATGAAGGTTTATTTTATTTAACTGATTTATCTGGTGAAAAAATATCATCAAGCATTCCGTTCAGGTGGATAAATACTGGTCCTTCTGCCACGATATACGATCTTGATTTGGATAGGTCGTATTATCCAAAAGGGTCAACTGCCAAATTATCTATCGGAATCACTCCCTCTGCTGATTTGAGCTGGCGTGGGACTGAGTCTCCTCTTTCTCCTGATCAAGGCACTAATATCGAAAACGCTAAATTGAGCTTGAAGATAACCGATAAGTCGGGCCAGCTTTGTAGTCAAAGCACTCAGAACCTTCCCTCGACTACAGAAGACAGCTCCTGGAGTAATTTAGTTTTTGATATGAACATTGATCAAGACTGCTTAGATCCTATTGTCGAAGCCTCTTTAGCTGGTAACGGGGAAACAGAACCCTTAGCCGAAAAGAAATTATCCATTAGATCAACAAATGCTGATCTCAAAGCAGCCAACTCCTCCTTATCGATTCTACAGGCTTACTGGGCTTGGATACTCATTGGTATTCTGGCTATAGCTTGTGTTGGTGGGGCGATCTATTATCTAAAATTCCGGAAGAAACAGCCCCCCCCGGTTAATGGACCCCCGTCAATAAGCTCCGCAGCACCCATCGTGGCACTGGTCGCAGCATGTTCCTCTGTACTTGCTGTAGCTGGCTACCTTACAGGTGGCACAGAAATAGAATTGCTAAAGAAGATACCCATTAGCATTGTTCATGCTCAGGAAGTGGCTCAGCAGCCAATTAATTCCTCAGATGCCAATACGAAAAATATTACTGTTAAGAGTACCTGGGGCGGAGACAGACTTTCGAGTTGGGCGAGCTTCTGGGGGAATGCTAGGGATTTCAGGCAAAATAATACAGGCGGGGATAGTGAGATCACTGTTGAGCCGGATTGTTCAAAGATCAATATTACTATAAAAGGGACAGCGGGCAGTGATTTTACCTGCTATAACTGGGCACCAGGACTGACCGTTTTTCCTTTTATTGATGACGGTTCGGTTAAGCCCGAAAACCCGACCAGTCCAATTGGAAATGAGATTTGGGATACTCCCTATAATTTCTCAAATAGTAACAACTTTAGCATTATGCAGTTTGATAGCAACGGCCAAAGGCAGGCCACCTTCTCTATTACTCCAAATACTGCCCAGTCAGCCGATGGAAAACACACTCTGACGCTTCAGGTTGGCGTTTCTCATATTGTTAAGCATGACCGGGTTGAGCATTTTCAATCCTCTTTCATCGATACTAACGATTGTGGAGGAGTGCCTTGTTATATGTTATTAAAGCACGATTATACATGTCGACAGCCTTTAGCCTGTAATGCCCCGTGTACCAACAAAGACGAATGTGCCGGCAACAAAGACGGTTGCATCGAGTGTCGCCCGGCCTCAGGGGGTACCGCCACAGGAAGCGGTACCTTAATGACATGCCAGCCCCCTCCACCTCCAGCCTGCAATGCTTTTTGTTCTAATAACACTGACTGTACCCGCAACACTGAAGGTTGCAGTGAGTGTGTAGCCGGCCAATGCCGAATTCCTCCCGCCTGTAACGTCTCCTGTACCAAAGACGGTCAGTGTGAAGGATCGAAGGATGGTTGTACTTCATGCTTACCGTCAGATACTGGTACGGGAACTGTTTGCCGGCCTCCTGCAGCCTGTAACGTCGCTTGTGCTAATGATAATCAATGTTC
>CXWK01004646.1_pt1 | contig 38000 bp, 33 predicted proteins | sample 590851 | NCBI WGS metagenome assembly CXWK01 (sample SAMEA3498364, study PRJEB10139) | wastewater metagenome | biome: wastewater treatment plant; material: activated sludge | place: Denmark | collected 2014-08-01
CCCGCTACGCTGCCCTGTGGAGTCCCGACTTTCCTCCGCACCGCAACTGCGACACGGCGACCGTCCGGCCTGCTTCACCCCGCCATTCTACGGACGAAACAGGGACGCTCCCCTATTTCCGAAATTGGGGACGCTCCCCTATTTCCGCGTGCGGACAACGAAATCCGGGGGAAACGGGAACGCGTTGCCTGCTTCGACAATTCATGCCCCTGCGACGAATCGCTATCCCCGTCCCGGAAATAGGGGAGCGTCCCCTTTTTCGGTCTTCGGGCGGAAATGGTCGGTGTCGTCGTAGAACGACTCGGAATCGGTGCCGGGATGCCACCCCGGGATGCCGAGCACCGGCAGCGGCGCCATGGTCCGCGGGGTGGCGAAGCGCGGGCGGTGCGCGAAATGCGTCGCGAGCAGTGCGTCCACGCGCGCCACCTGCGCCTCCGGCGGCAGCATCGCGAAGAGGTCGTCCACCGGGATGAACACCGTCTTCGCGACGATGCCGAGGAAGGGATCGAGCGCCTTCTCGAAGAGCGCGTGGCCGAAGGCGAGGAAGCGCACGCGGCTGCCGAGCTCCCCGCGGCGGTGCCAGAAGAGCTCCTTCCACTCGAAGTCGACGATCAGGCGAAGGAGCGCGGGGGAACTCGACGCCACCACGACGCCGCCCTCGTCGAAGAGCGAGAGCGCGTCGCGCTCCGGGCTTCTCTGGCGCGCTTCCGCTTCGCCCCCCTCGGAGAGGATCGCCGCGTGCTGCGAGTTGATCGCCGCCTTCGCTTGCGGATAGGCGATCCAGGCGAGCGCGTTGAAGAGGTCGTGCCAGTTCTCCGGCCGTGTCTCGACCTCGCCCGCCTGCGCGATGCGCAGCTCGTACGGCGGCATGCCGCGGTCCGCCTGGCCGCGGGGCGGCACGAACCGGATAGCGTGGCCCCGCGAGGTCGCAACCCCTGCGGCGAGCCCGGTGAGATCGGCGAGGGTCGGCCAGCGATGGGGATCGAGGCGCGCGATGGCGGGTGCGATCGCCGCGAAGGCCGGGCCGCGGAGCGTGGCCTGCGCGTCCGCCCAGTCCACGGCCTGCCGCGCGGGCCCTAGCCCCGGAAGCGCCAGGCGAGGCGCTCGCCGGCGCGAAGCGGCACCACCGTCTCGGCGCCGAAGGCGTAGTGCTCGGGCACTTCCCAGGGCTCCTTCTCCACGGTGACCGTGTCGCCGTTGCGCGGCAGCCCGTAGAAATCCGGCCCGAAGCGGCTCGCGAAGTCCTCGAGCCGGTCGAGCGCGTCCTCGCGCTCGAAGACCTCGCAGTAGAGCTCCAGCGCCGCGTGCGCCGTGTAGATCCCCGCGGCCCCGCAGCACGACTCCTTCGCCCCCTTCGCGTGCGGCGCCGTGTCGGTACCGAGGAAGAAGCGCGGGTTGCCCGACACGGCCGCCTGCACCAGCGCCAGGCGATGGGGCTCGCGCTTGGGCACCGGCAGGCAGTAGTGGTGCGGCCGCATCCCGCCCGCGAAGAGCGCGTTGCGGTTGAGCAGCAGGTGGTGCGCGGTGATCGTGGCCGCGACGTTCTCCGGCGCGCTCGAGACGAAGAGCGCCGCCTCGCCCGTGGTGATGTGCTCGAGCACCACGCGCAGCTTCGGGAAGCGGCGCACGAGGGGGCGCAGGATCGTCTCGATGAACACCGCCTCCCGGTCGAAGACGTCGACCGCGGGATCGGTCACCTCGCCGTGGAGCAGCAGCGGCATCCCGTGCGCGGCCATGGCCTCGAACACCGCGTCGCAGCGGCGGATATCAGTGACGCCCGAGTCCGAGTTCGTCGTGGCGCCCGCCGGGTAGTACTTCACCGCCTTCACGAACCCCGAGGCCTTCGCGCGCGCGATCTCGTCGGGCGAGGTGTTGTCGGTGAGGTAGAGCGTCATCAGCGGCTCGAACGCGCTGCCCGCGGGCAGTGCCGCGAGAATGCGATCGCGGTAAGCCTGCGCCAGCGCGGTCGTCACCACCGGCGCCTTGAGGTTGGGCATGACGATCGCGCGGCCGAACTGGCGCGCGGTGGCGCCGACGACGGAGCGCATCGACTCGCCGTCCCGGAAGTGGACGTGCCAGTCGTCAGGGCGCGTGAGCGTGAGCGTATCCGGCATGCGCACGATTATAGCCGTGGCGAGCTCTTGCCCGCATCGGCGGGACGGGAGTGCAAGTCGACTACGGTCCTGGGCGCCCGCCCGCGGCAAACGCGTGCACGATCATGCGTCGACGGCCGGCGCCGCGCTAGTTCGAGGGAGTGATCGATCTCTCGTACCGCAGCGGAAACGCCCCCCCGTAATTCCCCTGGCACACGCCGCCACCGCAATCGAGCGCTCCATTCTCGAACGTCCTGGCGACGAACCCCGTCAGCGGTACCCCGGTGTATCGGTGCGACCCGGATGTGGTTTCGCCTGTCGAAATGCGCATGCGGGAAGACGTTTCGAGGCTGTCGAGCGACTTGTTCGTCGTGACGATGGTGAATGCCGCCCAGCCCGGGCCTGGAAAGCCGACCGCGAACATCCCCAGCTCGGACAAGCCTCGATTCAGGGATCCCAGTACATGCGTATCCAGGGTCGTCGCCGTGTGGGCGCTGCCGTCGTGGAAGTCGACGACCGTGGATGCGCCACATCGGAAACTCGGCGTCGCCGGAGCGGGACTGAATGGCTCGTAGATGCCGCCGAATTCCTCCCGATTGTGGTACCGAAGCTCGATGCGCTCGCCCGCATAGGTATCCGTGGGAAACGCGCAGTTGGCGTCGAATGGCGAAGCCGCCGCACCCCCGCCGACATAGTGATGCCGCGTCGGAAACGTCACGACGAAATCCGTCCTCGACTTCGTTCCCGCGTCCAGCGTGAATTCGCCGAACCATTTCGATCTCATCAACACCGCACTCACCGCGTCGACGCCTCGATTCCAGGTAGATCTGTAGACGAACCCGTTCGCGGTCACGACGCTGACGGGACTGACTTCCGCGGCGTTGAAGTCCGGATACGGGTCGCTCGCGGTCCGATAGAACGCGGTGGAGGAAAGCTCCGACAGCGCATCCGCATTCAGCGTGAAATCCATTCCATTGTTCACGTTTATCAGGGTCAGCGTGCCTGAAAGCCCTCCCACGGGAGCCGCGGTTTCCACCGCCGCGCCGCCCTGCAAGGCAGGGCAGTTGGCTGGCGTCATAGACGTGCGGCCGTGAGTGGCCGCTCCTGCGCTCGCCCCCGTGAGCGTCGCCATCTCGATGACTTCGATCCAGCCCTCGCGAACGCGATCGAGCTCGTCGCCGTGGCCGTCGCCGACGTAGCCGCCCCCCGAGAACGTGATGCCGGGCACCTCGCCCGCAGGGGCGGCGAGCGCCGGACTCGTGCAAGAACGGTCGGTGGAGATCATCCGGGCGCCATCGCTCGTCGGCACGATGGCCGCGGTCCAAACGTCGAACGCGCTCAGGAAGAGATTGAATTCCGCAACCTCGCGCGAATTGCGTCCTTCACGGAACCGGACGCGCAAGGCTTTCACGCCGGACGTGTGGTTCAACAATGACACGTAGGTGTTGAACGCATTGCCGTTCGAAGCCCGCACCGTGTAGTACGGATAGATCAGCGCCTGGCCCGCGCCGTCGGAACTCAGCGCGACAGCGCCACTGTCTTCGATTGGCCCGACAAGCACGACAGCAATGAGGGTGAACAGCGTGACTCGGAGTTGTCGGATCATCGTCATGGCTACCCTCCACTCCAGTGGACTTCGCGAACACTGCATCGACGAGCGCCGAGGTCGCTTCTCGGAATCCGTGGGCACGATTCGTGCCCACAAGCACTCGAAATTGTTAGCTCGCAAAGTGCGTTGTCATTTTTCAATAACCGTACACTTCAATTTCTCGCCATCCCACCCAGGAGGGGCTTGACAACGTGGTAATTCGGACGAAGCGGGCCCAAACCGGACCAAGGGACATGGCGAATGGCTCGAGATCGTCCCCATTTTCCGAGATCGTCTGAACAAGCGTCATAGGCGAAGGGGAATTCCCTGCATAAATATAGTGGGTCACTGGCCCACCAGGCGACTGCGCGGGCGTAAGCCGAATTGCAACCAGGTTCTTGATCCAACCAAGATCGATTTCGATCCAGCTTGGAGGGAACTGGCCAGAAATCCAAGCGGTGTACACATAGTTTCCATCGGTTGCCGATGGGGCGGGAAACCCGGGATACTCCGTACTCGCGTAGGTACTAACCGCCGTCAACAGAGGTGCGACTACGTAACCCGCTGGCTGAAGATAGGAAGGCACCACAATATCGGAACCGCTTTGGTCCTGAAAACCAGTACCCCTCAGCCGAGCTCGCACGTGATTCTCCCGTTCGACCGGAGTTGTAGATGATGTTCCGAAGCGAGCCGCGAGCGCAGCAACATGTGGCGCCGCCATCGATGTTCCTGATAGCACCATCGTCGCGGCGGAAGAGGTGTCCCATGTCGACAGCACTCGTTGGGACGGCGCCCACATTTCAACGCAATTTCCCCAATTGGCGCCAGGCTCATTCGGCCAACCAGAAGCACTATTGTCGAATGGCGCTGGCTGCCTTCCGTCCTCATCAATCCCGGATACGACAAGGATGCCATCATTTGCGTTCGCGGGACCATATGCGAAATCGCACGCGTCACCGCGCTGGTTCCCCGCGGACTGTACGACTAGCACCCTAGTGCTTAGGCGTCGCATGTACTTTGCGATCCCACTGTCGCTAGTCTCCGACCAGCGCTCCGAGTTTGATGAAATGTTCGCCACTGCGAAGATATTGAAGTACTCAGCGCATGCCAGCACCCAATCGAGGGATTCGCGAATGGATGCGTCGCTTCTCCCGCGATTGACGTTAATTATTGCCGCGCCAGGATTGACCCCTCGCACCATCACGCCGTTCATTGCCGCCGAAAGTATTCCGGCCACGTGGGACGCGTGTGCCGTAGAAATTATGTACTCGGCGGGGTTGTCAGTATGAATCGGGGCGGGTACCACATTCAGGAGATCCCCATGTGCTGGAGGCATTCCCGCATCAATCATAAATACGATGTTGTCGGCGCCAATCGCGTCGTTGGTTCCAATTGCGATCTTGCCCCAGGGAATGGTCTCGCCGCCCACGACTTGATTGGCCCAGGGCGGCACTTGGCTGAAGTCGTTCGCTTCATACACCGGCAGTAGCCGTTCAACGCGGCGATCCGATTGGAGCATTTCTACAACGCCGTTCGCCAAATATGCGGAAAACGAAGGCATCGCAAAACTCGTCATCGAGGTAGCCTCGATACCATATTCACGCTCCAGCTGAGCTACCAACCCGCGAACCTGCGGTTTGTGCCAGCCACGAAAATCATATGCATTGGCTGGGTCCATTGGCGACCGCGGTTCGGGCTCTCCGTCCGCAACTTGACCATTCACTGCGTCTAGGCTCAGCTCCAAAATATGCAGCTTCCTTCCCAGAGCATCTGGCTGAGTCAATCGGGGGATCTTGTCCAAGGTTTGCGACCACAGCGTTGAGGAGGCGAATGAGCAAGCAATGAAAATTGCTAGCACGGCAATTCGGCAGATCGGACTTCGCATGGTATCTCCCTGGATCGGTGAGAACGCGATCGCACTTTTTGAACATTAAGTTGACTGTGGAATGCGCCCTTTTCCGTTCGCCTATGAAACTCGACTAGAAACGCGACCAGAGTCATCGATTCGTCAATGCCACAGCTGCTTCCGAGGCCGTAACGAATCACGAAGCGGCGCTTGCCGCCTTTGACGCAAGTCTTACAACGGGGTATCACACGATAGCATTTGAAACAGTTCTCCATTTGACCTACGTCATCTTGATGGCACTTGACGGAATTGGCGGGGTCGGGATGCTTATGAACCATTGACGACAAGGCCGCTGCGCGCAGGAAAGAGGACCGGCTTCGGCACCAGCTACCGCAGATTCGCACTTGCCGGTCGTCCATGACATCGCAATGCTCAACTCGGCATAACCATCGCGAAGTGGATTCGGGTGAACTTGTTCGATGAGTTGACTTGGAACGCCCTGCCGATTGCGCAAGACGAACATGTCGTTCAATCGACCTCGATAGCAACGTCATCGATCTGCCTGTGCAACCACATCGAGGACAAATGGGCGATCGCCCAGCCTCGGGACTTGGTGGTAACTCGAGGAATGCGCCACGCGTGGTGGCCCCCGATTCCGGATTGTGGCCTTATCACAAGAGGGCAGAAGTTCAACGCCGTCCCAACCTTCCTAGGACGACTTGCCTCTCGTCCCATTCGCCGTTTCCAGAGCCTTCTTGTAGAGCTCGCTCCGGCTCACGCCCGTGATCCTCGCCGCCAGCGACGAGGCCTGCTTCACCGAGAGCTCCCCGAGCAGGATTCCCAGCACCTTCTCCGGCGCGAGCGCCGGGGCCGCCTCCACCGGTCGGCCCTCGACCACCAGCACGAACTCGCCGCGCGAGCGGTTCGGGTCGGCAGCCACCCATTCCACCGCGCCCGAGAGCGGCACGCGCGCGATCGTCTCGAAGCGCTTGGTGAGCTCGCGGCAGACGACCACGTCGCGCTCGCCGAGTGCAGCGTGCAGGTCCGCGAGCGTGGCCTCGACGCGGTGCGGCGACTCGAAGAGCGCGACGGCCCACGGGCCCGCGGCGAGCTCGGCCAGGCGGCGCTTCCTCTCGGCGCCCTTCGTCGGCAGGAAGCCCGCGAACACGACGCCCTCGGCCGAAACGCCACTCGCGGAAAGAGCCGCGGTCAGCGCGCTCGCGCCGGGCACCGGGAAAACAGGAAAGCCCGCAGCGCGCACCCGATCGACGACGAGCGCCCCGGGATCGCTCACTGCGGGGGTGCCGGCGTCGGAGACGAGCGCCACGGACTTGCCTTCGCCCAGCAGGGCCAGGATGCCCTCGGCGGCGGCGCGCTCGTTGTGCTCGTGCACCGCGATCACGCGCGCGCCGATCCCGAAGTGCGCGAGGAGCGGTTTCGTGACCCGCGTGTCCTCGGCCGCCACCACGTCGCAGGCGGCGAGCACGTGCCGTGCGCGCTCCGTCAGGTCGCCGAGATTTCCGATGGGCGTGGCCACCACATATAATCCCGGAGGAAGAACCTCAGCACGGCCTTCCGCCGCCGCCGCACCGGAGTCGCCTTCCTTGCCCTTGCCCTAGCCCTTGTCCTTGTCCTTCGCACGCCCCACCGCGATTCTCCTCGCCACGATGCTCGCGGCCACGCCGGCATTCTCGGCCGACCCGCCGCGCGAGACAACCGCGCCACCGGTCTTTGCGCCGTCCACGGTGGTCACGCCGCTGCGCGGTGCGCCCTCCGTCCCCGCGCCCAGGCCCGCGGCGCCGACCCTGCCCGCGCAGCCCGCGCGGCAGCCCATTCCCACGGGTGCGGCGCCCCATGTGGTCCTGATCCTGCCGCTCGCCTCGCCGTTCCTCGGGCGCGTGGCCGACGCGCTGCGCCAGGGATTCGTCGCCGCGGGCGAGGTCGCCGGCCGCAACGCCCTGCCCGTGCGCGTCTACGCCACCGTCGACGACGGGCAGGCGGCGATCGATGCCTGCACGCAGGCCCAGGCAAGCGGCGCCGTCCTCGTGGTGGCCGGCCTCACACGCGACGGCGCGACGGCGCTCTCCCGGAGCACCTGCCCGCGCCAGCCCACGCTCGTCCTGAACAGCCCCCAGGATGCCGAACTACCCGCGCGGATGTACGCGATCTCGCTCTCCGCCGAACAGGAGGCGCGCCAGGCGGCGCTGATGGCGATCAACGACGGCATGGTCGCGGCCATCGTGATCGGCACGCCGTCGCCTCTGTCCAGGCGCGTGGTGGAGGCCTTCGAGCGCGAGTGGGGCCGCGCGGCGGGCGAGGCGGGGCGCGTGATGTTCTCCGGCAATCCCGAGGAGGCCCCCGCGATCAAGGAGCGCATCGCCACCATGCGGGGCGACATGGTCTTCCTCGCCCTCGACCAGGCGGCGACCCGCGCCGTGCGGCCCTACATTTCCGCCACGCTGTCCGTCTACACCACCTCGCTCGGCGTCGATCCGCGCGCCGACCCGTCGGTCAACGTGGACCTGGAGGGCGTGCGTTATGTGGACATGCCCTGGTTCGTGCAGCCCGACCATCCCGCCGTCATGATCTACCCGCACCCGTCCGCGCCCATGGCCGTGGAGCAGGAGCGTCTCTACGCCCTCGGCATCGACGCCTACCGGCTCTGCGCGCCGCTGCTGCAGGCGCAGTCGCGCTCCCTCACCCTCGACGGCGTCACCGGCCGCATCGATCTCGAAGCAGGCCGGCACTTCGCGAGGACTCTCGTGCCCACGGGTTTCGACGCCGGCCGCGCCGCGCCGTTGCATTCATCGCGATGATCGGGGCCCTTCGCCCCGCCGCCCATCGCCGGGGCGAGGCGGCCGAGGAACTCGCCGCACGCTTCCTCGCCGGGCGGGGCCTCGTGGTGCTCGCGCGCAACTACCGCACGCGCCTGGGCGAGATCGACTTGGTCGCGCGCGACGGCGAGACGCTCGTGTTCGTCGAGGTGCGCGCGCGGAAATGGCGCGCCTTCGGGGGCGCGGCGGGCAGCGTCGACGCGGCCAAGCAGCGGCGGATCGTCGCCGCCGCCCGACACTACCTGGGCCGCCTGCCCGCGGAACCCCCGTGCCGCTTCGATGTCCTTACGATCCAGGGGCAGGATGGCGCGCCCGCGTGGATCCGCGGCGCCTTCGATGCCGCCTAGGAATACAATGCCCACGCCCGAGAACCGAGAAGAAGCCCGCCCGCCCATGGATCCAGTCGCACTCGTCCGCAGCCACTTCGAGGACGCGATCGCGCTCAAAATCCGCATGGCGGAGACGCTGGCCCCCGCCATCGCCCGCGCAGGCGAGGCGCTTGCCGCAGCGCTCGGACGCGGCGCCAAGGTGCTCGCCTGCGGCAACGGCGGCTCGGCGGGAGACTGCCAGCATTTCGCCGCGGAGCTGGTCGGTCGCTTCGAGCGCGAGCGCCCGGGGCTTGCCGCGATCGCGCTCACCGTGGAGTCCTCCGCCCTCACGGCCATTGCCAACGACTACTCCTTCGATCGGGTGTTCTCCCGGCAAGTCGAGGCGCTGGGCCGCGAGGGCGACGTGCTCGTGGCGCTGTCGACTTCCGGCAACTCGCGCAACGTGATCGAGGCCATGAAGGCCGCCTCGGCCCGCGGCATGACGATCATCGCCCTGACCGGCCGCGAGGGCGGCGCGATGGCAGGGATGCTTGGCCCGAAGGACCACCACCTCAACGTCGCCCACCCCCGGACGATGCGCATCCAGGAAGTGCACATCCTGGCGCTGCACTGCCTGTGCGACACCGTCGACAACATCCTCCACGGAGAGAAATGATGCGAAGAATCCTTCCCCTGCTCGCCCTCACGGCCGCCGCCACGCTGCTCTCGGGCTGCTTCTTCGGCGTCGCGGCCACCGGCATCGGCGCCACCGCGCTCATGGCCGACGACCGCCGCACCGCCGGCATGTACCTGGAAGACGAGAACATCGAGTGGAAGGCGCTCGGCAGGATCAACTCGGCCTTCCGCAACGCGCACCTGAACGCGACCAGCTACAACCGCAAGGTGCTCATCACGGGCGAGGTGCCCAGCGAGGAGGCGAAGAAGGCGGTCGAGGCCGACCTCCGGGCGATCGCGAGCGTGCGCGAGATCGCCAACGAAGCCGTCGTCGCAGGCAATTCCTCGCTCACCTCGCGCGGCAACGACACGATCATCACCTCCTCCGTGAAGACCCGCATGATCGGCAACGAGGCCTTCTCGCCGAACCACGTGAAGGTCGTCACCGAGGCGGGCACCGTCTTCCTGATGGGCCTGGTCACGCAGGCCGAGGGCGAGGCGGCGGTCGAGGTGGCGCGCTCCACCTCGGGCGTCTCGCGCGTCGTGAAGGCCTTCGAGTACCTGCCGGAAGCGCCGAAGCCCCGGTGAGCGCCGCCGCATCGATTGCGGAGCAGCTGCGCGCCGCCACGGATCTCGTCTACGCCGGGCGCTTCCCCCAGGCGGAGGCCGGCGCCCGCCTCGTCCTCACGCGCCAGCCGCGCAATGCCGAGGCCCACTACGTGCTGGCGCTCTCGGCGATGTTCCAGAACCGCCACGCCGACGCCCTCGCGCCCATCGACAAGGCCGTCTCGCTGGCCGGAGCCGACGCCCAGTACGCGTTCGTGCGCGCGATGTGCCTCGCCGGCGCCGGCCGCGTCGAGGAGGCCGTCGCCGGATACCGCAAGGCGCTCGAGCTTCGCCCGGCGTTCTTCGAGGCCTCGGCCAACCTGGGGAGCCTCCTCGAGTCGAACGGCCGCTTCGCCGAGGCCGAGGAAGCCTACCTGCGCGCAACCCGCCTGAAGCCCGGCGTTGCCGCCGTGCTGAACGGCCTGGGCATGTGCCTGCTCGCCCGGGGCGAACTCGCGAGCGCCGCCGAGGCCTTCGCGCAGGCCGTCGCGGCCGATCCGAAGTTCGCCACCGCGCAGAACAACCTCGGCAATACGCTGGGAAAACTCAAGCAGGTCGAAGCGGCCATCGGCCACCTGCAGGAAGCCGTCCGGCTGCGCCCCGACTACGCCGTGGCCTGGGTGAACCTGGGCGAGCAGTGCAATGTCGCGGGGCGGGACGCCGAGGCGGTCGCCGCGATCGACCGCGCACTCGCCCTGGACCCGGCGAACGGCGGCCTGCGCCACCTGCGCGACGCGATCGCGGGGGTGCAGACGGGGCGCGCGCCGGACGAGTACATCCGCGGCTTCTTCGACCGCTTCGCGGCGGATTTCGACAAGCGCCTGGTGGAGGACCTCGAGTACCGCACGCCGCAGCGCATGATGGAATTCCTCGCGCCCTGGCTCGCGGGCCGGGAGAAGAGCCTGCGCATCGAGGATCTCGGCTGCGGCACGGGCCTGTCGGGCGTCGTGCTCGCCCCGTACGCCGCGCGCATGGAAGGCGTGGATCTCTCGGGGAAGATGCTCGACAAGGCGCGCGAGCGTGGCCTCTACGGCGCGCTGCACGAGGCCGAAATCGCCGCGTACCTGGACGCGCGGCCCGCCGGCGCCTGCGACCTCGCCGCGGCCATGGACGTCTTCGTCTACGTGGGCGACCTGGACACGATCTTCCGCGCCGTCGCGCGCGCGCTCGCCCCCGGGGGCATGTTCGCCTTGTCGGTTGAACGCCTGGACGGCGAGGGCGACTTCCGCCTCGCGCGCTCCGGCCGCTACGCGCATTCGCGCGCCTACCTGCAGGCACTGGCGAAGGCGCACGGGCTCGCCGAATGGAAGCTCGAGGAGGCCGACATCCGCAAGGAAGCCGGCGCGCCGGTGCACGGCATCCTCGCCGGGTTCACGCGTCCCTGACCGGGCCGCGCCTGGCGCCCTCACCAGGGTTCGGGAACTCCCAGCAGGCGCGAGACGTTCATCGCCGAGACCAGGCCGTCCTCGTGGAAGCCGTTGCGCGTCCACGCCCCGCAGAACCACGTGCGGTCGCGGCCCTGCAGGGACGCGAGCCTGGTCTTCGCCTGGTCGGAGTCCTCGAGGAACACCGGATGGAAAAAGTCGAAGCTGCCCAGCACCCTGTCGTCGCGCGGCGCCTGGACCGGGTTCACGCTCAGCATGAGCGGCGAGGCGAAGGGCACCGGTTGAAGCCGGTTGACGAGGCAGGTGAGGCACACCGGTTCTTCCGGAAGCTCCGGCTTCGGCGCATGGTAGTTCCAGCTCGCCCAGGCCCGGCGGCGCCGCGGAAGGAGCTGCTCGTCGGTGTGGAGCGTCGCGCGATTGAGCTGGTAGGGGATGGCGCTGAGCACGGCGCGTTCCTCGTCCGACGGGTGCTCCAGCAGTGCGAGCGACTGGTCGGCATGCGTGGCGAGCACGACCTGGTCGAAGCGCTCCGTGCCGTGCTCGGTCGTGAGTTCCACCCGGTCGGCGAACCGCTGCACCTGGCGCACCCGGTTCGACAGGCGCACGTCCGGGATGGCGGCCGCGAGCTTCTTCACGTACTCGCGCGCACCCCCCTTCACGGAGCGCCACTGCGGCCCGCCCGCGACCGAGAACAGGCCGTGGTTCTCGCAGAAGCGCAGGAAGGTCGCGAGCGGAAAGCGGTTGATCTGCGTGGCGGGCGTGAACCAGATGCAGGCCGCCATCGGGATGAGATAGAGCTCGCGCAGCTCCCGGCCGAACCCCCGCGCGTCGAGGAATTCCCCCAGGGTGCCGCTCACGGGTTCTCCGTCCCGCGCGAGCCTTGCCGCCTCGCGATTGAAGCGCAGGAGATCGGAGAGCATGCGCAGAAAGCGCGGCCTCACGAGATTCGAGGCTTGCGCGAACACGGTGGCCAGGTTGCGGCCGGACCACTCGAGCGCCCCGTCGCCGATGCGCACCGAGAAGCTCATTTCCGCGTTCGCGCTCTCCACGTCCAGCCTGGAGAAGAGCTTCACGAGGTTCGGATAAGTGCGGTCGTTGTAGACGAGAAAGCCCGTGTCGACGGGGTGGGTCACGCCGTCAACCGTGGCGTCGAGGGTGTGCGCGTGCCCGCCGGCATGGCGGCCGGACTCGAACAGCACCACTTCGTGGCGCCTCGCGAGCAGCCACGCACAGGCTAGGCCGGAGATCCCGGCACCGACGACGGCGATTCTGGGCATGGGTCCTGGAATCCTGCGAGGGAGCTCCACGGGGGCGATGGCGCGATTTTGCTATTCTAGCCTCGTCATCCAACGGAACCCCGCCGCGGCCTGATGCCCACGCCCGGATTCGAGTCGAAGCTCTGCGACCCCGCCGATTTCGCCGCGCGGTCGAAGGCGCTCGCGCGCCCGCTCGTGTTCACCAACGGCGTCTTCGACATCCTGCACCGCGGCCACGTGACCTACCTCGCCGAGGCGCGCGCCCTGGGGGCGGGGCTCGCCGTGGCGCTCAACTCCGACGCCTCGGTCCGGCTCCTGGGCAAGGGAGGCGACCGGCCGATCAACGCGCTGGAGGACCGGATGGCCGTCGTCGCCGCACTGGAGAGTGTCGCGATCGTCACCTGGTTCGACGCGGACACGCCCCTGGAGCCGATCCTCGCCTGCCGGCCCGAGCGGCTGGTGAAGGGCGGCGACTGGCCCGTGGAGAAGATCGTCGGCGCGGCGGAAGTCCGCGGATGGGGCGGCAGCGTGCATTCGATCCCGTTCCGCCACGACCGCTCGACCACGCGGCTCCTCGAGAAGATCCGCCTCTAGGGTCCCGCGGCGAAACCGTGAACGACCGACCCACTCCTCCTGCCGCGCTGGTCGAGCAATTGCGCGCCATCGTCGGCGAGCGCGGGCTCCTCACCGAGGCGGAAGATCTCGCGCCCTTCACCGTCGACTGGCGCGGCCAGTTCCGGGGCCACGCGGCCCTCCTCGTGAAGCCCGCCTCGACCGAGGAAATGGCGCAGGTGGTCGCCGCGCTCGCCACGGCCGGCGTGGGCATCGTCCCGCAGGCGGGCAACACCAGCCTGTGCGGCGCTTCGGTGCCCGACGCCACCGGCACCCAGGCCGTGGTGAACGTCTCGCGCATGAACCGCGTGCGCGCCATCGACCTGGACAACGACACCATCACCGTGGAGGCCGGCTGCATCCTCGCGGACCTGCAGCGCGTGGCCGAGGAAAACGACCGGCTCTTTCCCCTGTCGCTCGCCGCGGAGGGCAGCTGCGAGGTGGGCGGCAACATCTCCACCAACGCGGGCGGCACCCAGGTGCTGCGCTACGGGAACATGCGCGAGCAGGTGCTCGGCCTGGAAGTGGTGCTGCCCGACGGCCGCGTCTGGGACGGGTTGCGGGGCTTGCGCAAGGACAACACGGGCTACGACCTGAAGCACCTCTTCATCGGCGCCGAAGGCACGCTCGGCATCGTGACCGCGGCGGTGCTGAAGCTCCATCCCCGGCCGCGCGCGATCGCGACGGCGCTCGTGGCGGTGCCCGATCCCGCCGCCGCCGTGGCGCTGCTCGGGAGGCTGCGCGCGGCCTGCGGCGAGCGCGTCACCGGTTTCGAGCTCGTCTCGCGCGCTTGCCTGGATCTCGTCTTCCGGAACATCCCGGGCAACCGCGACCCCTTGCCGCGGCCGCACGCGTGGTACGTCCTCGTGGAGCTTTTCGACAGCATGGCGGGACCGGCGCTCGCGGAAATGCTCGAGGCGGCGCTGGGAGAGGCCGCCGAATCCGGCCTCGCGGACGACGCCGTGGTCGCTTCGAGCCAGGCGCAGCGCCTCGCGCTCTGGGCGCTGCGCGAGAACATCTCGGACGCGCAGAAGACCGAGGGCGTCTCCGTGAAGCACGACGTCTCCGTGCCGGTGAGCCAGGTGCCGCGGCTCATCGCGGAGAGCGACCTCGCGCTGCAGGCGGCGTTTCCGGGCATTCGGATCGTCGCCTTCGGTCACGTGGGCGACGGCAACCTCCACTACAACGCCTTCCCCGCCGCGGGCGAGGCGCGCGACTTCGCCGCGTGGGGGCCGCAGGTGAACCGCGTCGTCTACGACGTGGTCCACCGCCTGGGCGGCTCGATCAGCGCCGAGCACGGCATCGGCGCGCTCAAGCGCGACGAGCTGCCGCATTACAAGGGCGCGCTGGAACTCGAGCTCATGCGCGCGATCAAGCATTGCCTCGACCCGCGCGGGATCATGAATCCCGGCAAGGTGCTCCGCCCATGAACCCGCAGACCGCGGAAGACGCGAAAGCGTTCTTCGACCTCGCCAACCGCTTCGTCACGCTCGCCAACGAAATGGCCGAGGAGCACGGCCGGCCACGGACCGCCGCCGCCATCCTCTGGGCCGCCTCGCGTTACGGCGCCTTCACGTGGGCGATGAGCGGCGCGCCGGGCAGGCAGCCGCCCGAGGAGGCGCTCGACCTCTTCGGCGCCCAGTACCGCAAGATGATGGAAGACAACCTCGCGCGCATTCTCGCGGAGCCCGGCCCGTAGGCGTTACTTCGCCGCGCGCAGGCGCGCCGCCTCGGGCTCGGTCTTCACGCGCGGCGGGTCCTCGCGCCAGCGCCTGGCCTGGAGGCGCACCACGTCGGAGAGATCGCCCGCCTCCTGGAAGCGCTCGCGCAGCCAGCTGCTGTCGTTCGATTCCCGGTCCGCCTGGTCGCCGATGGACCTGAGCGCCTCGGCCGCGCCCATTTCCTCCCCGATGCCGCGGATGCGGTCGAGCGTGGCGAGGATGTCGTCGCGCAGCCGCACGTGCGTGTGCGCGCCGGGATCGGCCAGCATGGCGCCGAACCCGAAGCGGCAGGCCTGGAAGCGGTTGTAGCCGTACACGAGGTACTGCCGCGCGGCGGGCTCGGTCCGGCGGTTGGCGAGAAGCTCCGCGGCGAGGCACTGCGCGTAGGCCGCGAGTTGCGCGGCTCCCGTGACCGTGAGCGGCGTGTCGCCGATCCGGATCTCCATCGTGCCGTATTCGGGCTTGGGACGGATGTCCCAGTAGAAATCCTTCATGCTGGCGACGATGCCGTACGAGGCCATCTCGTCGAAGTACCGGTTGAAATCGTCCCAGTTGTCCACCTCGGGCATGTGCCCGGCGAGCGGAAAGGCCGACACCGCGTGCAGGCGCGAGGTCTCGAAGGAGGTGTCCTCGCCCTGGTAGAAGGGAGAGGAAGCCGAAAGCGCGATGAAGTGCGGGATGTAGCGCGCCATCTGGTGCGTGAGGTAGACCGCGTCGTCTCCGTTGGCCACGCCGATGTGGATGTGCTGGCCGAAGACGGTGAACTGCTTGGCGAGGTAGCCGTAGAGCGCGGACACCTGCAGGAAGCGTTCCGTGGCGAAGATGCGCCGCTCGTTCCACTTGTGGAAGGGGTGGGAGCCGCCGCCGGCCACCGCGAGGTTCAGCTTCCCGGCCGCATCGACGATGCCGTCGCGCGTGCGCTCCAGCTCCTCCTGGAGCCTGTCGTAGCGCGTGTGCACGGTGGAGTTCACCTCGATCATGCTCTCGGTGATCTCCGGCTTCACCTCGCTCGGGAGCTTCGCCTTCTCCAGGCGCGCGAGCAGGTCCGGCGCGCCGCGACTCAGGTTGTAGTCGCGCGTGTTGAGCACCATCAGCTCCAGCTCCACGCCGAAGGTGAGGGGTTCCGAGGGCTTGAACTCGAGGGGCATGGCGCAATCCTTCAGGGCTTCGAGGTCTCGGCCGGCTTGGCCGCCGGCCCCTTCGCGGCCTGGCCCTTCGGTGCGGGGCCGGGAGCGGGCGGCGGCGCGGCCTCGCCCGCGAAACGCAACCCCCATTGGGTGGCGACCGGGCCGGCGAGTTCCATGACGATGATGCCGGCGACCACGACCGCGGCGAGCTTCTGCCCGAACTCCGGGTAGATGCGCACGACGTCGTGCAGCAGCAGCAGCGCGAGGGAAGACATCGGCAGGAGGGTGGCCGCAAGTGCCGCGTTCTGGCGCCATTTCATGCCGCCCATCGGCGCGATGGCGATCACGCCGAGGAACTTGGCCGCGGCGCGCGCGCCCGCGAAGACGAGCGCGGCCCACGCCGCCGTCTCGAACGCCGAGAGCGGCAGGCTCGCCCCGGTGATCACGAAGAGCACCACGTAGAAGAGCCGCGAGGCGCGGCCCAGCTCGACGTTCACCAGGACGTGCCGGTCGGGGTCGTTCCTCACGAAGATGCCGAGGGCGAGGAGCGCGAGGATCACCGAGAGCTTGCCCATCTGGGCGAGCCCCACGGCGGCGAGCACGAGGCCCGCCACGAGCGTGAAGTGCAGCTCTGGATTGCGCTCGACCCGCCTCGCCAGCACGCGCGCGAGCCAGGCCATGGCGCCTCCGATGGCCATCGACCCGGCGAAGAGGTAGAGCGGATGCAGCACCGCGGTGTCGAGATCGAGGCGCAGCTCGTAGTGCACCGGCGCGGTGAGCATCGTCACCACGACGGAGGCGAGCAGGCTGTTCAGCGCCACGAGCGTGAGCGCGCGATCCGTCACCTGCCCGTCGGCGCGGGCATCCTGCGCGACCAGGAGCACGACCGCGGGCGAGGTCGCCATCGCGATGGCGGCCGCGAGACCCGCCATCAGCGGCGCGAAGCCCATCCAGGTGAGCGCCGCGAAGACGAGCCCGAACGCGAACAGGCTCTCGGCGAACCCGGTCGCCGCGAGGGTCCAGTCGCGCTTGAGCCAGGAGAGGTCCATGCGCCTGCCGAGGTCGAAGAGCACCAGGCCCAGGCCGATGTCGAAGAAGATGCGCGCCTCCTCGAAGAGCGGCCCGATCTGCATGGCGGCCGCCACCGGCGCGACCGCGAACCCGACGAGCACGTAGCCGATCACCCGGGGCAGGCGAAGCTGCCGCGCAACCTCGCCGCCGAGCATGCCGGCCACGAGCAGCGCGCCGAAGAGCAGCGGGTAGCTCAGCGTGAGCGGCAAGGTCGGCAGGAAGGGAAAAACCGTCATCGAAAGCCTTTTCTCTGAGCAGGGCGGGGAGGACGGGCTTCTCGGAGAACACGCCTCCTGGACGGAGGACCCGGCGGGCGCGCGAGGATCGCGGCTGGCCGATTATGGAGCGCGCGGCCCCCTCGGCGCAATCGCCTTCGGGCCCCGCTCCCGGGCGCCGCCCCCGCCCCCCCGACCGCCCCCGCGCAGCGAATGGCTACAATGGCTTCATGCGCCCCCGCTTCTTCCAGAACGCCATCGCGCTCGTCTACGACTTCGACGGCACGCTCTCGCCGCAGCCGATGCAGGAGTACACCGTGCTGCCGCGCATGGGCATCGCGCCGCGGGAATTCTGGAAGCGCGTGAACGAGGAGGCGCTCGCCACCGAGTCCGACATGATGCTGGTCTACATGCGCCACATCCTCGAGTCCCTCGAGCGGCAGCGGATCGCGGTGAAGCGGGCCGACTTCGCGAGGATGGCGAAGGCGATCCGCTACTTCCCCGGCGTGGAAGGCTGGTTCCGGCGCGTGAACGCCTACGTGCGCCGCGAGAGCGGCGGCAAGGTGAAGCTGCACCACTACGTGATCTCGGCCGGGCAGAAGGAGATCCTCGACGGCGTCTCCATTCGCCGGCACTTCCGGCGCATCTACGCCTCCGAGTACCACTTCAACCACCACGGCGTGGCCACCTTCCCGAAGCTCCTGGTCACGGACACCCTCAAGACCCAGTTCCTGTTCCGCATCAACAAGGGGCGGGAAGCGGTCACCGAGTCGATCAACGAGCACATGCCCGAGGCCGAGCGGCCCATTCCCTTCCAGAACATGATCTACGTGGGCGACGGCATGACCGACGTGCCCTCGATGGCGCTCACCAAGAAGAACGGCGGGCACACGGTCGCGGTCTATGGCGCGGACAAGGAGCGCGAGAAGGGCATCTGCGTGCGCCTGCTCGAGGCCGGGCGCGCCGACTACATCGCCGAGGCCGACTACCGCAAGGGCAGCAAGCTCTCCCGGCGCATGGCGCTGCTGCTCGACGCCGTGATCGCCGACATCGCCTACCGCCGCGAGGCCTTCGCGTGCCGCGCGGAGCACCGCGAAAGCTAGGCATGGGGCCGCTCACGTTCCGCGCGCTGCGCCTGCTGGCCGACGGGCGATTCCATTCCGGTGCCCAGGTCGCGCGCACGCTCCAGCGCTCGCGCGCCGCGCTATCGGAGACGCTCAAGGGCGCCGAGTCGCTGGGAATCGAGGTGTTCTCGGTGCCGGGCAAGGGCTACCGGCTCGCCGAACCCGTGGAATTCCTCGACGCCCACGCCATCGTCTCGCGCCTGGGGCCGGCCGCCGCGCGCGTGCGCCTCACGATCCTGGACGCGGTCGATTCCACGAGCACGCACCTCACCGCGCTCGCCCAGGCGGGCGCGCCTTCCGGCGCCTGCGTCGTCGCCGAATGGCAGAAGGCCGGGCGCGGGCGCCGCGGGCGAGACTGGCAGGCGGGGCTCGGCGCCTCCCTCACCTTCTCGCTGCTGTGGCGCTTCGAGCAGGGCCCGGGGCACCTCGCGGGGCTCTCGCTCGCGGTCGCCGTGGCGGCGGCGCGGGCCCTCGAGCGCGCCGGCGTGCGCGGCGTCGGCGTGAAGTGGCCCAATGACCTCGTGCACGACTGGAAAAAGCTCGGCGGGATTCTCGTGGAGACCTCCGGCGAAATGCTCGGGCCCACGGCGGCCGTCGTGGGCGTGGGCATCAACTACCGCCTCGGCGAGGCGCTCGCGCGGCGCATCGACCAACCGGCGACCGACGTGGCTTCCCTGGGCGGCCCGCTGCCTTCGCGAAACGCCCTCCTCGCGGACCTGGTCGCCGAACTGGTCGCCGCCCTGGAGCGCTTCGGTCGCGAGGGCTTCGCGGCGTTCCGCGACGAGTGGAAGGCGCGCCACGCCTATGCCGGGCGCACGGTGACGGTACTCGCCGGAGGCGAGCCGCCCCACGAGGCGCAGGTGATCGACGTCGCCGAGGACGGCGCCCTCGTGGTCAAGGCCGGCGGCCGCAGGTCGCGGCTCACTTCCGCCGAGATATCCTTGCGCCCCGCATGAACCTCGTTCCCGCACCGGTACCCGTCTTCGCCATCGACGCCGGCAACACGCGCGTGAAGTGGGGGCTTCGCGTGGGCGAGGCGTGGGTCGCGCGCGGTGCGATCGCGAGCGCGGAGGCGAGGAAGCTCGGCCGCGACTGGCCGCCCATGCCGCCGGGCACGCGCGCCCTCGGCTCCAACGTCGGCGGCCGCGAGGTCCAGCGCCTGGTCTACGAGGCCTGCGCGCGCAACGACCTGCTGCTTTCCCTCATCGACTCGCGCGGCGAGCAGCTCGGCGTGACGAGCGGCTACCGCGACCCCGCGCAACTCGGCACCGACCGCTGGGCCGCGCTCATCGCCGCCCACGGCGAGGCGCGCGTGCACCAGCTGGTGGTCAACGCGGGCACCGCGCTCACCGTGGACGCGCTGCGCGCCGACGGCTTTTTCCCGGGCGGGCTCATCGTGCCCGGGCCTGCGCTCATGCGCCGCTCGCTCGAAGGCGGCACGGCGCAGCTGCGCCGCACCGAGGGCGGCTTCGACGCCTTCCCGAAGAGCACGCCGGACGCGATCACCACCGGGTCCGTGCAGGCCGCGCTGGGGGCGATCGCGCGCATGTGCGAGGCCATGCAGGCCGAGGGCATCGCGCCGGAACGCATCGTGCTCTCCGGCGGCGGCGCGCCCGAACTCGCCGGGCGGCTTCCCCTGCCCGTCGCCTTGAACGACAATCTCGTCCTCGACGGCCTCGTCCTCATCTCCCGCGCATCCTGACGCCCGTGTCCCGCCTGCTCTTCTTCCTGCTTCTCGTCGCGAACCTCGCCTTCGGCGCGCACCTGTGGCTCACCGCGCCGCCGGCCGAGCCGGACTTCTCGCGCCGGGAGCGCAATCGCGAGTCCGCGAAGATCGTCGCCGTCATTCCGCCGGTCATCGCCGCGCGCCGGGCCGAGGAGACGCGCCAGCAGGTGCAGGCCATCGCGGGCGCGGCCTGCGTGGAGTTCGCCGGCGTCGCGCCCGCCGACGTGGCCCAGGCCCGCGGTGCATTCGCCGCGATGCAACTGGGCGATCGCTTCACCGAGCGCAAGGTCGAGGAGATCACGCGCCACTGGGTCTACATTCCGCCCGCGAAGGACCGCCGCGCCGCCGAGCAGGCCGCCTCGGTCCTGCGCCGCCAGGGCATGAGCGACCTGTCGCTTCGCCCGGACCACGCCATCTCGCTCGGCGTCTTCTCGACCGAGGAAGCGGCCCGGCGCTTCCTCGTCCTCGTGGAAGCCAAGGGCGCGCGCGGCGCGCAGGTCGGCCCGTTCGCCAAAGAGGTGAAGGAATCGGTGTTCCTCGTGCGCGACCCCGACACGCTGCTCGTGGCGAGGCTCGCGCTCCTGCAGCGCGAGTACCCCAACTCGACGCTGCGCGCCGTCGCCTGCCCGCCCGGCGAGGGCGGCGCGGAGGCGGCGAAGCAGGCCGCGCAGAAGTAGCGGCCCGGGACCTCAGCGCCGGCCGAAGCGGATGTCGCCGTAGTAGGCGACCGTGCGCTCGCCGGTGTTGTCGGAATCGCTCATGATGCCCACCGCCCGCACGCGCGGCGGCTCTTCCCCGAAGGCGCGCCGGTAGTCCTCCAGCAGGTTCACGCGCTCCTCGTGCCATTCGCCGAGATCGCGCTTGCCGTTGCCGGCGACGATCATCTTCACGCGCGTGGTGAAGTGGTGCGTGATGATCGCGCCTTCGGGCAGGCGGTTTTCCCAGATGTACATGAGGGTCGCGTAGGGCAGCCCGTGGCCCCCCATCGCCTTGGCGAGGTCGTAGTTCATCCGCTCGTCCTCGGGAAGCTCCTCGCGCCCGCCCTCGAAGATGACGATGACCCGCGCGGGCGAATCCTCGACGTGCGCGAGGGTGTTGTCGGCCTTCCCGTTCAACGCCGGCACCTTCCAGCGCCAGCTGAGCCAGGGATACTCGGCGACGTCCGCGACCGTGTCGAAGCGCAGCCCGGAGGCCGAGGAATCCGCGGTCGCCTCGAGCGCGACCGTGCCCTCGTGCGCGACCAGCCGGTAGTCCGTGGGCTTCTTGAAGCGCGCGAACCGGAAGGGCACCCACCCCGGGGGAAGTGCGTCGAGGGTGACGGCCGTCGAGAATGGCGCCGGATCGGGTCGCGCACCCGCCAGCGGGGCGGACGGCGGCACGGGCGCGACCGCGCAGGCGCCCGCGAAAAGGGCTGCGGCGAGGCTCGCGTGCGCGGGACGAATCATGGAATCGGTTATTCTGGGCCGGAAGCGGCGCAGCCAGTCTAGCCGCGTTTCGCCCCGCCCGTACTCGCACCCGCCAACGGCCCCATGCAGAAACCGCGTTGCATCGCCGCCCTTGCACTCGCCGCCAGCCTCGCGGCCGGCTGCGCGGCGTTCGACCCCCACAACCTGCTGTCGCGCCGGTCTTCGCCCGTGGTCCCTTCGCACGACGCGCTGGAGCCGGGCGTCCTGGATTCCGCGCTGGGCGAAGCGGGCCGGCGGGACGCTCTCGATTTCGTGTGGACCACGGTGAACGAGCGCTACTACGACCCGGCGTTCAACGGCGTGGACTGGGCCGCGGCGCGCGAACGCTGGAGCCCGCGCGCGCTGGCGGCGGCGAGCGACGAGGAGTTCTGGGACTTCCTGGACCACATGGCCGGTGAACTTCGCGACGCCCACACCCGCGTGGAATCGCCGCGGCGCGCCGAACGCATCGAACGGCACGAGTCCGTCTCCCTCGGCTTCGCGTTCCAGCCCCTCGAGGGCCGGCTCGTCGTGACGAGCGTGCATCCCGATTCCGACGCCCACTGGGCCGGCGTGCGCCCCGGCATGGCGCTCGACCAGGCCGGCGGCGAGCCGGCGACGGCGGCCTACGCCCGGGCGCTCGCCGAGGTGCGAGAGAGCTCCACCGCGCTGTCCCGGCATCGCTCCGCCGCGCGCCGCATTCTCTCGGGCGATCCCGGCACCCGGGTGATCGCCACCTTCCTGCGCGGCGACGGCACGCCCTTCACCGCATCGCTCGAGCGCCGGCGCTTCGTGAGCACGCCCCGCGTCACGCACCGGGCGCTGCCCTCGGGCTTCGGCTACGTGCGCCTCACGAGCTGGGCGCAGTCGCTGCAGGGCGGGATGATCGAAGCGATCGAGGAGCACCGGAAGGCGCCCGGCCTGGTCATCGACCTGCGCGGCAATCCCGGCGGCTCGGCCCTCATGGTGCGCAACGTGGCCGCGCGGCTCTTCGAGGGCAAGGTCGAGTTCGGCCGTGCGCTCACGCGCACCGGCAAGCCGATTACCCTCGCCTTCGACTGGTTCGAGGTGATCAAGCTGAAGCAGGTGCTCGAGGGCACCGGCACCTACCTCGGCCCCGTGGCCGTGCTCGTGGACGCCGCGAGCGGCAGCGGCAGCGAGCTCTTCGCGGCACTCCTGCAGACCCAGGGCCGCGCGACGGTCGTGGGACAGACGTCCTGCGGGTGCCTGCTCGCCTACATGGGCTACGCCGACGTGCCGGGCGGCGGCAAGCTCGCCTACAGCGAGGTCGGGTTCGCCTTTCCCGACGGACGCAGGATCGAGGGCGTGGGCGTGGTGCCCGATGTCCCCGTGCCGCTCGCGGTCGCCGATCTCCTCGCCGGCCGCGACCGTGTGCTCGAGGCGGCGCAGGCCGCGCTCCGGGCGAAGGGCGGCGACGCCGCCTCCGCGCGCAGGGCAAGCGCATCGTAGCCGCGAACGAACGCGAGGCACCGGCACTGGCCGCCGGCGTAGCCTCCGCGCTGAACCCCGGCGTCGCGCGCCGGGAGGTGTTCGGCTGGGCGATGTACGACTTCGCCAATTCCGGCTACACCACGGTCGTCCTCACGGCGGTGTTCAACGCCTACTTCGTGGCGACCGTGGCCGGCAACGCGCCCTGGGCGACGTTCGCCTGGACCGTGGCGCTTGGCGTCTCCTACGCGATCGTGATGGCCGCAGGGCCGCTGCTGGGCGCGTGGGCCGACGCCCACGGGGCGAAGAAGCGCGCGCTCGCGGCGACCACCGCCGCCTGCGTGGCGGGCACCGCGCTCCTCGCGGGCGCGGGCCCGGGCGACGTCGCCTGGGCGGTCGCCTTCATCGTCGTCTCGAACGTCGCGTACTCGCTCGGCGAGAACCTGAACGCGGCCTTCCTCACCGAGCTCGCGCGGCCCGCGGCCGTGGGCAAGGTGTCCGGCTGGGGCTGGAGCCTGGGCTATTTCGGCGGCATCGCCTCCCTGGGCCTGTGCCTCGCGTGGGTCCTCACCGCGGCGGCGCGCGGCTCGACCGCGGCGCAATCGGTTCCCGGCGCGATGCTCATCACGGCGGGCATGTTCGCGCTCGCCTCGCTCGTCACCTTCGCCCTGTTGCGCGAGAGAGCCGTGCCGCTGCCGCCGAGCGCGCGCCAGTCGCACCCGCTCGCGCGCCTCGCCCGCACGGCGCGCGAGGCAATGGCTTACCGCGATCTCCTCGCCGTCTTCGCCTGCGGGACCTTCTACCAGGCGGGCGTGGCCACCGTCATCGCCCTCGCGGCGATCTACGCGGAGCAGGTGATGGGGTTCGAGACGAAGGACACGATCCTGCTCATCCTCGCCGTGAACGTGACGGCCGCCATCGGCGCCTTCGGCTTCGGCTACGCGCAGGACCGCATCGGCAAGGTGCGGGCGCTGCGGATCACGCTCTACGCCTGGATCGTGATGGTGACCGTCGCCTACTTCGGCACCACCCAGGCCGTCTTCTGGATCGCCGCCAATCTCGCGGGCCTCGCCATGGGCTCCTCGCAGTCGGCGGGGCGGGCGCTGGTGGCCTACTTCTCGCCGCCCGAGCGCAGCGGCGAGTTCTTCGGGCTGTGGGGCGTGGCCACGCGCCTCGCCTCGATCCTCGGCCCCGTCACCTACGGCGCCGTCACCTGGGCGACGGGCGGCAACCACCGTCTCGCGATCCTCGTGACCGGCGCCTTCTTCGTCGTCGCGATCGCCTTCCTCGCGCGGGTGGACGAGCGCCGCGGGCACGCCGCCGCCACCTCGCCCGGGTCGCCATGAGCCTGCCGGCGCTCTTTCTTTCCCACGGCGCGCCGACGCTCGCGACCGCGAACAACTTCTTCACCCACGCCTGGGCCGAGCTGGGCGTCGTGCTCGGGCGGCCGGAGGCGATCCTCGTGGCGTCGGCCCACTGGGACACGCCCGGCCCCGCGGTGACCGGGGCGGCGCGCCTCGCGACGATCCACGACTTCACCGGTTTTCCCGAAGAGCTCTACCGCGTCCGCTACGAGCCTCCGGGCTCGGCCGCGCTCGTCGGGCGCGTCTCGGAGCTGCTCGGCGCGCAAGGCCACCGGCCCGCGATCGACGCGGACCGCGGCATCGACCACGGGGGCTGGGTGCCGCTGCGCTGGATGTATCCGGACGCCGACATCCCGGTCGTGCAACTGTCCGTGCAATCCGCCCTCGGCGCGCGCCATCACCTCGAGATCGGCCGCGCGCTCGCGCCGCTGCGCGGCGAAGGCGTGCTGGTGATCGGCTCCGGCGGCATCGTCCACAACCTGCGCGAGGTGGACTGGGGCCGGCACCCGGAAGACGCCTTTGCGTGGGCGGTCGAGTTCAACGCCTGGATGGCGGACCGGGTCGCGGCGGGCGCCGTGGACGACCTGGCCGACTACCGCCGCCTCGCGCCGCTGGCCGAGCGCGCCCATCCCACCGAAGAGCACCTGATGCCGTTTTTCGTGGCGCTCGGCGCCGGCGGCCCGGACGCCCGGCACCTGGCCCTCGGCATCGCCATGGGCTCGCTGGGCATGGACGGCTACGCCTTCGGCTGAGCCCAGATCGCCGTTTCGCTGAAGCCCAGCTCGGCGAACTCCGCGGCACGCAGGTCCGCCTCGTTGGCGCAGAAGAACTCGTCGAGCTGCGGGGGCGCCACGGAAGTGCCCGAGAGCATGGCGTGCGCCTGACCGCGGTGGTGGATCTGGTGCTCGAAGACGTGCGCGAGCAGGCGGTGCATCTGCTCCTCCACGCGCCCCTTGCGCCGCAGCAGCGCCACGGGCCGCGCAAGATCGGCCGCGCCCAGGGATTCGCACAGCGCGACGAAGCGAAGGTCCACGGCCTTCTGCGCCGGCGCGAGGGTGGCCACGCTGTCGAACGGCGCCTCGGGCTCGTAGAACGAGCCGATGTCGGGATGGGGCTCCCGCCCGGCCATCGCACGCTCCATCGCGTCCGCGTACATCCAGTCGACCGTGACGATGTGGTTGAGGGTGGCCTTGAGGGAGGGAAAGAAACCCGTCCGCGGCGCGGCGAACTCACCGGGGGAAAGCCGCGCGCAGGCCTGGAGGAGGCGGTGGTTGGCCCACGCGTTCTGGCAGGCCCAGGCCGTCAAATGGCGCTCGAGCGGGATCGTCGGGGACATCGGCTGGCCTCCGGCATGGCCCTGCGGGCCGGGAAGCCACTTTACCGGACCCATTGCCCCGATTGCCCGAAAGGCCCGATCATGGGCGCCATGGCCACGCCGCCCACCCCCCCTGCCGCACGCAAACGCACGCTCTACGACATCCTGGGCGTGGAAAAGGACGCGAACGCCATCGACATCGGCATCGCGTACAAGAAGAAGCTCGCCGCCCTCGACCGCGATCCGGGCGCCGATCCCAACGAGGCGAACCTCGTCCACGAGGCCTACCACGTCCTGTGCATGCCCAACGAGCGCGCGGCCTACGACGCGAAGCTGATCAGCATGGCGGAAAAGGCGGCTGCCAAGTCGGCGGCGATGAATCCCGACCTGGTCCTCGAGCCCGAGGACGAGGAGGGGCCGGTCTGGAAGAACAAGTACGTCCTGACGGGCGGCGCCCTCGTGCTCGCGTTCCTGGCGTTCTGGATGGCGCGCTCGCCGTCGAAGAAGCCCGAGGCGAAGATCGTCGCCCAGCGCGAGCTGCGTCCCGAGGCGGTCGCACCGGTGCCCACGGCCCCCATCTCCCCGGTCCTCGCGCCGCGAAGCGCCGAGGATCTCTTCACGGAGCTTTCGCGCAGCACCGCACGCATCACCGCCCACAACGTATCCGGCCGCGCCGTCGGCCTGGGCAGCGGGGTCGTCACCGGCATCGGCACGGTCATCACCAACTGCCACGTGGCCGCGGCGGGCGGCTCGCTCACGGTGAGAGTGGGCGGCGAGCAGTTCTCCGCGAGCGTCGAGGTCGCCGACGAGGAATACGACCTGTGCCGCCTCTCCGTCCTGGGCCTCACGGCCCCCGCGGTGAACATCGGCACCGCCGAGTCCCTGAAAACCGGCCAGAAGGTCTACGCGATCGGCGCGCCCCAGGGCCTCGACCTCACGATCAGCGACGGCATCGTCTCGGGCATGCGCGACCTCCCGCAGGGCCGCGTGATCCAGACCACCGCGCCGATCTCGCCCGGCTCCTCGGGCGGGCCGCTCTTCGACGCCTACGGGCGGCTCGTGGGCATCATGACCTTCCAGCACAAGTCCGGGCAGAACCTCAACTTCGCGGTTCCCGCCGACTGGATCGCGAACATGCGCTCGCGCAGCGCCGCCAACCCGCTCACGGAGTCGATGTCGCGATCGATGGCGCCGAACTAGGCATTCCCCGGCGGGGCAATGCCCATACCCTTGGTCATTCCGTCGATTCGCCGTCCCGGTGAAACAGCCGGTACAGCACGGGCAAGACCAGCAGGGTGAGGAGCGTGGACGACAGAATCCCCCCGATCACCACCGTCGCGAGCGGCCGCTGCACTTCGGCGCCAGTACCTACGTTGAGTGCCATCGGCAGGAACCCGAGGCTTGCGACCAGCGCGATCATCAACACCGGGCGCAGTCGCGTGAGAGTACCCTCGACGATGGCCTCGTCGATTGCCGCCCCCTGCGCCCGCAGGTCCCGGATGCAGGAGACGATCACCAGACCCGTCAGCACGGCCACGCCCGAAAGCGTGATGAAGCCGATCCCCGCCGAGATCGATAGCGGGATGTCCCTCAGCCAAAGCGCCGCAATCCCTCCCGTCAGGGCCAGAGGCACCCCGCTGAACACGAGTGCCGCATCCTTGGCCGACCCGAAGGTCATGAAGAGCAGGCCGAAGATGAGCGCGAGCGATAGCGGAACGACCACTTGCAGGCGCTCGGCGGCCGAGGCGAGCTGCTCGAAGGTTCCCCCGTAGCTCAACCAGTATCCTTCCGGCAGCCGGATTCCGGACCGGATGCTCGCCTGGACCTCGGCAATGAACGAGCCCAGGTCGCGCCCTCTCACGTTGGCCGTCACCACGATGCGCCGCTTGCCGTTCTCTCGACTGATCTGGTTCGGCCCGGGCGCCACCTCGAAGCGCGCGATCTCTCCCAATGCGACATAGCTCGCCCTCGCCTCGCCGCCGCCGATGGACCGGCCCCCTCCCGGCAGCAGGACCGGAAGGCGCTTCATGGCCTCCACGTCTTCCCGCAGGTTTTCGGGCAGGCGCACCAGCAGGTCGAATCGCCGGTCTCCCTCGAACACCTGTCCGGCCCGCTTTCCGCCGACGGCCACCTCGATCACCTCCTGCACGTCGGCCACGTTGAGGCCGTAGCGCGAGATCCGGGAGCGGTCGATGTGAACGGTGAGCATGGGCAGGCCGCTGACCTGCTCCACCTTCACGTCGGCCGCACCGGTAATGCGCTCGAGCATCTCGGCGATCTCCTCGCCGCTCCTGAGGAGCCTTTCCAGGTCGTCGCCGAAGACTTTGACCGCGACGTCACTGCGGACGCCCGAGATGAGTTCATTGAATCGCATCTGGATTGGCTGGGTGAACTCGTAGTTGTTCCCCGGGATCTTTTCGACCGCCTCCCGCATCGCCCGGGTGAGGTCGGCCTTGCTCCGCGAGGGATCCGGCCACTCGGAGGCGGGCTTGAGCATCACGAAATTGTCCGCGACGTTCGGCGGCATGGGGTCGGTCGCGATCTCCGCCGTGCCGATCTTCGCGAAGATCTTGTCCACCTCCGGGAAGTCCTTGATGCGCTTCTCCAGCGCCCTCTGCATCTCGATGGCCTGGGTCAGGCTGGTGCCCGGAATGCGCAGCGCATGCAGGGCGATATCGCCCTCGTCGAGGCTGGGGATGAACTCCGCCCCCATCCGGGTCGCGAGCAGCGCGCTCAGGCCCACCGTGACTACCGCGGCCGCCACAGTCGGCATTGGATTGCGCAGAGCGAGATCGAGCGCAGGCCGGTAGGCCCTTCGCGCCCATTGCATGGCGCGATTCTCCTTTTCCTCGACGCGCCCCGTGACGAAGAGCGCGATTGCCGCCGGCACGAAAGTGACGGACAGGATCAGGGCGCCCAGAAGCGCCACGACCACCGTGAACGCCATGGGATGGAACATCTTCCCTTCGACGCCTGTCAGCGTGAAGATGGGGATGTTTACCAGCGCGACGACGATCACGCTGACCAGGCTCGGCCGGAACACCTCGCGCGTGGCCTCGAACACCACTTCATAGCGCTCGCCGCGCTCCAGCAGCCGTCCAAGCCGGTGTTGCTCCAGCGCCAGGCGGCGCAGGCAATTCTCGGCGATGATCACCGCGCCGTCCACGATCAGGCCAAAGTCCAGCGCGCCCAGGCTCATCAGGTTGGCACTGACCTTCCTTTCCACCATGCCGGTAATGAGAAACAGCATGGAAAGCGGGATCACCGCCGCGGTGAGCAGTGCCGCACGCCAGTTGCCAAGGAGCGCTAGCAGCACCGCGATCACCAGTACTGCCCCTTCGAGCAGGTTTTTCGAGACCGTGGCGATGGTCTTGTCCACGAGCGTCGTGCGGTCGTAGACGGTCTTCGCGACCACGCCCTGCGGCAAGCTGCGGTTGACCTCGCCCAGTTTCACCCCGACGCGCTGCGACACGGTCCGGCTGGTCTCGCCCATGAGCATGAACACCGTCCCCAGCACGACTTCCCTGCCGTTCTCGGTGGCCGCACCGGTGCGCAGTTCCTTGCCGAGCAGCACCTCGGCCACGTCCTTGATCCGGATCGGCACGTCTCCCTCGGTGCGAATAACGATGTCGCGGATTTCGTCGAGGGTCACGACCTGGCCCGGGGCGCGTACCAGGTACTGCTCGCCGCTTTTTTCGATGTAGCCCGCGCCGACGTTGGCGTTGTTCCTGGCCAGCGACTCCAGGACATCGTGGAAGCTCAAACCGTACGCGATCAGCCTGCCGGGATCGGGAGCGACCTGGAACTGCTTCAGATACCCGCCGATGGTGTTGATTTCCGTGACCCCGGGGATGTTGCGCAACTGAGGACGCACGATCCAGTCCTGGATGGTGCGCAGGTCGGTCGCGGAGTATTCGCTTCCGTCCGGCTTCTTCGCGCCTTCCTTCGGCTCGACAGTCCACATGAAGATCTCGCCCAGTCCGGTCGCAATGGGCCCCATGGAGGGCTCGACGCCGGGCGGAAGCGTCTCCCGCACTTCCTGGACGCGCTCGTTGATCAGCTGACGGGCGAAATAGATGTCCGTGCCGTCCTCGAAGATCACGGTGACCTGCGACAGCCCGTAGCGGGAGAGCGAACGCGTCTCGCGCAGTCGCGGCAGCCCGGCCATGGCGGTCTCGATGGGAAACGTGATGCGCTGCTCCGCCTCCAGCGGAGAGTAGCCGGGCGCCTCCGTATTGATCTGCACCTGGACATTCGTGATGTCGGGTACGGCATCGATGGGCAGGCGCTGGTAGTTGTAGACGCCCAACGCCCCCATCGCCATCACGGCGAGGAGCACCAGCCAGCGCTGGTGAATCGCGAAACGCAGGATCTTCTCGAGCATGTTCGTTTTCCCCGTCAGACGGCGGCGTCGCCGCGTTCGCCCGTGTGGATCCGAACCACCTCAGTCGCCTCGCACACGGAGATGATGCCGTCGCCCTGCAGGCCGGTCCGGGCGCTTTGCCGAACGGTCTCGACGATCACCGGCGGCTGCTCGTCGGAGCACAGGATACGAATCGCCACCTTGTCGTGGGCGTCGATGTCGCCTTCGGTCGGTTGGTAGGCGTGGCCGGGCGCGCGACCGCGACCGAGGCCCTGGGCGCCAAGGAGCGTGAGGCCCGGAAAACGCGGCAGCGCGTGCAGCGCATGCTCGACCTTCGTGAGCATGTCAGGCTGGATGATGGCGGTGATCTGTTTCATGGCTTTCTCCTCAATGGTCGTGGCTGGCGCCGGCCTTGCCCAGGTCCGCCTTCAGGACGAAGCTTCCAGTGGCCGCATAGGACGAGCCCGGCGCAAATCCACCGACTATCTCGACCAGCTTTCCGTCGCTGCGCCCGAGTTCCACCGGCCGTGCCTCGAAGACCTCGCCGAAGCGGCCGAAAACGACTTTCCCGTCGCGGTAGTCCTGGACGGCCTCCACCGAAACCGCGACGGGCACCTGAGTTTCGTGCTGCACGAGATCCACGGTGACGAAGNNTACGAAGAGTCCCGGCCGCCAGCTGCGCTGCGGATTCTGCAGGGTCACGCGCGCCTTGGCCGATCGCGTCTGCTCCCCGATCAGCGATCCCACGTAGGACACCTTGCCGGCTGCCTCGGCGTTCAGGGCGCTCGCTCGCACGGAGACCATCTGCCCGAGCTTCACGCTTCCAAGATCCCTGGGGTAGATCGTCATCTCGGCCCACACCGTGGAAAGATCGGCGATGGTGAAGATGTTCGCGTCCTCCTTCACCGCCTCCCCCAGCCCCAGGTGCTTCTCCGTCACGACGCCGTCGATCGGCGCGCGTATCTCGAAGCGCGTCAGTGCGCCCGTGCCGCCGCGCATCACCTGCTCGTGGGAGAGCCCGAGGGCAAAGAGCTTTTGCTCGGCATTCCGATGGGCGATCTGCGCCTCGGCGAGCGCCTGCCGGCTCGCGAGATAGTCCTGGCGCGCGGAAACCTTTTCCTCCCACAGCCGTTTCTCCCGCTCGAAATTGTCGCGCGCGAGCTCGAGTCGGCCCTCGGCGGCCAGATGCTCGCTCCGGAGATCGGCAAGCGTCTGGCTCTCCAGGACCGCGAGCAGATCGCCCTTCTTCACGGGATCTCCCAGGTTCTTCGCCGACTTCGTCACGACGCCCGCCAACCGCGGAACGACGTGGGCGACCCGGTCCTGGTTGACCTGGATCTCGCCCTGGAGTTGAAGGGTGGCGCGGATCTTCGCCGACCCGGCGACCCGAACCTCTATGCCGGCAGCTTTGGCCACCGCATCGGCCATGGGGACGCGCCCTTCCGCCTGTTCGTAGCTCCACCGGTGGGCCTGACCCTTGTGTTCTGCCGTGACTGCCACCTTGAAGGAGTGGGGTTCGGCGACGACCTGCGCGCCGCGCAGGTAGTCCCCCTCCNNTCCGGAGATTCACCCCCGCCGGGCCGACGGCCTTGCCCTTCTCGTAGGCATAGGCCCGGAATTCCGGCGGCACGCCCTTCTCGAAAATGGTCACTTCAAGGCCGAAATCACCGCTTTCGAGCAGGCGACCTCCGTGCGGCCCCTTCGCCTTCTCATCCCTCCCGCGTTCTTTCCCGTTATCCGCGCGGGACGCCTCTCCCTCTGCATGCCCGCTGCCGGTCATGGAATGGCTCGGCCAGAACACGATCGACAATCCGGCCACGATTCCGGCAACCACAATTCCCGCGGTGATCAATACGCTCCGGCTCTTCATGGAATTTCCCTCTTTCATGGTTTGCTCCGGACTTCCGGCCGCCCGACCAGCGATCCGCCCACGAGCCTTTCGATCTCGCTCATGCCCTGCAGGCCGGCAATCCGGGCGCGCAAGTACTGCGTGCGGGTCTGGAAAAGGGTGCGCTGCGCATCCATCACGTCCAGGAAGCCGAACTTGCCGAGTTCGTATCCCTTCGCAGCCGCCTCGAACGCGCTCTGCGCGCCGGGCAGCAGCGTGGCTCGGAGCACCTCGATCTCCCCGACGATCGCGGAGAGACGCTCGTAGGCCTGGGAAAGCTCCGCCAGCACGCGGCCTTCCTCCGCCCGCAGTTCGTCGCTCCCCTTGTCCAGGCGACGTGTGGCTTCCAGGACCGCGCCTCGATTGCGGTCGAACAGCGGAAGCGGCAGGGAAATGCCGACTGAATAGGCGCGGTCGTCGAACTGGCTGAAACGTGTGACCCCGGCCGTGACCGTCACGTCCGGATAGGCCTTCGCCCTTTCCACGTCCACCCCGGCTCGGCGCCGCGCCAGTTCGCTCGACCATCGCGCGAGCTCGGGATTGTTCCGCACCCGCCCGGCAAGCTGGTCCCAGGGCGGCAATGAAAGGGGAGTTTCCAGGTTGCCGACCGCCTTCTCGAAGCGCGGGTCGGGATTCGCCCACAGGATGGCGAGCGCCTTTCGCGCGGCGGTGACTTCCCGCTTCGCCTGTTCCAGTTCGATTCCCGCGCTCGCCTGGGCGAGCCTCGCCTTGGTTTCCTCGACGGGCGAGACCTTTCCCGCCTGCACGCGCTTGGCCACCGCGTCGCCCACTCGCCGCGCCAGGGCGAATGCCTCCTCGGAGAGCGCCAGCCGATATTGCGCGCCCAACAGGTCGACGAATCGCTGCGCGACCAGGGAAACGACTTCGACTCGCTTGACTTCGTAGTCCCAAACCGCCAGGTCGCGGCTTGCCGAAGCGACGTCGATGCGCGCGACGCGCTTGCCTCCCAGCTCGACCAGCTGGCCGATCTGGATCGTCGAGCTGCGGTCGCCCGCATCGGCCTTTCGGGCATTGCGCAGGTTGTCGGAAGCGTAGTTCAGGACGGGATTGGGAAGTGCGCCCGCCTGACCGAGTGCCGCATCCGCGGCTTCGCGCTCCTTCGCGAACGCCGCCAGCGCGGGATTGCGCCGGAGCGTCAAAGCCAGCGCATCGCGAAGCGCGATTTCAGGCGGCTCGTATAGCGTCTGCGAGCCATCCTCCTCGCCGCCCGCGACAGGCAGGCGAAAATCCTGCGCATGCGGAGCCGTGGGCAAGGCCGCGGCGAGGATCGACAGGAATGTGAACGAAGCGCGTGCCCACCTGCGTCCGGAAAAGACCGACGTGGAGGACACGGCGCGAATGCGTGCCGTGGACATGCTGGCTCCTTCTCTAGCGTGCCGGGCGCGACCAACGATCGCCGCGCCGACGGCTATGATCGAAAATGCTTCAGGCTAGAGCAGGAGCGAGCGGGGAGGACGGTCTATTCTGTCTGCGAACCCTACCGGGCTCTCCGCCAGGTAAACCGGCGGCATTGCTTCGCGGAGATCGGGCATTCGCAGAGTCGCTTCATCGCCAACGTACGCGACCAGGTGACCGAACATGTGGCCCGCACACCCATGGTGATGATCGGAGCCGATTCCGGGATGCGCGTCGACAACGGGGCTGTCCATTGCCCCGAAGGTCTCGTCCGTTCCGCCGTCATGATGACCATGGGCGCTTTGCGCCACCGCCGTCTCCCATCCGAACGAAGGCGTAAGAACCGTCGTCAGGAAGACAGCGAGCAGAAGCGTGGCAATTTTTTTCGCGGACCGTAGCACCGGGCGGATTATACGCACAATTCCCGGTTGCGAAGTTCGGCGCATCGAGGCCCGGGCTCGGGGATCTTCCGCGGATAGCTTGGTGGACATCCCACGGTCGTTGCGGAAGAATCGACGGCGAAATTCATCGCACCCCGACATTGACCAGAGGCCATTTCGTGTTCGTCCCGGCGGCCGCTATGCCCCCTTCGACCAGTTCGCGGTCGACCTCACCTGGGTCACGCGCGCGGGCGGCGAAAGGTCGGAACGCTACTGGTCCCTCGGCTTCCACTGGGAAACCGATCCCTTCCCGCCCTGAGCCCTCGCGGGCAGCGCGCGTGTATCCGCCTTCCGTGACCTTCGTTTCGCGCAGCGCCTTCTCCGCGCTGCTCATCGCCGCCGCGATCGCGGGCTGCGGGCGCGCGCGCGAAGCGCCGTCGGCCCCGAAGACCTACGAGGAGGCCATGATCGCGGCTTCGCGGCAGTGGGAGCTGAACCGCTGGACGGAAGTCTTCGCCGCCTGCGACCGCGCGTTCAGCTTCGCCGACCGCGATCGCGAGCCGCGCGTGGTGCGCGCGGTGGAGTGCGCCGCCGAGGCCGCCGCCCGCAAGGGCACGCCGGAGCTCGCGCTCCCGCACTACGAACGCCTCGTCGCCGCCCATGCCGAGGCGCTGCGCACGGCGAACGGCCGCCATCGCCTGGCGAACAACCACGGCGTCCTGCTGATCGAAAAGGGGCGCCGGGCCGAGGGCATCGCGCGCCTGGAGTGGGCGCTGCGGGATTTCTCCCTCGCCGACTACGCGACCTCGGGCTACCGCTCCTTTTCCGTGCGCGCGACGATCGTGAAGAACCTCGCGCGCGCCTACTACGACCGGGCGAGCGAACCCGCCATCCGCGCCTGGGTGCAGGAGCAGGGCACGCNNCGACCGCGCCTGGGTGCAGGAGCAGGGCACGCTGCTCAGCGAGCACATGGACCCGAAGGTCCGCGGCGCGCAGTTCGCCATGGGGGCCTCTTCCGCGCTCGCCTCCCTCGTCGTGATCGGCCTGCGCCAGGCGAACACGGACACCCCGGCCTGGGAGGCGCGGATCCGCGAATGGGAGCCGCTCGAGGAGGAGATCGCCGCCGTCCAGCCGAGCCTCGCGCGCGCCTGCGAGGACGTGCCGCTGCGCACGACGATGATGGAAACCTGCCTGCGGGAGGTCGCGCTTCCCTAGGGCCTCAGCCCCGTTCCTCGCGCTCCGGCGTGGAGGTGATGCGGTGGATCGAGAGGTCGGCGCCGTTGAACTCGTCCTCGGCGTCGAGGCGTATGCCCACGGTGGCGCGGAGCACCCCGTAGATCGCGAATCCGCCCGCCAGCGCGATCGCGACACCGAGCGCCGTGCCCGCGAGCTGGCTCGCGAAGGAGACGCCCCCCATCCCGCCCAGCGCCTTCGCGCCGAAGATGCCGCAGGCGATGCCGCCCCAGGCGCCGCACAGCCCGTGCAGGGGCCACACGCCCAGCACGTCGTCTATCCGCAGGCGGTTCTGCGTCGCGTTGAACATGACCACGAAGAGCCCGCCGGCCACCGCGCCAGTCGCGAGCGCGCCCAGCGGGTGCATCACGTCGGAGCCCGCGCACACCGCCACCAGCCCCGCGAGCGGCCCGTTGTGCACGAAGCCCGGGTCGTTCCGGCCGACGATCAGGCTCGCGAGCGTGCCGCCCGCCATGGCCATGAGCGAATTGGCGGCCACGAGCCCGGTGATCTTGTCGATGGTCTGCGCGCTCATCACGTTGAACCCGAACCAGCCCACGGTGAGCACCCAGGCGCCGAGCGCGAGGAAGGGGATGTTGGACGGCGGGAAGGCCACGACCTGCCCTTCCTTCGTGTAGCGACCCTGGCGCGGGCCCAGCAGCAGCACCGCGGCGAGCGCGACCCAGCCGCCCATCGCGTGCACGACCACGGAGCCGGCGAAGTCGTGGAACTCCGCGCCGAAGGCGCCCTTCAGCCACGCCTGCACGCCGAACGCCTGGTTCCAGGCGATGCTCTCGAAGAAGGGATAGAGGAAGCCCACGAGGACGAAGGTGGCGGCGATCTGCGGGTTGAAGCGGAAGCGCTCGGCGATGCCGCCGGAGACGATCGCCGGGATTGCCGCCGCGAAGGTGAGCAGGAAGAAGAACTTCACCAGCTCGTAGCCGCTCTTCGCCGCGAGGCTCTCGGCGCCCGCGAAGAAGTTCACCCCGTAGGCGAGGGAATAGCCGATGAAGAAGTAGGCGATCGTGGAAACCGAGAAGTCCACGAGGATCTTCATGAGCGCGTTGACCTGGTTCTTGCGCCGGACGGTGCCCAGCTCCAGGAACGCGAACCCCGCGTGCATCGCGAGCACCATGATGGCGCCCAGCAGGATGAAGAGGACGTCCGCGGATGTCTTAAGTCCTTCCATGGGATTCTCCCTCGCGTGAGCGTTGTTTTTCTGCCGTGTCCGGCGCGGCCGTGGCGCCACTATACGCCGGCCGCGTCGCGGGACACCGTGGCCGTCGGGGCGGGCCGCGGAGCGCGCATTGACCTGCGCGGCGCGACTCGCGGATACTGCATCGACGGCGGCATTTCACCGTCACCACGATGCCCAACGGAGCGCGATGCATGAACGAAATGCGCAGTCTCGGTGATTCGCTCTCCCACGCCGCCACGACGCTGCTCGATCGCGTGACGCACCACCTCCCGGGCGTGGTCGCGGCGATCCTGCTGCTGCTCATCGGCTGGATGTTCGCGCGCATCCTGCGCGCGCTCACCAAGCGCGCGATGCTGCTCATCGACACCATGCTGCCGCGGCTGGGGCTGCCCACGGGCCTCTCGCACGTGCGCGCGGCGCGCGGATCCGTCGTGGCCGGCACCATCGTGTACTGGGTGGTGCTGCTGCTCTTCATCACCGCCGCCACGCAGGTGCTCGGGCTGCAGGCCTTCACCGACTGGCTGGCGAAGCTGATCGACTACCTGCCCACGCTCGCGGTCGGGCTGCTGATTCTCGCGCCGGGGTGGCTGATGTCCGGTTTCGCAGCCGACCTCGTGCAGGCGACCGTCCCGCGTCTCGAGCCGGGGCAGCGCAACATGATGGCGCGCATCGTGCGCGTGAGCATCCTGGTCGGCGCCATCCTCATCGGCGCGGACCAGATCGGCATCCGCATCACCTTCCTCGCGATCTTCGTGGGCGCGATCGCCGTGACCGTCGGCGGCGGCGTGGCGCTGGCGGTCGGGCTCGGCTCGCGCGCGTACGTGGCGAACCTGATCGCCGCGCACCACCTGCGCCAGGCCTTCGCGGTGGGCCAGACCGTGCGCATCGCCGAGCACGAGGGGCGGCTGCTGGAGATCACCTCCACCGGCGTGATCATCGAGACGGCCGAGGGGCGGGTGCTGGTGCCCGCGAGCCTCTTCCACGAGCAGCCCGTCACCGTGAAGGCGCGCACCGGCAATGGCTGAGGCCGAGACCCTCACGCTCGCGTTCGTCTCCTCCCATCCCGTCGCGGCGGCGCGGGTGCTCGAGGGGCTTTCCGGAGTGGACGCGGCCGCGCTCTTCGCGCGTCTTCCCGCGCGGGCGGCCGCACCCGCGCTCGCGGCGATGCTGCCCACGGCGGCCGCGCGCATCGTCGCCTCGCTCGAGGACTTGCCCGCGCTGGGCCTGCTCACGGCGGCCGGCGTGCAGGGCGCGGTGGCGGTGCTGCGTCACGTGGCGGAGCCGCGGCGCACCCGCCTCATCGAAGGGCTGTCCACGGCCACGGCGGTGGCCTCGCGCATGCTCCTGGGCTATCCCGAGGACGCGGTGGGCGCGTGGGCCGATCCGGAGACCATCGCCCTGCCGCCGGGAACCTCCGCCGCCGAGGCGCTGGCGCGCGTGCGCAGCGACACCGACGTCGAGGCCGCGGCCGTCTTCGTGGTGGCGGACGACCAGCGCCTGCTCGGCATGGTCGACCTGCACGTGCTGCTGCGCGCGCCGGAGACCACCTCGCTCGCCTCTCTCATGCGCCCGCCCGCGGGCACGCTGCCGGCCTTCACGCCGCTCGCCGGGGCATCGCACCATCCGGGCTGGCGGCAGGCGAGCGCGCTGCCCGTGGTGGAACGCGGCAACCGGCTGATCGGCGTGCTCGATTCCGCGAAACTCGCCCAGGCCCGGGCGCGCGGTGCGCCGCGCCCCGCCAGCGGAAAGGACACGGTCGCGG
>CXWK01085372.1_pt3 | contig 37926 bp, 49 predicted proteins | sample 590851 | NCBI WGS metagenome assembly CXWK01 (sample SAMEA3498364, study PRJEB10139) | wastewater metagenome | biome: wastewater treatment plant; material: activated sludge | place: Denmark | collected 2014-08-01
CGTCCAAGACTTTGATCGCTGATCGCATCGAGGGCGCTGTCACTTTAAATAAGAAACGGATGCAGGAGATGTGGCAAGAGGACTATCGCAATTGCCAACTGCTTGCAAACCTGTTGATGGTCAGTGTGCAATGGCATCCTGCGATGGCTAAAACTGGCTATGGCAATATCGGGATAAAAGGAGGGTAAGATGACCGCTGTATTTGATCCGAGTCTACTCAATGTCTTTCGTGATGTTACGAACGATGTACTTCAGTCTGTTCAAGAAGCTGGAGTCCTTTTGTATGCTCGGCATCAAGTCACAATGGTCTTCCGGGCCCAGATACGCCAAACTGCCCCAATATGGATTCCAAGGCAATTCACAAGATCAGAAGGTTGTGTTTGATCCACAGCCCGAGGTTGACCTGCGCACTCAGTATCGCCAGCGTGACGGCATTGTTGTGGCGATCGGGGATGCCAAGTTGAGCAAGATTCCGCAAAACTACACCCGCGACCAATTAACCAAAGATGTCACTCATTTCCTGATTGATAACGATGTGTACACCTATGTTGGTGGGTCGCTGAAAGATATTTCCTCTGGTATATTCTGGGAAATCATTCTCAAGAAAGAGGAGACTTCCAAACGATGAAACTTGTCCAGGGCACTAAAAACGTCTATTCAAATGTCGATGATTTCATGGATGGCTTCATGTCTGAAATGGAAACACTGGAAGAAACTCTCACTGGTTGGAAATGGGTTTTGTGGAATGACCTGCCCTATGCCAATGTGGTTGACGGTGGGTTCACGCATCACTTGACTGGGCAGGCTGTGTCAGGTCGGTTTATGCTTGATACGATGGAGAATATTATTGATCAGGCCAACTTGCCCCTGATGCAGATCGGGCAAAGGTCATTAAACTCAATCAAGCAATCCACTGATCGCTTCTTTGAAGGCTTGCTTGAAATGGCTAAGACGACTCAGATCACGCCTATTCGGTCTGGTATGTTGGCTAAAGGTGCTGCAAACGTGATCAGCTATATGAAGGCTGACCCTCGCTATCGTGATGACTTCGGTTATCAGGGATGGAGTTTAGATAAGCCGTGATAAACTCAGCAGCCGGGATTAACGATTTTTTTATGGCCGCTGTTGACGCAATCAGCGCAGCAGAGAACATTGACCTAAAATTGCTCTTTGAGACTGAGAGTGAGGACTACCCGCTTACAAGTCTTGATTATTATCAGGTCGCAGCCTGGAGTGATCGTAGGATGCAGTTTTATGACGCTGCTCACTTACATGTGAAAGTCACACGGAATGACGATTGGCTTGCCAAACGTATTCTGACACGCTTGGATACCTTACTTGGTAACATTCAAAACTCTGTGTTTCACAGGGCTTTGGTTGGTGAAAAGGCTCTGGATGAACTGACGAAGGACGACCTTCAATCAGGGATTCTGCCAGTCACTTTGCCAGATAATGTTGAGCTTGTGACGAAGCCGGGAGGCTGGTTAGAGGACGGAACCGAGAGTATGAGACATTACTCACGGGATCTGATGTTTTTTTATCATAATTAGGAGAAAAAGATCATGGAATTAACTCATGACGTGATTCAGAACTTGAAAACCAAGTCTCGGATCGGTGCCTCTCGGCCTTCTGTTGGCGCGTATAACTCTGGCGTGACCAAGTTGGGCGACAATGGCTGGAAAGATTTAGGTGCTGCAAACCCTGGCTCTTTCAATTTCGACATGCCCAAAGAAGTCTTTGAGACTGATACAGGCACACCTGTTACAACCAAAGCCCGTGACATTACCCGCTGGGGTGCCACGGTCAACTTTGAGCTGTATGACTACACCGGATTGGCCTTGGAAGAGTTGATTGGTACAACCGTCAACACTGAATACTTGGCCGCGACTGCTCCCAATCAATTTGCTGGTACGATTGATACCTCTGGCTCAACTCGTAGCACGATCAAGATTAATAACGCAGCTGTCATTACTGCTTCCTTGCAGATCGGTGAAACAATTGCCGTTACACTGGGCACTGTTGATGTTGCTGGTGGCGTATGGAAAGAAGCTGGTCGTATCATCGAGCGTAACACCACTACCAACACGGTCACTATTGAAGGCGATGGCTTCTCAAACATCCCTCCTGCTGGTGCCGCTGTTTATAAAGTGGGCTACGAAAACACCATCATCGGTGGTAACGAATTGGAAGACAAAAAATTCCGTACCGTTACTTCACTGACCAATGGTGAAATGTTGGTTCTGTTTTTCCCCAAATGCAACAGCATGGAAGGTATCAGCCCCAACTATCAGGACGGCCAATCTGCTATCCTGTTGCCCGGTTCATTCTCAGCAATTGGCGTGCCTCAGACTGTTCCCGATGGTCCCAGCGATCTTCAGGTTGTTGTCGCAGAGCATACCAAAGTCAACAAGATCGTTTAAGGGTAAGGTAACAAACGTATGGGCAGAATTATGGACCACATGGACTTGGCCCCATCGCTCCGAAAAGAGATGTTTGAGGTCAGGGAATGGGTCTTTGCTTCTGATGTTAATACGTTTGTCACCGATATGCCTTATCAGCCGGGGTATGACTTTATTCCTGTCTTCGACAAGAAGTGGTTATACCCTGGCAATCTTGTGATGATTGAAATGGTTAATGGTACACTTGATATAGTGCGTATTCAACACGTGAACGACCAGTACAATATTTTAGAACTGGAGCGTCCACTGAAGAATTTGCCTAAAATAGGGAGCCCGATCAGAAAAGTATTTGGGGACGATGAAAAACTGATCAGTGAACGGCTCACAGAAAACTATCACAAAGACATGAAAGCGGGACGAAACGTAGACATATGGCTCAAGTAGACTTAAAAGAGATTCAGCGCATTTCAGCGCATACTTCTTACACAGAAGAACAGAAAGAGCAGATGTTGGCTCGATTAATGGCTGGCCTGCCCGCCCAAGAAGAGTACCAGCGTCAAACATCTGTTGCACCTGTTGAAGACAAGCCCGAAGGCCAAGAGCCCAGCGCAAACGCATTTAAACCTGATTGGTTGCCAGAATATCATAAGCGATTCCAGGCCACGTTTATTCAGTTCCAAGGTCAAGACACCTTCCCTCTGGCTGACGGCAAGAAAGAAGCCCGTATCCGCAAGTTGGTCCTGGGTGATTATATGAAGCTGGCTGCTCTGGTGCCTAAGTGGAAAAATCATCTACTGGGTGATGAGCCTTTGAATCCCTTCCTGATCGATGAAGCCAGCGGTCAAACTTTGAATCCTGTGAAGGCACTCACTCTGCTGGTGACTCGGGCCACTGAAGAGTGGGACTTCGACCGCAATCAGCCCACAGGTTTTGCATTGTCATTTCTCAGCACGATCAGAGAGTACCTGGGCAATCCTGAACAGATTGAGATCAATGATTTCTTGAACTCAGAGCCCGAGGAGGTTGTCAATTTAATCATTGGCATATATGCACGAAACATCGGTTTTTTTACGAAGATTACGGCCAAGTTTGGGATTATATCGGATATAAAAACAGTGTTTCTTACGCTATATTCCGGTCTGAAGAAGATTCTAAAGGAAAGCGCAGATCGTTTGTCAGGGGACAACTCAGGCAAAGACTCGCAAAAGGACGACACCACGAACCAGAACCAAACCGATGGCAATGGGAATCCCTCTGGTGGTGGCAAGATACCTTCATTACACCGATCTGCAAAGGAACGAAAGGGTTCATAACCCTCGAAACCCTTTTAGGTTGGACTTTGCCACAAGTCCTGATCTTCCAGCAGAGCCTGGGTCGGTACAACGATTACAACGAATTTAGGCGATGGGAAGATAAGCAGGTAGACAAGGCAATGGAAGCACCAATCGAGAAGGGTTCGCAAATGGATAAGGTTTGGAAGGCTGGGGAATGGATCGGTGAAGGTCATGCGGCATTATCAAGTGCTGACAATTATCTTGCTTTCATGGCGTCACAGCGGGGCTTTAGGCCAACGATTAAAGTGAACCGTGGAGGTAAAAGATAATGGCTGACAACACAAAAACAAAAGTCCTTACCCTTAAAACTGAACTGGACCCGTCAGGGATTAAGAGCGGTGCCGATTTAATCAGGGCTGAAGTATCCAAGCTCACCACTGATATTGGTAAGTTTATGGGCACGATTCAGAAGTCCATCAACAACGCTCTTAATCCACTCAGCACAGCTTCAACCGAATTGGCAAAGCTGGGTAAGTCTTATTCGACCTCATTCAACCAAGTGACAACTGCATCGACCGCTGCCAAAGGTTCAATTGACAACCTGAATAAGTCAATCACATCCATGTCTACGCGATCAAAGAACCTTGTCACAAACATGACATCTGCTGCTGGTGCTGTGAAGCAATACGCAGACGCATCCAAAGGTATCAATTCTGCATCCATCTCATTCCGCAATTATGGCGATACTGTTTCAAACAGCATGAAATTAGTCAACGGGCAGTTTGACCAGGCTACCCGGCTGGTCCGATCTGCAAAGAACGATATTATGGACCTAGGCAGAATCTTTGTGATGACGACTGCCGCTATGGTCACAGCCGTTGCTTTGCCCACAAAAGCATTTGGTGACTTTGAGAAGGAATTACTGACACTGAAGAACCTGGCAAACGACTTCACAAAGGGAGAGCTTGAGACATTCAAGAAGACCGCTCTCGATGTGGCGTACGCCAATGGCTTGATGGCAAAAGATATTGCTGCGTCAGGTATTGAATTGGTGCGCTTGGGCCTCAACGCCAAAGAAACCAACTCTGTCCTACGATTGGTTGCAGATGCCGCTCTTGCAAACTCTATCTCAATTGTGAAAGCTGCTGAAGTGGGTCTGGGTGCCACAAAAGCAATGGGCCTGGGTGTTAAAGACCTATCTATGGTTCTGGACGTATTGACTCGGGCTGCTGTGTCATCTGCGACCGATATTGAAGGGTTGTCACAGACATTCAAATACGCTGCCCCCATCTTCAATTCTGCTGAACAGGACATCAAAGAGCTTGGGAAGGCTTCAATTATCCTGTCTAATAACATGATCCGCAATTCTCAGGCAGGCACGACCCTCAGATCAATGATGCTGGCATTTCAGGCTCCGACAGTCCAGGCCCAGAAGGCAATGAAGATCCTGGGACTTGAGATTCAAGACACGACCACAGGCAAGATTAAGCCGTTCACTCAGATCGTCCAAGAGATGAGCGAAAAGCTGAAAGGCGTAGACACAGCGACAAAGAACTTCACCTTGTCCACCATCTTTGGTAAGTACGCGCTCTCTGGTGCTACAGCCCTGATCAACTCCAACACCAAGGCTTATGAGGACGCAGACAAAGCGATCAACGATACCACGCTGTCGAATGAGAAGATGGCTGCTGGTATGCGTCAGGGTGTGAACTTTGAGTTTAACCGGATGCGGGCCAGTATCAATAATTCAGCAATTGCGCTGGGTGAAAACCTTGCCCCTGCTGTTGTAGAGATCTTGCAGAGCATTACCAATCTCTCTGAGGGTTTCATGAACCTGCCTAGCAGTATGCAACAGAGTATTGCTGATATGACCATCCTGACAGGCAAAGTGACGATTGCTACAGCCGGGATTGTTGGCTTGGTGCTGGCAGGCAGAACCCTGATCAATTTTGCAAAAGAGATGGCAACTGTATTAGGTATCTCTGGTGCTGGTGGCATTGTTTTGTGGTTCCAAGGAATAGTCACAACTTTATCCACAGCATTTTATTCATTGGCATCTGGCTTTGCTACGACCACAGCCGGGGCTGGCGCATTAAGTGTTGGCATCACGGCTACCGCCGCCACAGTTGGCACTTTTGTCTCTGGTCTGGTTGTCTTGATTGGTTATGTTTGGGCTCTTAAAGAGGGCTGGGGAGCTTTGATGGCTAACCTAGCCGAAGAGAAAGCCTGGGAAACAGCTATTGATGGAGCAAAGCGACTTGAAGAAGCTACGCTTGACGCTGAGAAAGCTGCCCGCAAACTGAAAGATACACAGGACGCTGCGGCTGACAAGAAAAGCACGATGACTCAGCGTGAGATCAACCATGCGGCAAGCAATCGCTTGGCAGATCTAAAAAACAAAGGCATGAGTCACGCTGATCGATATAAAGATCCCCAATACCTTGCTCTTAAAGAAGCGGCAAATGCACAAGTAAACTTTGATGCAGCATCACTTAAGGCCCAGGAACTTGCCGCATCCAGAATGGGGCTTGATCCAAACTCTGCTTCAGCCAAGCGAATTAAGCAATTAGAACAAGCTCAGATTGACCTGATGGAAGCAGAGCGCAAAAAACTTGTGAAAGCTGGCTTATTGAGTAAAGAAGATAATCTCTTAATGACAGCCAAATCTGAAGCTCTCAACAGGCAGCTAAAAGGGCTTCAGACTGAGGCTGCTGACAACGAAGCTGCCCGCAAGCAAAAGAAAGCGACCACTGAAAGTCTCAATAAGGTTGAAGAAGACATCCGTGACATCATGGAGAAGCAGAAACAGGATTATCAGGACAGACGTAAAAAGTCTCTTCAGCAAATCCAGTCGGGTGAGTCAACCGCCGGTGGTGGTGAAGCTGTTTATTCTGCTGCTCTTGATTTTGTCAAGTCTGGTGCTGCTGATGAGTTTGCAAAACTTGATGAAAAAGGACTGTTTGCTGTTGGTCGAGCATGTGACTTTGCAACAGCGAAATTTCTTGAACTGGCTGGAGCAAACAAAGAGGTTCTTTCTGTTTTCAAACAAACAGGCTACAACGTGTCAGATACAATTAAGTTACTTGAGAAAATGGGCGCGATCACAGAGGTAAGCTACAATCAGGCTGGGGTTGGCGATCTGTTTACGCCACAAGATCAGTCTCACATTGGCCTTAAAGGTCCAAACAATATGATTGTTCATTCTGGAAATACTCCTGGTAGAAATTGGGGTGCCAGAAACAACGCCGGGCAAAAGATTAACCAGAGAATTGTTGAAGCACCAAACTATCTTGGTAGTTCTGGTCGGTATTATAAATGGAACGCCGATATGCTTGGCGCCAAGGGTGGAATAAGCCGTGAGAACCAAGCATTGCAAGCCACTCAGCAGGAGAAGAAAGATGCTCAGGGCTCTCTGCAAATGGCTATCAATATGCTTAAGAAAAAAATGGCTCTTTACAAGACTGACCAAGAAGAGTACAAAGCCTACGCAGACAAAATAGCCGCACTTGAAGCATTGAAGGCTGACGCATCCAACGATGCTCTGAAAAAAGAGATCCAGGCTGAAGAAGAAGCCCGCAAAAAGATGGAGACGATTTACGATGAGAACGCCAAGTCTCTCCTGAATACCCAGCAAGAGATTGATCGCAAACGTGCTGAGATGAGCAAGACTACCCTGACTCAGAAGTACAACGAGATCAATGAAAACTATGCTGCTGAAGTGGCAAGCTATAAAGTGCGCTTCGGTGCCTACAAAGAGTTTGAAGCCCTGAAGAAACAGGCTGATGATAAGCGTAAGGGTGAATTGATTAAACTGGGGCTGGAAGAACAGGCTATATTTACTAAGATGCTCGAAGACCAAACAGATGCCCGCAGGAGAATGATGGGTACTGAAAATGAAGCAAAAATGTATGATCTACAAAAAGAGATTATGCTGCTTGAGAAACAAAGAGAAGAACAAAGGGGGCCTGAAGCTGATAGAACCAAACAGCTAATTGACGATATAATTAAAGGCAAAAAAAGAGAGCTAAATATCGCAAAAGATCAGGTTCAAACCGATCTTGTCCTCTATCTTAATGAGCAGAAATTACTTCGCTTACAAAATGATCTTTCTCATGCTCAGAATGATGTTAATTCCGGCAAGATGACGCAGTTTGAGTATGATACTAAAGCCCTTAATTTAGCTGATGAAAAGTTTAGAGCGGCCAAAAGAGAGCTTGAAAATGCTCAGGCCAGATCCTATCTTGGTGAGGAAGATAGATATATTGCAGAAGCGGCTGCAAAGCAAAAGTTGACTGATGCTGAAATTGAATACAATGCCGCTGTTAATAGTGGCCTGAGTATTCAGCTTCAGAAAATCAAACTGGATCGTGCGCGTGGTGCGATTGGCGATACTGAGTCTGAAGAATTAAGAATCCAGAAACTTGATGAAGCCCTAAAAAACTCTGGCCCTTGGGGTCAAAAATACAATCAGAACCTAAAAGAGCGCAATGAACTCCTGCTCAAACAGAAAGCCCGCCAAGGTGATTTGGTTGGGGTGTTGGACGCCTATATCAAGCTGGCCTATAACGAGAATCAGGCTTCAGACGCCAAGATCCAGCTTTGGGAAGGCATGACCATTACTGGAGAGCAATTGACACAGGGCATCGGGGCTTTGTCCTCTGCCTTGGGAGACATGATTAGCAAGCTGGTTCAACAAGATCAGATCATGGGCAACGTGATCAATAAGATGTCAGAGTTTGGCGGCGCAATGGCAAGCATTGTAATGGGTGCCATCTCAGGGAATCCAATTGCAGTTATTGCTGGCGTTGTCCAGGCTGTTTCTTCTTTGGCTGACTCATTCCAGAGCCTATATCCTTCAGAAGAGAAGATGAAAGAGCGTCAGTCTGCCCTGATGGATTCATTGGTCGCAATTGAAGCCCAGGCAGAGCGCACTGAAACACGCTTAAAGCTGCTGCGTGGCGAGATCACAGAACTGCAAGCGGCAATCGCTAATCAGGCCACTGATGCTGCTGAGAAGCAAAAGAAACTTGACTCTATGCGCCAAAAACAGGCTGACCTTAAAAAGAAGCAGCAAGCTCTTGGCGTCAATGGCCCAATGCTTTCTGATATTAATCCTTTACTTGGATTTATTGAGCGTGGCGCCAAGAAGGCAGAACTGGATAAGACTGTCGATGAATTGACCAAGTTGGCTGCTGAAATATCCAATCTTGAAAAAGAGATCGGTGCTGACTCGCTGGAAAATGCGCAGACCAATAATGAAGCCAAGAAAGAACTTTACCTGACAGATTTAGATAACTTCTGGGCTACTCAGAAGGAACGGGCCAAACTGACAAAAGAATCTTTAGATGATGTCAAGGCTGAGTTTATGGCAAACCTGTCAGCCCGCAGAGCCCAGATGCAAACCGAAGTTAATGATGCCAGGAAAAAAGGGCTGGATGTCAAAACCCTTGAAGAAAAACATGCTGCTGAATTGGCTTCTCTGTGGGCCCAGTATGCAGTTGATGAGGCTGATGCCAAAGCCAAAGATGCTGAGTCCGGGCTGACTGCAGAGCAAGAGAAGAACCTGAAGATTGAAGAAGAACGCCAAGAGCATCTGAGAAAGCTCTATGAGATGGAGCGTCAGGGTGCAATTGATTTACTCAAAGCCAAAGCGTCTGCCACATTTGACAAAGATGACGATGTGAAGGCTGATGCCGAAGCAGAACGCAAAGCTGCTGGAGATCGCTATCAGGGTATTATTGAACAGGTCACAGGCAATTCTGAGCTTGAAATGAAGATCAAACGCCAAGCACTTCAAACCTACCTGATCGAGGTTGAACAGGCTGATAAAAAAGAAGTCCGGCTGCTGGATGAAAACTCCAAAGAGAAGATCAAAGCTGCCCGTGACGTGGCTATGATTGAAGCCCAGAATAGCCGCGACACTACAGCCATTCTGCGCCAAGAGCTTGCCAATCAGTTTGCAGACCTGCAGGACTGGAAAGACAAAGAGATTACTCTTGCCAATGGCGATGCAGATCGATTGATTGAAATTGAGAAAGAATTTGCTGCCAAGAAGGTCCAGATTCAAAACGGGGCTGAAGACAAGATCCGCGATAGTTCCATCAATCAACTGAATGAGATTAAGTCTATCAGGGAAGAAATTCTCAAGACCCAATCAATGCAGTATGAGGACACGATCAGACAGCAAGAAGTATTCCTGCTTGATCTGAATAAACAGCGTGACGACCTGCAGCGACAAATCGAGTTCTATGACAACCAGATTGCCAAGCAGCGGGCCCAGTTCAACAAAGACGACAAAGGCATGTTCCAGTCAATGCTTGGCTCTGTTGATATTCCAGCAGAGATCCGGGCAGGGCTGGAATTGATTGCAAACCCAACTGGTGTACCCAACAATCGTTTTGGCCGTGACAGCCAGCGCAAAGCAATTCAAGAGCGAATTGATATGCTCACACTGGAGAATGAAAACCTGCGCGACCTGGAGCAACGGTCTGAAGGTGACTACTGGAGAGAAGAGAGCAGAATTGCCCTGATCCAAGCGGCATCCGCCAATGAGTTGCTGACTGATTCTGTCACCTCTACCAAACTGACTGCCAAGGAAAAACTGGAGATCCAGAAAGACATGGCTGAAGCGTATAAGCGATTCCAGGCTGCACAGCTGGCTCAGATTGAAGATCAGTACCAGAATGAGCGTGAGGTTGCCAATGCCTCATTGCTTCAGAACAAACTGGATCAGGATGCCCGCAATGCGATTATTGCTGATAACAAATACCAGCTTGACCTACTGACCCAGACCTACTCAAAAGACATCTCTCTGATCGACAAAGAAGTGCTGTCACTGAATATGGCGCACCACAACATGAAAATCGGCATTGATGACGTGAAGGCCAGCCTGGGTAATATGAGTCCTTTGATTGATCAGGTCCGGGCCAGTTATGCAGGGCTGAGAGGGGCAATGTCCTCTGTCACATCCAGCGTGTTCCCACAGGGCCCGACAGCTGCATCTGGTGTGCAACGGATTAAGAACAGCGGGCAGGTGACTCCCCCGAGTGGATACCCAATCACTGATGGTAATTACTGGTATGAATCCACATCGAAAATGATGGAAGCTGCCAGCCTGGGGCTCAAAGAGGGCGGCATTGTCGGCATGATCCCCAATCAGGACAAGTACAAAGGTGATAAATTCCCAATCATGCCGGGAGTCCGGGGTGATGCAGGTGAATTGCTGGTGTCTCCTTTGAGCAAACTGGCTGAGATTATGCCTGGCGGCAACAACTACAGCATACTGGTCACTGGTAATGAGTTCAGAGATGAAGTAGACTTTAAACGTGTACTCATGGATTTTGGCAGAGATCAAGAACTGAGAAGCAGCATGAGTACAGGCCAATTCTACAGCAATCTGAGGAGATAGGGATGAATATAATTATTAGTTCAAGAAAGAAAGCCAGCCTGCATGTGGCAAGAAATAATAACTGCAACATCATTTCAATCGTGGACTGTGGGCACTCGCATCCTGAGTTTGTTGATTTTAATCGCAGACTACGGCTTCGCTTTGACGACATTGACACGCCTCACGACATGGGGCCAAATCATGTTCACGTCAGAGAGATTATTTCGTTTGCCCACGCTATTGATGATCGCCCTTTGATCGTGCATTGCAAAGCTGGAATCTCTCGCAGTTCTGCTGCGGCATTTATTGTCTATGCGGTGAAGTTTGGTCCTACTGGAATTAAAGAGCATTTTAAATCAATGCTTGGCCTTATTTTCCCCAATGCAGAAATGCTTCGATTGGCTGATGGGATTCTTGGCAATAACAGGGCGTTGATTGCGGCTGGTGAATATTTTAGAAATTGGGACTTGCTGGAAGAGTTAAAAAAGGGTCAGATTAGGGAGGCTGTAAATGGGTGACTATTTACCGCTTGACTGTGAGATCAATCTCGCAGATGCAGAGAGCGCATTTCCAAACCCTGCGCTTGACCCAAGCTTTCTCACTCCAAACTGGGCCCCTCCGACAGATGAGAACGCTTGCAGTCTAAGTATTGAAATCTCTTCTGATACGATTGCTGCCAAAGAGTTCACCTGGTATGTGATCCCTGATTCTGTCAGGTTCAGCAGTCGCTTTGGAGAGATCAGCACCTTTCAGTTTGATATTGTGACTGGGACAAAGACCACGCGACAAGTGCCATTTATTCCTGTGCCGTGGATGACGGTTGACGTGCGCAACATCTCACAGAACAAGCGGTATTTCAAAGGTTATACCCGGCACCGTAAAGGCCGCTACATTGCCAGGAATGACACAACCTATGCAGAGAAGCAGATCATCACCATCTTCTGTACCAATCTCTATTCTGAGTTGGAGCGGAAAAAGGATATTGTTGCCAGCTACAATGACACAGACATACCTGGGCTCACAACTCGCTACATTCTGAGAGATGTGATTCGCAGATGGGCGCCCAAGATCGGCTACACTCAGATCGACACATCACTTGGCCTGCCTGTCACAGATTTTGACATCACCAATGAATCACCTGCTGAAGTTTTGCAGCGGATTCTGGACCTGGAGCAGACAGTCACATTCAGGATTGACCTTGATACAGATGAATTGTTGATTGGCGACAAGGGATCTGCCAGCTTCATGAAAAACATTGCTATCACCGATGCCAATCTGTATGACTACTATTACACAGATTTTGACATTGAGCAGGATTTTGATTATGTGAAAAACGTGATCACATTCAATTTCGATGAACTTCTGCGTGATGGCACAGTGAACGTGGCAGACGCCAGTCCTATTGTTGTCGGTTATACCGGGAATGAAAACTGGTATAACAAAGACTTCCGAGACGCAAAATTTAAGCTCGATGGCGATACCAAATATTATTCTGTTGCAGAAAACAACTCAGACCCACTCGGGCCCACTCTGGAGATTATTCTTTCAACAGACTTTGAAGACCCTGATGGTGATCCCACAAAGACCAACGTGCCTTATGAGATCGTAGGCCAGCGCAACATGATTGTTATCAGGAATACAGACAGCATTAACTCAATGAAAGTGCTTTACGGTGGCAATGGAGAGTTCACTGATTCAATCGGGGGAGAGAACCGCAACGCTTTGACTTTTGAGCAGGCATTGAATGTCGCTTTCAGTTATTCGCAGTTCTTTGCCTATCCATTGGTCCGGGGCCAGGGCAATACCAACAACAGAATGTTTCCCCTCGATTACTGGTTTGAAGCAGGGGACACAATCACACTTACTTTGCCTGCATCAAAAGGCTTTACTGGTGAGATTGTGTTTCAGCAGGTGGACGCAGTTTTAACTTCTGGTATGCGCAAAGGGCCTGACGGTAATTGGTATCCACTCTGGGAGTGGCGGCATGATTGGAGCCACAACCTTATGCGCACCGAGAACCAAATCAAGAAGCTGATGATGCAGGGCAGGAAGGTCACTATTGTCAACACTGACTCTCTGATTACGACACTGGGTATTGATGAGCGAATCGTCTTTAAAAACTGCTTAAAGGCCAGAGAACCGCTTGGATTAGACGAAGAAGTGACAGTTAGTGATACAATAAGAGTTAGGGATTTTGTTGCTGGACCTTATTACACTTCTCCGACAGCAAATCCGAAACCAGCTTACACGCTGGGAGAAAACGAACTAAGTTGGACTGTAGCGTGATTATAAGAATTAAGCAGAAGGAAGAAGCCCAATTATGGGGCGTTGTTCTTGGCACTGAAATTATTGCTTCAAAAGAGATGGAGAGGCTTGGTCCTGCTGGCTGGTCTGCCATGCTCAGACAGCAGCGGGAATACCGTGATGCACCAGAGCATATTGTACAGGCTGCGATCAGGGCTGGTAAGCTCGATGGATTGAAAGTTGGAAATCGCTTCGTCTCAAAGTCTGTGCCGATGGAGTTTGCTATTAAACCAGCTTTCGGCGGCGGGCAAAACCGGGTTGTAAAAAAATTCTTTGAACACATGTTTGCCCGTATGAAAGGTTCGCCTACCGCTGAGCAGACATTGGCAATTGAATACTTTGCAATGGGCACAAATTACGCGACCCAGGCAGACCCGGATGATGTTCAACTTGTAAAAGAGGTGTTTCGTTTTGTCCCGACTCAAATCTATGACAACTCATTGTATTCTCTCACTGTCAGCACACACATACAGAGTGATGAAGGCAATCTTGTCAACACCACAGTATCAAATGGTTCCACTCCCAATACGAGCGGATTCAGTGTTGCAAACGTATCAGGATTAAGTGTTGGTGACGCTATTGGTGTGGTTACTCCCGATGGCGAAGAAGAGTGCCGCATTACAGCGATCAATGCCAATGCTGTTGCCGTGTATGCTTTGGATACTGGAGACAATCTTTTGCCTTCTGCCCCTGTTGTTGGAGCCGCTGTCTATCGGTACTTTGGTGAATGGGGTACATTCATGGGCGCAAACGCAAACAGCAGCGCAAACACCGGGGCTTTGATGAACCGAAAAATCCAGACCTACAAAAAGACAAGCTCTGCTGGTGTCCTGGTCGATAATGTCTTCAGCTTTCAACCGAGTGGTACTTAGCAATGGCAGATACATGTTGGGACCCAAACGGTGATGAGCCAGTAGCAGCCAGCAAATTAAACGCAGGGTCATCATTCGGTGCGGCTGATGTTGCAGACCTTGAAACAGTCAATGGCTCTGGCCTACCAAATGGTACAAAGTATACCCTTGACAGTAATGGATCAGTCTATATCTATGACTCTGGCAGCTCGGCAACTCCAGACTCATTCAGGGTTGTTGACCCTGCTGATAGTGTTGGCCGATTCCTGCTTAAAAACTATTCTCCTGAATGGCTGAAAGATAGCGTCTGGATCAGCGATTTCCCAAGTGCTGATGGGAATAAATACGAATACCTGGGCTCTGACGGCGCTGGTGACATCACATTTCAAAAGCCTGCCATTGGCCCACAAAAGTTCACCCAGTCTGGGCATGGCTTCTCAGCAAAGAATGTGATTCGTCACAATGGTTCATCCTGGGTGAAGGCTCAAGGCAATACCACGACAAACGCAACAGACTGCTGGTGGGTTGTTTCTGTCAGTGGCAATGACTTTGTTGCTGTTCAGCAGGGTCGTGTTGAACTTGCTGGTCATGGCATTGCAGCAGGACTGAATTATCTTGACGCATCGACAGCCGGGGCACTGACAACAACTCCACCAGCAGCCAGCGCAACAACTCCACCAGGTGTTTTGCTCCCATTCCTGTTTGTTGAGTCCAGTGATGTTGTTCACGTTTTAGGCAATACCTATCCAAACATCCAGTCAATCCTTGGGCAATATTACAGTTCAGGCTTTGCTGCAAACTCTGGCAATCCCGGCTTAAAGATTGCAAGCGGGTCGATCTCTACAACGTCAGGTACTGACACAATTACTTTCGGCATCACGTTCTCTGCTGCGCCCGTTGTAACAGTTGGCTATGAACGCAATTCTTTTGGCAACGCTGGCTTTGTCTGCATCAATAATGGCAGCATTACAACCACAGGATGCACTACAGTATGCTTCAGCGACGCAGGATCAACTATCGGTAGTGGAATAATACATTGGATCGCTATAGGGTATTAAAATGGCAAAGATAGTTAATCCTTACATTCAGTTTATGACAAGCGTAGACCATACATTTGTTCAAGAGCAATGCCAATGGTACTATCCTATCAATGGTGTGACGTATTGGAACAATCCAGAACCGGGCCATATCTGGAAGTGGGCAGCAAAGAAGCCAAACGATCAAGCACGATACCCTTTAGACTTCCAGCAGTTCTCAGACAACAAACGGCCCTACGGAAAAAACTGGCGCATTGTACCTAGCTATGGCCCTGATAATAAAAGTCCTCTTGACGCTTATTCACTGAGATATTTCCATCCGTATTCATGGGATTATCACGTTCTGCCCATTGTCCAAGTGTCTGCAGACTTTCACTATAATAATGAAGGTGTTCGGTTGGCTTGTGAGAATTTTTTACACAATGTTGCTGCAGTATCAGATTGGTACGCATCGCAATTGGGTAAAGGTTTCAGAGTATTGCGTCCAGTGGCTATACCGTCAAATCGCAGATCTGATCAGTGGAAAGCGATCTATGATGCTCAGGCTGATCGGTATGACCTTTGGAAGGCTTGCTATGATGATGTAAAAGGTTTTTTCGACAACAGAATGAACTCAAACCTGATATACCTTGTCACTCAGTATAATGGCAATAAGCCAGACTGGGATTATGATGCAGCAGGTGGTGGGAATTTCAGTGTGGTATCGTCATTCGCAACCAATTGGAAATACCAGCCAGGCACACCCAGCCCTCTCGATGAAACAGTGATGTATGCAATCGCTCATGAGTTGGGTCATTGCTTTGGTCTAGGGCACACTGAGCAGAACATGGCATCCAGTGAAGACTGGGGAAAATCTGTGATGATGTGGGGTAAACCAAACGATGCAATTCTGGTAAAATATGAGAAGGAACGCTTAAAAAACAATGCGTTCTTTAATTGGACTTAAAGAAAGGCCCAATCATGGACAAAAATGATTTTTTCGGCATAATCAAACTACCTATACCTGTACTTATTGCCATGATTGGCTCCTGGGTTCGCTCTGCTTCAGATAATGTGAAGGGCAGGCGCAGAACTGCTGCACTGCTTACAAGTGGATTCTGTGGCGCTCTCCTGATTCCTTTGTCCAATGTTTCTCATTTGAATTATGACTGGCTTCTGATTCTGGCTGCTGTATCGGGCTGGGTCGGTGGTGATGTTGTCTTGAACTCAATCAGTAAACAGGCTTTAGATAAATTAAAAGGGAGAGAGAAGGAAGATGCCGATCAATAGTGTGTTTATTGTCGCAGAGCTTGGGCTGTCTGTGCTTGGGTTCTGGACAGTTCATAAGTGCGAACATGGGGCTAACAATTGGTTTGTAGGCATAACCGCATTGATTTTATTTGGTCACGCAATCAGTATGACCCTATCCGCATTTTAAAGAGGTAAGTATGGAATTTTTCGATTCACGCAGAACTCAGGTTCTCAAAAGTCCCCTGACTCTCAATGGTGCGGGTGTGACAGCCAATGCCGGGACAGCAAATCACAATGCTGCTCGATTTTCATTCATCCCCCAAGATCAGAACATCATGCCGCTTGGGTTTATGATGGTGATCGAAGATGAAGATGCCGCTTACAACAAGTTTGGCAATATCAACGCACTCAGTACAGGTCTGTCTGTTTTGCTGGAAAAGATTGCCGCCAACGCTCTGGTGCTTGACCTGTTTGGTGGGGCCACGATCACTGATGTTCAAACCGCTTTCAGACTGGGCGCAGATGTGACTCCCTTGAATGATTCAAGTGGGGCCACGCGATCAACCAAGTTTTACATCCCACTGTTCCAGGGACAGACCATAATCCACGAAGATGAAAAAATATCAGTCAAGATCACAGCAGACTTAACAAACGTGGCAGGGGTTTATTTCTGGCTGATCTATGAAAAACTGGGTGGGTTTGGACAATGAACCTGATCAAGATTATCAAGCCCAAGCTGATTAAGGTATTGGTAAATGGCTGATCCAGTAATACAAAGCCAAGATCTACTTCAGCAGGCACCACAAGACATACTGAGCGGGGATAAATACACCTTCCCGCTGCAGTATTTTATTGACGATGGCACCGGCAATATACTCAGACCTGCCACAGTCAACTTCAATTCAGCGGTTTGCTCTGTCAGGAATTTGGAAGCCCCTAATACTGAGATTGATGACCCAACAGTGACAAAGACAACCATTGCAAACGGGGTGCAGCTTTCATTTCAGATTGATTCGTCTGTTCTGGCTACATATCCAATTGGTCGGTACGTTGCCAAGCTCAGTTATGTGTTTGAGAATGAAACCCCTGATGACCTGTTATCAGATCTCATTTTCTTCAATATCGTAGGAGTCACAAACCCATTCTCATGATGATTGTTTACACTCCAGGGGAAGCCACAAAAACACTTGTCTCTCGCTTCAGGCTTCCCAAAGCAGCAAAAGACACATTCAATTGCGAATGGCTGATTAACCGTGATGAAAATATGAACTTTGTGCTTCAGCGTGGGCTGGGTGACGACAAGCAAAATGTTCGAGTCTGCTTAATGACTGGCCGGACAGAGCCGATCACACAAGAGATGGCAGAGCAGGTCGGGATGTTGTTATCTCAATTACTCAGCACATACGACAAGCGTGAAAACTGGATTCAGTTTGGCTTTACAAAAGGAGAGGGCTCCGAGGCTTCTGAGCATCTCAAGAACGCCAAATTGCGCATCTTGCAGGAATTAAAACTCAATAAGGAGTGCATTACAGTATGACACAGACAAAGAATATTATGGTTGCCACAAGGGCCTCGATGGCTCCGGCACAGCATGGCCTTGTTGATATTAATCTTGACGCATGGCAGAACTCAAACTATCTTGGCAGAATCATTGTCAATACCGGTGCGCCAGGTTGCCAGAACTTCCGCAAACTGATTCATGAGCGCAAAGGCCAGCTTGAACCCTGCCCTGAAGGCGTATTTAACCTGGGCCTGCTTGAATGGGCTGGTGGCAAGGGCAATTACACAGCGCAATTCCCACAAATCCAGAGCCCAATCTGGGTGATGATTGACCCGCGCAGGGCAATTGGCTTTCACATGGATGGCAACAGGCGCACAGCACCAGGAAGTGCGGGCTGTCTTGTGTTTAAGACTGTCGATGACATGAAGAAGTTTGTCAACTGGTACAACGGCTATGGTGAATTTCAACAACTGATTTGCAATTGGGGACTGGGCTCTGTTGTCGTGCCAAAGAATTTGATCGTGAGGGCTAAATAAATGGGTTTTACAATTGGATCAGGTGGGGGTCCTCCTCCAGATAACTCTGTTTCAGAGGATAAGATTGTTGATGAAGCTGTATCAGAAGCTAAACTGGCCGCTGCGGTTGTCGCTCAGCTGGGTGGTGGCGCAGAATGGCAAGTGGCTACTCAGGCCAGCAACGGCAGCTCTTTGACGCTTACACTTTCTCCCACGGGAGATCAGTTTGAAGTCATGGGCCAAATCACATCAAATAGCGCATCTTCTGCAACAGAAATTGAGTTTAATGGTAGTGCTGGTGGTCACGCTTACCGGCAACATTTCAGCCTGGGCGCTGACAATGGCGCAGGTGGTTATTTCCCTTCTGGTGTTGTTGGGTCTGGCGTGACGTGTTACTTTCACGGGACGGTCCAGCGCACTGGTGAAACGATTCACACTGATTTGAATGTTTCGCTTCCTGGGTCATCTCTCTCTCACAGTATTGTTTACAAGACAATTACTGGAGCAACGGCAATTACTGCGCTTAAGGTTTTTTCAAACCAGGCAAACGGCATCGGCGCGGGCTCATTCATTAAAGCAAGGAAAATCGCATAATGGCTAAACTGGATGACGAAAAAGAGTATTTGGCAAAGTCTATCAAACGAGACGCATATGACATTAAAGATTTATTCGATGTCATCGCATCCCTGATACAAAGAGTGCCAGAAGCAGATCGCACTCCAAAAGAGCAGGCGTTGCTGAATAAACTTGAACGAGCAGATAACAAAGCCCAAAGAATAAGAGCCGCCAAAAACAGGAACGAGGCAACAGCGGCTCTTAGTGACTAACTGCGTTTCTTCTTCTTGTAGGACTCTTTCATAACCAGGACAACTTGCCTGTTCTGAATCTCGGGGGGTTGACGGTCAATGTGATCAAGTACCAGCTTTTCAATAAAAGCGGTCATATTGCCCTTCAGCCCTTCTTTTTCGCTTAAAAACACCAATGCTGATCGGGTGCCTCTTTTTGCTGACCAGTGAATCTGTTCTGCCATGTATCTCTCCTATGATTTATACAAAACATTATAGCACAGCCTTATTTAGTGCTTGCTTATCCCATGCTGTCGTGTTATGCTTTATACTATGAAACCTAAGGAGAAGCATTATTATGGATAGTAGATTATTCCAGGCATTTAAAACAGCCAAAGCACTAGGCTGTGGTGTTACGGTCAAGCAACACGAATTAGCTGGTGGTGGCTTTTCTGTTACTATGACGACCCACAACAAAGAACTTGACCCTGTTTTTTATCATGCTGAACTCACAAGTCAGGTCGGTGTTTTAAGCGGAATGAATGAAGTTATTCTCGAAGAAGATGTGGTGGCTTCTTTGGGGAAAAGAAATGCTGGTGTTGGGTTTCATATTATAAGGATGACCGGGCTTACTCCTATTATTCGGATTCAATCAGGCAATCACCAAATACACATTGCAGAAGAAACTGAGTCCAGAATGAAGGCAGAGGTCGGACAAAACCATAAGCCTGTTGTTTACAAGCATTCTGGTCTAAGTGAAGCAATGCTACAGTGCCTCCCATTTGCACAGGACAACAGTGGTCGCACTATTATTCGCTCTGTGTGTGTTCGCAACGTTGATGGCAATGCCTTTGTGTGCGCTACAGACGGGTATCGGTTTCATAAGGTTGATTTGGGAAATAAAGCAGCCGCAAAAGCCACCGAAGACTATGTGATTGATCTTGATATGGTTAAGTTAATCAAAAAACTTAATTGGAAGCAAATTGAATTAACAAAAGGAGACAATGGGTTTGGCACGATTACCCACAGTGCCAATGGGTTTTCGGAGACGTTAATATTCAAGTTTGTAAATGGCAAATACCCAAATGAAGCCGTTCTTGTTCGTGACTCGGACAAAGATAAGTTTAAAGTTTATTTTGACATTGAACACCTAATCTCTGTGCTTCAAAAAGCCATTGACTCTCCTTGTTCGTCTACTTTTTCAGAAGTTCTGTTTCAATGGAGACATCATCGACTGGGGGTAAAAGCGTTCGGCTCCTATGGAAAAATTGGCATTGACATAAATTTTGACACCAAGAAAAAAGCAATCCCAAGCACGAACGTTAGTGTTAATCCATACTATTTAATGGATATTCTTAAGGCACTAAAGTCAGCAGGGTCAAAGCGCGTCAGAATTAGCTTCACCCACTCAACACAAGCAATCAGTATTCGTGATGTGCCTGTGCCAATTGAAACCGATTCATACATCATGCCATTACGGTATTAAGGAGAAAAAGCATGGACACAAGCTATTTCCACATGCAACAGCAGATTGGTCTGACAATGATCGGGCTGCTTGTCTGCTATCTGGTGATGGGTTATTTTGAAACAAAAAACAAAGGAATTAAAAAATGAGAGTACCAAAAGAATTTATTAAAAACCTTCAGGGAAAAGAGTTTGTCCTGATGGGTGGTCTGCTGGAATTAGCTCACCAAGACGGGCTTAGTTTCACGCATACTGAAATTCTGCAATTTCCATCTCAAAACAATGACAACACAACTATTGTGCGGGCTATTGTGCGCACTGGAAAAGGCGAGTTTTCAGGTATTGGCGATGCCAGCCCTGCAAGTGTTCCCAACAAAAGCATCGCTGTCCACTCAATTCGCATGGCTGAAACCAGAGCTGTTGCCAGAGCGTTACGAGTTGCAACCAACGTAAGTATGACAGCGTTTGAAGAGTTGGGAGAGATGAATGATGAGCCTAAGTATGAGCCTGTTCAGCAAAAAACTGGTGGCTACACGCCAAAGCCCAAAGTGACACCTGCACCAGAGCCAAAGGCTGAACCCAAAGCAGTACAGCCCCCAGCGCCTAAAGCTGATGCCGCTGACAGTCAAGGCATGTCCACCATCGGCCAGCGTGAAGAAATCCAAGAGCTTTGTGCTGAGAAGAACAGTGGTGGCAAGAAATTCCAAGACCTTCTCAAAGAGCAAAACTTTACCTGGGCCAAGCTTACCTATTCTCAGGCTGAAACAGTCATTAAAATTCTGAAGGCAATGTAATGGCAAACTACATCACCACACCCAACTCATGCACCTGCCCTGATCGCAAGTTCCGCAAAGGCTCAAAAGCTGCATGTAAACACATGGAGCGGGCTCTGATTGAGCAGGAGATGAATGAGGCTGATGAGAGGGCTATCTTTGAACTCAATAAGCAGGATGTGGTGATGTACCAAGCGACAACCGAGAACGAATACCTGGGCGACTGGTGCGGGTGTAGTGACTATTTAGAGTTTGGGTTTGACTGTGTGCATCTAAGTTATTTGAAACGAAACAATTTAAAGACATGGAAGGACGTAACGATCAATGGGACGCAAGAAAACTAAGGGGGTGATTCGATTCCCTGAAGACTTTCACCTTGAGGGGTTGTGTGATGTGATAACCTTCTCCAAAGTCACAGAGGAAGATCTGTGCAAAGCAACAAAGATGCCAAAACCTGCCCAGCTTCACCAATTCATCAATCGGGTGGCAGCGGGTGAAATCCATCCCAATGCCAAGCTGCTAATCTCACTGACTGAGATCGGACTAAGATGCCATGTCAACTCTTTGAAAAAGCAAAAGGTCCACTACTTTAACCTGCGCCAATACCTGATTGACAACAATGTGTCTCAGTCTGCGCTGGCTGAAAAAGTGGACATCGACAAGTTTCAGTTAAACTGCTATCTGAGTCTGAAAAAGTACCCAAGCTGTGAGAGGTTGTATGCGATTGCAAAAGCGTTGGACATCTGCATCTTTTTTAAGCCAGGTGACAAGGTGGTGTGGAATCGCAGCTGATGACACACTACGAAATATCCGATAGAATCAAAGAGTTTCTTCTGGCCCAGCAGGAAGAGTTATCTTGGTTCCTGGGTGAACTGTCCGAGGAGTACAAGATTGGCGATCGGTTTGTCAGCAGTTTGGACAAGTTGACCTGGGAGATCAAGTCTTATTGCCTGGGCCACTACCAAGACCGGATCTTCTACAACCTTGAGACTGATGAAGGCACGAAGTTGGCGATTGACGCTGAGATGATTAAACAATTCATGGAGAAGGTAAATGAACACGCCAAAGCACATTGAGCAAGAACTGAAGAAATTCCTTGACACGTTTGGCTTCGATGCAGGGGGTTATAAGGTGACTCTTGAACTGTGGGGTGATCAGCGGTTTGATTGTGGCCTTGATCAATGCCCTGACGCCAGGACAGGCCACAGACATGCGAGAAAGATCGAGTTTTCAAGATTGTCAAAACATTATTCAACAGAAAGAGGGCTCAATGAATAACACAGATTTGATTCATAAGCAGATTAAAGCAGCAAAGGATGAGATTGTTAGCACAGTCAGTTGCACGACAGATTATCAAACGCTTGTTGATACAGGGATGCTTGAACGATTGGTTAATGATCTTGCCAATCTTGAACGGCAGTTGATTGAGTGTGATACATTCAAGGTTAAAAAAACTTTGATCCACGATATCCCTGCGGGGTCTATGTATTATTTGCAGGTTAAGCGTTGTTATGAGCGCGAGTTTTTGGCTAACAACTTTATTTATGGGTATGTCCATATTGAACAGGAGAAACGAAATGAAACCGCTATATGAGATCCAATCAGAACACCAAGCAATCCTTGATCAGTTTGACAATCTGTTTGTCAACGGCGAGCCCACACAGGAAGAACTGGACACAATGAACGATCTGCTGGCAATCAACTCGCAGGAGTTTGAGGCCAAAGCAGAAGCCTATGCCGCTGTGATCGCTCAGAAGAAGTCTCGGGCTGAGTTCCTTGAGAAAGAAGCCAAGAAGCTCAAAGCAATGGCTGACTCTGAATTGAACCAAGCAGAGCGGTTAAGATCACGCATTGAGTGGGCAATGAAAGAGCAGGGATTGGATAAGGTTGAGCTTCCCCATTTCAAACTGCGCTTTTCCAAGTCTGAATCAGTCAAGATTGTGGATCAGTTCTTGGTGCCTGCTGAATATATGCGTACAAAGACTACCACTGAACCTGATAAGACTGCCATCAAAGAAGCGATCAAGGCTGGCAATCCTGTGGCTGGGGCAGAGATTGAGACAAAGCAGAGCTTGGTGGTAAAATGAGTTATCTTATGGTGCCAGGTCAGTCTATGTGTTCTAATTGTCAAACCCAAAGACTGAAAATTGAACTAATGGATAACAGGGTTAGGATATTGGAGGCAGCTATCGAGGCAGCACTGACCCATCTTGACGGTGATGCCTTTAGAAGCGCGGCAATCGCAGCAGCAAAGAACCAATTGGAGAAAGCACTCAAACGTGGCAGATATTAACTATCACTATCAGGCCAAGCGTAACAAGAGAGGGTATTATTTTGCCTGGGTGAAGGAAGACCCTGACATTCGCACCCTGGAGCATAAATTGAGAGGTGATGCACTGGATGACATAAGGGCCTATCACAGAGAAGTATTGGAATCAGAGAAACAATTTGAAGAATGGGATGATAAAAAGAATGTCTAACCTTGACACCAGCACCTCACTGTGTTAGATTAAATACTATCAACCATGATTAGTTGTTGTGGCAGGCTGAAGCGCAGGCAAGTGTAAGTTCTCCTTGCTTGACGTGCCGATCAGTTTACCGCTGTAAGCCCGTTAGATTCGGGCTGTAACCGAACGGTAGGGTTTTAGTATTTACTTACCAGCCACAACTTCCAATCATGGTTGATTTCGACAGGTAGTTCAGTGGAAGAAAGACATGCACTAGGCATGGCAACGCAGGTTCGATTCCTGCCCTGTCGGCTCAAGAAAGAAGGGAAACATGAAAGTCATTCTCAAGTGCGACAAAGATAAGCTCTCCCAGGCCATGATGGCAGCTCAAGAGCTTATCACGCAGAAGTATGACAGCATGGCGATGACAATTGCTGGTATAACCTATTGGGTATATCAGACTAAAATGGGAACGGTGGTTGTCAGGCAAAATGATCCCAACAGAGCATGATGAACAGGCCGCTTTTGTTCAGTGGTTTGGATACACCTACCCCGGAGTCCTGATGTATGCCAACATCAATGGCGTCAGAACATCATTCAAGCAGATCAGGAAGGTGAAAGCTGAAGGAATGGTGAGCGGGATTCCTGATCTGGAGATTCCAGCCTGGAACCTTTTTATTGAGATGAAGAGGGTTAAGGGTGGCACTGTCTCTCCTGAGCAGAAGCAAGTGATTCAATATCTGCAAAACAATGGCAAAGTTGTCTTTGTGTGCAAGGGCTGTGATGATGCAATTGCTTCTGTTGAGAGCTTTCTGAGAGACAATCCTGAGCTTTTAAAGAACCATGTGCCTCTGGTGTGATTCGTAATGGTGACGGGAACCAGGCTTATGCCTGTTGTGATCGCGTCTCCCTTACGGCTCAGACCGTGAAAATAACAATAGAAAGGGACGTTTCTATAGGCAATCAAGATTAAGTGTGTGACTTAAGTTTCCAACCGTCTAATACCGATAATATCTGGGCCCATCGCATAAACCCGATGGGTTTTATTTTGCCCAAGAAAAAAGCCCCCGGTATTTCTACCAGGGGAGATCTATCTTATCTTTTCCGTTTCCGTCTCAAAGACACTGGGGCAACACCGCCCAATTGTTTTTGATAGACTGTATCATAACACAATTTAGGAGACTCTTATGCAATTTAACGATTACCAAGCCCAGGCCCTTAAGACAGCAATCTACCCTGATCGCGGCAATAATATTCTGTACCCTACGCTTGGCCTGTGTGGTGAAGCTGGTGAAGTGGCAGAACTGATCAAGAAGATGGTGCGTGATGATGAGGGTGTGATGACGCCTGAGCGCAGAGAGAAATTGAAAAAGGAGTTAGGCGATGTGATGTGGTATGTCGCTGTGGTGGCTGAAGAAGCCTGTATCAATCTGGAGTGCATTGCCCAGGCCAACATTGACAAGCTGGCTAACCGCAAAGAACTGGGCCTGCTGCAAGGAAGCGGGTCTGATCGTTAATGAGCGAATACCCAACAAAGCCCCCGTTCAGTTATTATGGCGGCAAGCAGCGATTGGCAGCGCGGATCTGCTCTCTGCTTCCGCCTCACACGGTTTATGCCGAGCCCTTTTGTGGTTCAGCAGCGGTGTATTTTAAAAAGGGCCTGCCTCAAATTGAAAATCACAATAACAATCATTACCGCGAAGTACTAAACGATACCAATCATCAGATCGTCAACTTTTTCCGAGTCATGCAAAACCCAAAAGAACGGGAGGCTTTGATTGATCGCTTAGAATGGACAGTCTACAGCCAAGACGAATATAAATTGGCAAAATCAAGCGGTGATAGTTTGGACATAGTTGATCTGGCTTGGCGTTGGTTTTGTAATGTCAATTGGAGTTTTTCTAATCATGCAGGGAACGGGCTTAGTGCTTCAACATACGGCAGAGAATCAGCAACTACACATTGCAATGCAGTCCAAAGGCTCAAAGAATACCGAGATCGCTTTAAATGCACAACGGTTATGAATGAGCCCGCTTTAAAAGTGATCGAGCGATTTGACAGCCCTCACACATGCTTCTATGTCGATCCACCTTACCCAGGCGCAAACCAAGGTCATTATAACGGGTTTACTCAGGCAGATTTTGAGCAGTTGATAGACAGGCTGAAACAGTGCCACGGTGCAGTTGTTTTAAGTTGCTACAATAACCCCGCTGTGCCTGCTGATTGGGTTAAGCATGAGTTTTACGCAGTTGCCTCAAGCGCAAACATAACAGGCAAGAATCGCGGCATAAGCGAAGCCACAAACAGAGACAAAGATAAGCGGATTGAATGTGTGTGGGTTAAGTCTGCAAGCTCACCCATGCGCGAGAATTTGGTGCCTGTGGCGAAAAGAAATTGGGAGCAGCTTCAGTTTAACTTTGCTGACGACCCGGAATTGCAGGTTTAATCAAGTTTGGGTATAATGGAAAAAGGGCCAGCGGTTGAACGTTGCTGACCCTAATTCAAATCTCTATGAGGTCATTTTATCATGGCAAAACTTTGTCCGTCAAATTATTTCTCCCAACTTTCGGCTGGGATTGAAAAATGAAAACCTTCCCAATCATCAAACACCGGAATTATTCAAACGAGAACATGCTTCGCTATGGTAGCGAAGAGTGCGATGTCTGCGGTAAAAAAGGCAAAGGCTGTATGGTTTCTCCTGATGGGGAAGTCGTTGCCTGCGGCCAAGATGAGTATGGCGCAGTATCAGGCACAGCAGCTTATGACACAAGAGAGTGGGCTAGATTTGGCACAGTCTACCTGCATAGGCTCAAAGACAAACCTTACAATCTTGACATCATTAAAGCCCAGCCAGCCAAGCGAAAAGAAGTGCCAATTGCTTCTCCTGAGATCAGGAATGAGTTCTTTCAGTGGCTCAAAAAGAAATTCCCCCTGACAAGAGAGCAATTAAACAAGCTCTGGAACAATGGGATTCAAGACACCAACAGGTTTTCTAGCACACCGCCCAGCACTCCTGATGGCAGATACCAGCTTGATAGAAAATGGCCTGATGGTATCCCCGGAGTATTTCGGGATGAAAACGGCAAGTCTTATATCAGCACCTATGATTCTGGTATCAGGCTTTACAATTACAATGCAGACGGGCAGATCACCAGCGCAGAGACAATGCTGGATGATGAGTGCAAAGAGAAACGCTGGAAAGCTGAGATCAAACGGCTGAATAAAAAGCTGGCCGACAGCAAATCAAATCCTGATCTATGCGCTCGATTGACCAAGAAGATTAAAGACCTTGAAGAAGAAGGGCCCTCTCAGAGATCAATGTATCGTCCATTCACCAGCACCCAGGAATGGATGCTTGGCGGCTGCGCAACAGATGACCCTGTTTCTGTTTGGATAAACCATGATTCAGATGAGATTTGGGTCACTGAGGGCAAGAAAAAAGGCCAAGTACTGAATGACAACAGAGGTGTTAATGTGGTGGCCCTTCAGGGGGTGAACAATTACGCTTCAGCTATCACCTCTATTGCTGGCATCATTGCCCGGAACAAACGTGTCAGAAAAGTCATCTTGGCTGTGGATATGGACAGGCTCACAAACAAGAGCGTTAAACATGCCAATGAGAAGCTGGCTGAGCTTTTAATTGAAATGAAAACCCTTGAGGTTAAAGAAGCCCTCTGGCCCGAAGAGCACAAAGGGATTGACGATGCGTTGAATGAAGGTGCAGAGATTGAGATTGTGTCTTTACATAACGACACCTATGTTGAGCTCGAACAAGCCCGCGATGAATTGACTGAAAAGCTGTATCAGGCATTAAAGGGTGATCGACCAGCGTTCAATCTGTTTAAGGTATCAGCCGGGGTTGGTAAGACATACGCAACCATTCAGGCTGTGAACAGGCTTTACTCTGAAGGGTGGCCGATGGTCACTGATGGTAATGGTAAGTACCGTGAGAAAAAGATCGCTATGTGCTTTGACAATAACTCACTGGTTCAAGAGATGTTACCCCTGTTTAATTTCAAGGTCAATCCATTGGAAGGTAGAAATCCTGATGAGATGTCGGCATTTAACTGTCTGAATTATGAAAAGGTTCAACTCGTAGCAAACGCAGGACAGAATACCCAGAAGTACGTTTGCGCTGGATGCCCCTATCGTGAGTCCTGCAAAGCAGAGGGCTATCTGGGGATGGTTGAAAAGGTGTTGGGTGAAAGATTCATCCTGACCAACAAATCAGCAATCCTGAATCGCTCAGACCGGGCAAAAGGCATCGACACAATCATTCTGGATGAGGGTATTCGCCAGCACGTTCAGGATGAAATCATTGCCAGCCCACAAGACCTGCTCCTGTATCGCATAGCTCTGGATTATGCTGAGTCTGAATACAAGAACAACATCATTGGGTTGGAAGGGTTTGACCTGCAAACTCCAAAGCGATTGGAGAGCATTAAGCAGCACAAAGAAGCTCTATCTGCGATCAGTGAACAGAAAGACTTTGTGGATCAGATGATTGAAGACCTGCAGGCAGATGAGCAGCCCGAGCGTCACAAAAGGGTATTCCCCAAGTTTGGCAAGTTTGAAGTGCCAGCGTATATCGAGATGCCGATCGCAGGCTGTCAATTCCCAGGCACAGACACGGGGTTTGGTACGCGCAAATGCTGGGTCAAGCCATTGTTCACAGGCCAGAGTAAATGTGTGTGGCACATGCCAGACGGTACGATTTTGATCAGGTCTATCAATGAGCATGTGGTGGAACACTTGATTGATTCATCTGTGATCAATTTGGATGCCACACCTATTCATGCTTACCTTGGTCTGTTCAATAACGTGAATATTGTTGATGTGAATGTGCAGGAGCATGTCACTGTCCATTCGATTCTGGACAAGAAGTTTGCCAAGACCCAACTCTTGAAAAATGAAGGCTATTCAGAACTGCTTGCTGAAACCTGCCAAGCACTCTTTATGAGGCACGATGGCAATATCGGGTTTCTCACTTCGAAGATGTTCGCAGATGTTCTGTTTGATGCAGGCATCCCCGAAGAGAATGTCGGCTGGTACGGGAAAGATACCAGGGGCTCAAACCAGATGCAGAATGTCGATGCAATTGTGTTGGCGGGTCCATACATTGAAAACATGGATTCAGTGACCCGAGACATCGAGGTATTGGGCAAAGCCGGGGTAGAGATCACGGTGGAAGATTTGCAGAAACAGATCACGTCATCCGAAACCATTCAGGCCATTGCCCGCGGTCGGGGTGTATCACGGTCAGAAGAGAATCCTTTGATCGTCTATAAGCTGACCAACATGAAAATTGATGGTGTCAGAGAAAACTTTACATATGCCAGCTGCCAAGATTTACTGGATGGGATCACTGGGTCACAACGATCAACAGAGGCATCTCAAAATTCACGTCAAGCTAAAAAAGCTGCCCTTGAAATGGTCACAATGAAGACCGAAACCGTGGGTCAATTTAGGGCAAAACAGGAACAGGCAAAAGTGGCCTCAAATCAAGACATAGCATCATATGATACCGGGTACGCCTCGCTATATAATAAATACAAGTCGCAGGGCCTAGGGGGTATCATCAAGGATCAATTCAAGACCCTGATTGATCTTCTCAGTAAAAATTGGGCCACGGCCAAAGGGGTATCATTGGCGACAGCGATCAAGTTGCTGGAAGCGATGCGAGATGGGTACTTATCACGTTCAGACCTGATGAGAATGACTGGCGTATCAAGACCGACCGTTACACGGTTCAGGAGTGGCGTTGAGTTGATAATGAGGTCACTTACTGGCAACCATAGTGTAGAATCCGAAAATGACCCCTCAGAAGCCCTCACAGAGCATGTGATTGAGAACCACTTTGAAGAGGTGCTTGAGATCGTCAGAGACAGAATCCCTGATCACAAAATCTTCTCTCACGCCAAGAAATTCAATGTGGATCAATACCCAGAACTAAAGCAGGCTATTGAACTGCTTGAGAAATTTCCTGAGCCCGCGCAGTTTGATGATGGTGTGGCCCTGTACTGGATGAACTGTTTCAAGCGTTTCAGCAAGAAATTTTCCTCTTTCATATCTAGGCAACGCCCTGATATTGTGTTAAGCTATTTCCTATGTACTGAAATGAACGAGGAGATAGAAAATGCAAGAGATGTTGTTGGTGCAGCTTCAGCGAGGCAATGAAAAACTTGCCAGTGTCAGAAGCCAAGTTGAAGAGCTTCGGGAGTTGATTGAAACCGCCAAAGTGATGCTCGGAAATCGGCTTATTTCTGACACAATCAAGCTGGAATTAATCAAAACTTTTCCTGATGACCTGACCGCCTTTGCCGATGGCCTGGATCAGATCTTGGCTGACTTCCATCATGACGGGTTTGACTTGCAGACCTTTGACCCTGATCTTGTTGCTGACGAGGTGCTGGGCAATGGCTAGAACAGAATACTTCATGATTCCCCTGGAGCATAAGTTTGTGCTGTCTGGCTTCTACCTGGGCCAGAAATTCAATTACTGGGTGGGCAAAGAAAACCCAGAGTTTAAAGCCTTATTTATGTCTCCTCTCGATGGGTCCACCAGCAGCTATCACCAGTTCCATAAGCAGATGATGTGGATCAAGAATAATTGCCCTTCGCTCAAAGCCCTGCCTTCACTGCCAGAGCCCAAGCCTTTGCCTGTGTGCCAGCCTGACCCCGATCTGTTGGAGCAGCTTTATGTCATGAAGCTGATGTTAGGTGGAACCATCTTTGACCTTGAGAACGTGGGGGCAAAGTAATGGAGACACGGTACTACCAGGAAGAAGCCAAAGCTGCGTTCTTTGAAGATTATGAGCAGAACCCCATCGGTGGCTCTGGCTTGATCTATGCTGCGACCGGGGCAGGCAAAACTGTGATGGGTGCAGACATTGGGAAGTCTCTGAACCAGCCTTTGCTTTTCCTGGTACATCGTGACGAATTGGCAGAACAGACGATCAGCAAGTTCCTGGCAGTTTGGAAGGGTGTGGATATTGGCCTTGTCAAAGCAAAGCACAATCAACTTGGGGCTACAGTGACCGTTGCCAGTATTCAGACGCTTGCCAATGAGAAGCGTTTGCAGGCACTTCTGGACGCCAAGAAATACTCTTTGGTGATTCAGGATGAGTGTTTTCCTGCGGGCACTCTGGTTGACGGCAAGCCAATTGAGCAGATTAGGGTTGGTGATTATGTTGATTCATTTAATCATTCAACTGGTCGGATAGAAAAGAAGCGTGTTGACCAGGTTATGAAAAAGAAAATGCCAGATCACATGTTTAAACTCTATTATGGTGACAACAGTTTGATTTGCACTCCAAATCACCCTATTTATGTCAACCATAACAGGACAGGCTTTGAAGGTTATGCCTTAGCTGAAGATTTACATTTATCAAAAGGAGTTAGTGTTTATGCAAAGCCCAGTGAAGTGTGTCAATCACGAAACATGCAATGGATGGGAGGTTTTTTCAAAAAATTCACGGTATCACAGCTACAAGAGATCTGGAAATGCTTATTGCTCAGAAGCCTGCAAAAAAGAGTTTACTCGCAAACGAAGCTCAGAAACAATGAGAGCAACAAACCTGAGTCGCAGGGAAATTCTTTCAAAACGCATGAAAGAAAACAATCCTTCTTTCAGTCCATTAACAAGAGAAAAGGTCAGCCAATCATTAAAAGCGATTGGTCACAAACCGAAATTACGGGGTGGCAATGGAATGGGGTTGACGGAACCTCAAAAATCGTTACTTCTGAGGTTGTCACACATGACATCACATCCTTTTATCCCCGAAATGGTGATCAAAACAAAAACAAAAGATCGCTCGTATCCTCCTTGTTACAAAGTGGATATAGGTTGCTTGGATTTGATGCTGGCAATCGAAGTGGATGGGAGCAGTCACACCTCTCTAAAAAGGAAGGCTCAGGACAAGAAAAAACAGGACTTCTTAGAAGAACGGGGCTGGACTGTGTTGAGATTTTGGAACAACGAGATTATGACAAGTCTTTCGGTGGTATTGGAGAAAATTATGTCTACAATATCTCTGTTGAGGACAACCACAACTATTTTGCCAACGGGATCTTAGTTCACAACTGCCACCACGCACCCAGCCCGACCTGGGAGAAAGTTCTGAGATCTGTACCAGCTTATAGGTTGGGGTTAACAGCAACGCCTGTCCGATCAGATGAAGTTGCGCTCGATGGCTTATTCTCAAAAGTGCTGTATAAATACTCTGTGATTGACGGCATCAAAGACGGCTATCTGGTCGATATTCAGGGCAGGCAGATCGACATCAATATGAACCTGGACGGCATCAAGTGTCAGGCTGGTGATTTTAGCGCAATGGCCCTGGCAGATGTGATGACAAATGCGCAGGTCATGGACGTGGTTTATACCAAGTGGAATGAGTATGCCAGCAACCTTAAGACCGTGGCCTTCTGCTGCGATGTGAATCACGCAAAACTGTCGGCAGAATACTTTTCCCTGCGTGGCGTCAATGCTGAGTGGATAGCAGGGTCGATGGACTATGATACCCGTAAAGCTGTTCTGAGACGTTTCAGCCGGGGCCAGACCCAAGTGCTGTTTAACTGCATGATTCTCACTGAAGGCTGGGACGAGCCTAGCATTGAGTGTGTGATGATGTTGCGCCCAACAAGCTCAGAAAGTCTTTATATTCAGATGCTCGGGAGGGGCCTGCGCCTCTACCCAGGCAAATCTACGCTTGTGGTCCTTGATTTTATTGGGGCCACACAAAAGCACAAGCTGATGCAGTTTGGAGATCTGACTGGGGTGCCTTATCCCAAGGTTGCTAAAGTGAAGCCTACTGGTGAGCCGATGGACAAGTATATGCCTTCAGTGCGTGATGTGCTTATCGCTGATGACAAAGCGATTGATGTCTACAAGAATCAGGCCAGGGCGTTCAACTGGGTCAGATCAGGTGACAACCTTGCTCTGCAAATTGGCTTCAATCACTATCTTGTCGTCAGGCCGGGTGCTGAGTCCGGCTATGAGGCAGTCAACTGTCATCTGGTCGCTTGGCAGTATCAGGAGAAGGTGATTTACAAGGCTAGCACAGTGGATATTTGTTTGTCGGTGGCAGAAGAACAGGCTGAGAACCTGGCAAAGAAGAAAGATGCCCTCTCATTCCAGCAGGCAGATCGTGAGTTTGGTCAAAGGGTGACGCAAAAGCAGGCTGAGATGCTGTCCAAGTACAAACAACCTGTGCCGGCCACAGCCAAAGAAGCTGCTTCGATGATTGGTAAGTTGTTTTTTGACACCTTTCAACGAAAAGCAAATGCTATAGCAAGCCCTGATTTGAGAAATATGATCAAGGCCCAGCAGTACCAGGGCATGTTAGGATGCAAGATCTCGCTTGAGCAGATCGACAAGCTGAAGCAGATCGAAGCAGAGAAGATTCAAAAGTTTTATCTAAATGGAGGAGGATTTAAGCGGTGGTGATAAATGTGATTGTGAACAAAGATTTTGCACATAGAAATGGCTTTGGTGTCATTTGTGTGGCAGAGAAAAAAGTTTTTCTTGGTGAAAGTGGTGAGCCCAGCGTTGTTGTTGAATGGTCTTTTTTTCCTCCAAACGGGAAAGATCTTCATGGATGCTGGAAGATGCCGGGTGAGACAATGTATTCACTTGCTAAAAAGCTCAATGCCCCGCTTGATTATAGCCTTGTTGTTCAAGATCTTTTTAATCAGGTTAGAGCAAGTATTGATGCTGAAATGGGGTGGGCTGCGTGACTGAAGAAATAGCGGCTATCATCAAGACAAAGAAGGATTCTGTGTTGATTACCTTCCCTGATAAAGGGTTCCGGCTGGAGATCATGGAAAATCACCTTGATTTCTGGATTGACGCATTGATTGTGGCTCAGAAAAAGATTCAAACAGGAGTGGTGGATGAATATTGATCAGCAAATCGAACTCTACAAGCAAAAGATTGAGCTTTTAGAGCAAAAGAAAAGCCTGATCCAGGGCAAGCAATTAAGCCCTGATCAGCTTCGCAGTATTGAACAAAAGATCTCTGAGCGAATCAAACAAATGCGCAAGGTGAGTGGGCTTGGTCAGCAAGAATTATCTGAGTTGATTGGCTGCTCTCGCACCTCTGTTTCAAATATTGAGCGAGGTGAACATATGCCGACATTGCCCACGCTTTTAAGAATCATTGTAGCTATTGGCTGCAATGTCTCGGATATTCTTAAAGACTCAGACATTAAAGAATTGGAGCAAACATGAAAGAACCAACAGCTTATGATTGGACTTTTGCTTTTAGCATGATCGCAAACCTCATTCTGTTTTGGGCAATTATCCTGATGTCCTCAGACAAAAAGCCTTATGACGATTATCGAGAGTGCGCAAAATATACCGGCACTCAAACATGTTTTGAGCAAACGATTGGTGGTAAAAGTGATTAACATTCTCTATTACCGCAACGTGCCGCGCAATGTGGTGATGGTCAAGACTGGGGATTATGAAACCCTGCGCAAACTGGAGCAGGAGATCAGGCTGCGTGACCCAGGCAATTATCTGGCACTGCACAAGCTGGAGCCGATCAAAGAAGAAGAAATCGAAAGCATAGTGAAAGAGGTATTCAATGGACAGCATGAGTGAAGGTGGGATCAAAATAAATGTTGTTGATAGTGTGTTTGTTGACTGTCTGGATCAGGAATATAAGGATGAAATTGAAAACACATTCACGGCTGACCCAAAACTTTTATTTCGCAGATTAAATGGTTTGCTGCCACCAGAAGCTATTTCGGAAGGCCAGCTTTTTAAATTAAACAAATCACAAGACCTGACAGGAGAAAAGAATGAAAGCACAAGTATCTGAACACGAATCACGTAAGCTGATCAGGGAGGCTGTTGCCCACACCAAGAGCCAGCGGCATCTGGAGGCCATTGCTTCTTATAGTCAGGCTCATGAACTGGCGCCAGAAGCAATTGACCCGCTGATGGGGCTGTCAAACCTTTACCTTGTTACCCGGCAATTTATCAAGGCTCGCGATGCCCTTGTCATGGCTTTGCAGAAAGACACAGGCCAGCACCGTGAATACCTGCTGCGTCATCTTGCCTTTGCCTACCGTGAGATGGGGGATCATGAGTCAGCAAAGCATTACCTGAACTGCTGCAAGCCGAACAATGGGGTGAATATTGAGAAAGCTATCCTGCTGCCTGCCACATATTCATCCAGCACCCAGGCTATTGATCATCTGTTTGCCCTGCATGATCGGCTGGACAATTTGAAGCTCGATGCCAAAGAGGGGCTGGACCCGATCTTCACTCCATTCTATTTTGCATACCTCGGCATACTAGATGACTGGAAGCTGCAGCAAAAGCTCAACAAGAAATTGCGGGCCCTGCTGCCTGCCTCGATGCCATTCAGAAACAGAAAAGCAAAATCATTCAAGCGGGTGGCCTTCATATCAGGGTATTTCCACAATCATTCAGTGGGCAAATGCTTTGTTGGTCTGTTTGAGTACATCAAAGCCCATCACCCAGAGATTGAAATCGTCACATACCTTGCTCCTGATAATGGCAACGATGAATTGACTGCCAGAATCAAGGCGTGTTCCTCTGCTGTGATTCGCCTGCCATACAACCTGAGTGAAGCCCGTAAGCTGCTGTGCCAGTCTGGTGCTGATCTGCTGGTCTACACCGATATTGGCATGGATGTGTTTACCTGGCTACTGGCAATGACTCGATGCGCACCAAAGCAGGCTGTCCTTGCTGGTCATCCAGTGAGCCCTGGTATGGACACGATTGACTATTTTATTTCATCCAAGCTGCTTCAAACCCCTGATCAGCAAGCACAGCACTTAGAGAAGCTGGTTCTGCTCGATGGCCTAATCACCAATTACGACAGGCCACAGTATAAGCTGCGAGATCGGGCAGATATTATGCCACAGGGTAAGCGGGTTTATGTCTGCGCTGCAACGCTGTTCAAGGTGCATCCAGATATGGATCAGGTGATCAAGGGTTTGCTGGAAGCAGACAAAGATGCTGTGATCATGTTCTTCAAGTTTGGCGATACAGATATGCACATCCAATTGATGCAGCGTTGGCATCGGCAATTCCCCGAGCATACCAACAGAATTTGGTTCCGCTCATGGGCAGATAATGATACCTTCATGTCTGTGCTGCATCATGCCACGGCGATTATTGACACCCCGTGGTTTGGAGCTGGGAATACTTCATATCAGACATTGGCAGCGGGCACTCCAATCGTCTGTGTTCACAACCCTGAAATTGCCAGTATGAAGAACGCATCGACCCAGGCCCATTATCAGATCATGGATCAGAATGTTAGCTATGGTTCAGACACATACTTCTCTGATAAGTTTGTTGCCACTGATTATGCTGATCAGGTTAAAAAGCTATTGGCCGTCACTGATCGAATTGAGTCAAGTGAAACTGATTGCCTGTTCAATAATATGGACGGGGTGAAATCCTTTGCTGAGTGGCTGATTGGAGAAGATCAAAAGTAGTTCTTTTCAAAACTTAACCTTAAGCAGTCTTCACAAGAGGCTGCTTTTGTGTTATATTTAATGCTATGAAATCAAAGGAGAAATGTTATGCTTAATATTGTCGGTGCTGGTGGTTTTGCCCGTGAAGTTATGCTTCACTGGCTTGCTGCAAATAACTGGCCTAATCGCAATCGCGAGGTCACAGACCCTTATTTGATCAATATGTATGTCAGTCCTGAGCATGTGCTGGCTGCAATTGATGACCTTGAATCAGTGGTGAAGCCAGAGAAACTGGCTTTTGTGATCAAGGCTCTCGATGGTAGTTTAAAGGTCGGCAACGCTTTAATTGCTGTGGGTGATCCACGGTTGAAGGCCAAGCTGGGGCTGAGTGTTCTCAATCTCAACTCATTCCTGAGTGATCGCGCATATTATCCCCTGCCTGAGAATGGTAGCTTGGATGCAGGGCAGATCATCTGTCCTGGTGCATCCATCACGACCAATGTGATGCTTTGCCAGCAGGTTACGGTCAACCTGAACGCAACGATTGGCCACGATGCAAACATTGGGCCGTACACTACGGTCAATCCAGGGGCGAACATCTCTGGCAATGTCAACATCGGTGCCTTTTGTTTGATTGGTGCCGGGGCCTTCATAAAAGAGGGGGTGCGGATCGCTGATGGGGTGACTGTCGGCGCTGGTGCTGTGGTGACGAAAGATATTCTTGAAGAAGATTCGGTGTGGGTTGGGTGCCCAGCAAGGAGGATTGCATGAAAATCTATTCATCCATGCCCAGCACTCCTGATATGCCGGGGTTGACAAAAAAGATCCAGGCTGTACTGGAGAGCGGGGTGCTGACAAACAATGGGCCAGTGGTCAAGCGTGTTGAGTTTAATCTTGCTCAACAGATGGGGAATGGTCAGGGTGTCTCGCTGGTGACAAATGGCACTGTGGCGCTGGAGATGATCACCCGGATGCCTGGCGCAATCTTTGTGCCAAGCTATACCTTTGTTGCATCTGTGCTTGCCCCTCTCAGAAATAAAGAGTGCCAGTCACGGGTATTTCTTATTGATGTCAACAGAGACGGCATTGTTGATGGTGCTTGCATCATGAACGCGGAGATGGCCTTGAGAGAGTCAGGGTTGAAGTACAGTCACAAGCGGATAACTGTGCTGGGGGTTGACCTGTTCTCTCAGGATTGCGCTTATGCCATGACTGGTGGATCAGATCGGTTCCCCTTTCCTTTTGTGATTGATGCTGCCCAGTCTTTTGGGATCAGAAGCAAGTCAAAAGTGACGCATCCACGGTCTTACTCATTTCACGCGACAAAGTTATGTCACTCGCTGGAGGGTGGGGCTGTGGTTGGTGACAATGCAATGAAGCCCTTTGTTGAGTCTATCAGGAATTTTGGTGTTGGCTATGATAAACCCGTTTTTGGTGCTACCAATGCCAAGATGGATGAAGTTAGAGCCACAATCCTTGAGCATAATATTGAGAATATGTA
>CXWK01048758.1_pt1 | contig 37444 bp, 57 predicted proteins | sample 590851 | NCBI WGS metagenome assembly CXWK01 (sample SAMEA3498364, study PRJEB10139) | wastewater metagenome | biome: wastewater treatment plant; material: activated sludge | place: Denmark | collected 2014-08-01
ATGACGTTGGTATCCAAGAACTGAACGCCGGTGCTTCTGCTGCTTATGCCGCAGTTAACATCGCAACATCTGTTCCAGCTTCTGCAACCATGGTTATGTTTGACACAATTCTCACGCCTACCGGCGCTGCAGATTTGGTTCATTTACAACCAACGGGCGCAACAGGTGCAGATGGTTACGCGATTTTAAGCGGCCCAGTAGCTGGTGTTGTAATGCGCGCTCCATTAATTGTTCCTTGTAATGCTACTCCTAGCATTGATTACAAAGTGACAGGAACCGTGACATTAAATACCAAGGCGTACTTAGACCAGTTAGCGTAAGGATTTACCATGGTATATACCGTCGAAAAGCTTGTGACTAATGCCTACAATATGTCGGGCATTGTGTCCCGTGGCTTTGAAACGATAGAGGGCGAACAGCTCTCAGATGGTATTGATTCTCTCAATGATATATTGGGCGATAAATCCGTCGATACCGGGTTAATTCCATACTTTACGAAACACGATTTTGTTGGCGTAACTGGTCAAGAACAATATGTGATACCTAACCTCATTGAGGTTTCGTCTCTCACGTTCTTCTTAGACCAGGTGCGCTATCAGATGTTTCCCGTGGGAATGGTTAACTATTTCGGCTCACCTCGTGCGCAGAATATTCAATCATTGCCCTATACTTACAACGTTCAAAGACAATTAAATGCCTCGAGCATTTATATGTATTTCTTGCCAAATGAAAACTATGCTTTCCAAATATGGGGAAAGTTTGGCCTTGATGAAGTTAACGAAAATACTCAAATTTTATTAGATTTATCTACTGTCTATGACAGATTCTATATAGATTATTTGAAGTTCGCTTTGTGCAGACGTTTATGCATCAATTACTCATATCCGATGCCAGGCGATGCTTTGGCTGAGCTAACCAGACTTGAAAAGAAAATTAAGAAATTATCAGCGCCTCTGGATTTTGCTATCAACACCATATCAACGCTGGATAGCAGAGGATTTACCATTAGTTATGCTCAGGTCAATATTGGTAAAGGCTGGGTTCCTGGTTAATGAGACATCAAAAAGAACGCTCAGAAAATGTCGAAATAACGGTTGCCGGAAGCTCGGTATTCGGTCGCTATCCGAAAATATCCGGTGAGAAAACTTACAATATGTTCCTCTCTGATGGCTGGCTTGTTAACTTTGCCGGTTATCGCAGAGTCGTTGAGATGCTCGAGCAAGGAGAAGGCCGTGGTGCTTTTACCAGTACCAGGGGCGGTTTTATTCTTTGTGTTATTAGCAGCGCCGTTTACACTATTTCTAATACTCTCGGATTTGTTCTCATTGGAAACTTGGAAACATCTACGGGCGAAGTATTTATCGACGAGAATCTCAATAGTCAGATTTGTATTGTTGATGGCCTGCATGCTTATATTTATAACCATTCTTTGGCTCCCAACCTGACGATTCAGACTGATGGACATTTTGGTGTAGATTTAATCCCAAATTACGTTTGTTATCACAATACATTTTTCTTGTTTGGGAATCGCGATAGAACAAATAACGGTGCAAAATGGTTTGCTTATGTTCCTGGCGGCGCAACCACCATCACTTATAGCGCAACAATGGCGCTTGAAACAAAGCCAGACTTTGCATTAGCCGTAGTGAGATTGCCAGGGCAAGCAAACAACGTATTGGTACTCGGCAGAACAGTGAGCGAAATCCATACGCAAGTGCCTTCTGAATTGCCCTATCGTCGCAACTCATCTGTTAACGTGGATTATGGCTGCCTGTCAGTAGACACCATTGCATCTTCTGATGAATACGTTGCATGGCTTGGCGTCAACCAATCGAACGCACCAGCCATTATGGTCTTTACAGGACAAGGCTCTAAGCGCATTTCAACAGATGGCATCGACTATTTATTAGGCTCTCTCAGAAACCCTGAGAAATCCACGGCAACATTCTTTAGACAAGATGGACACGTCTTCTATGTCTTAACGTTTTATGGCGAAGAAGACCCATTCCTTGTTGATAGCGAGAGAATCGATCAAGAGAGACAAAACTTGACGATTATGTATGATTTTACAACAGACAAGTTCTTTAACTTGAGCGACCAGCATTTGGATTATCATCCAATGCGCCAAGTTGTCTATTTTGAACAAGAAAACTATTTTATTTCACTGAGAAACGGCTCTCTTTATCGCCTAAGCACAGACCTAACGAATATCAATGAGAATTTGCCAGGTCAGGCAGATGATGAAGACCCTCGTTATATCTATGATATGCAGCGTATTCGAATATGTGCCACCTTCAGGTCGCCAAAATCTACACCATTCACGGTCAATTCATTCACCTTTACGATTGAGCAAGGTGATGATGACTTCTTGGGAAGAGATGATTGCTTAATTCTGATGATTACCGAAGATGGTGACAGAATTTACACTGAAGACGCCTCAGGATACGTTCAGGTTATCCCAGAAGATGGAAACCCTGATGATTGCATACGCGAGCTACATCGCGGCAGAATCGATTTAAGCATGTCGAAGAACGGCTGTATGACCTGGAGTAATACAGTCGGGATTCGCATGCGCCCATTGGGTTATCGTCAAAACATCTTACGCTGGCAGAGAATGGGCTACTGTAATGAATGGACCCCTAAGATACGTTTCTGGAGCATGGGCCGGATAGTGGCCTCTAGTGGCGTTCTGGAGTACACCGCATGAGTGATATTCCAACAATCTTAAAAGGTCCATACGAAGAAGATTATCAGCGTCAGTTAAATCAAGAATTGCAATTTGCAATAGGAGATACGGGTTATAAGATTACGCCGCTCAGTACAGCGCGAATCACTACGATAACCTCAATGGGCTTTCGTCCACCCTTGCCAGTGGGCTCCGTTTTTTTTGACACTGATGTAGCGAAATTAAAAGTTATTGTTGTTGCGGCTGTACTAGATACATCAAATGCCGTACTTGAAACCATCACGAGCGCATAGAGGAATATATGGGATTATTTAGCAGCGGAAAGAATCCAGCAGACAAGGCAATGCCATATTTGAATCAAATACCTGGCGCTGTTCAGCCTTATTATCAGCCCTACATTGACCAAGGCCAGCAAGCGGGACAATCCGCTGGCGCTCAATATGGTCGCATGGCAAATGACCCTATGCAGTATCTCGAAGAACTCATGGGCGGCTACACCATGGGCGATGGCTTCAAGCGCAAAGAACAAAGATTATTAAACACGGCATCCAATGCGGCTGCGGCCGGCGGCTTTGCTGGTCTTCCTTATGACCAAGAACAACAAGCCGGCATTACGAATGCGCTGATGGACGAGAGTATGCAGCAATGGCTGCAAAACGTGCTGGGCATCCAAGGCGCAGGCTTGCAAGGTCAACAACATCAAGCGGACCTGGGTTACGGTGCGAGCACAGGCTATGGCGACATCCTTGGCGGCTCATTGAATCAAATGGGCGGCCTTGCATTCCAAGGTCAGCAACAACGCAACCAAGACCGCTCAGGTATGCGTAACATGCTCGCAGGGTTATTAGGTGGCGGCATGGGCTGGGCTACTGGCGGCGGCAATAAATTATGGTAAGGGGATAATATGCCAATTAACTTTACCGATTTCTCTAGAGCACCCTTGGTTGATAATGGCCTGGGCGACCTCATTGGGAAAGCCATTGAGGGATTTAAAGCTCAAAGAATGCCTGGGATGATGAATCGTCAGCAACAAGCAGAAGAGCAAAAAATCAAAGCTCAGTTGATGCAAAATAAACTTCAAGAAAAGTTTGGCGAACGCGGCATGGCTGCTGACATTGGTCTCAAAGAAGCTCAGGCACAGAAAGAAAAACAATTCGGTGGCCTCGGTATGCTGAGCGGGTCCGCGCGTGAAGCAATGGGTTTAGAAATACTGAAAACCATTAAAGGTGAGGATAGTCCCGTTTATCAGAACGCTAAACGCTCGTTCGATCAGAAAATGGCAGCCCAAGACCAGTTAATGCAATACAGGGATTCATTAATAAGTACAGCCGATAAAAGAGCGTCCTCACCTTATGCAAAGAAAGCTCAAGAAGAATACGAAGTTAGTCTAGGATATGTTCCTGGCTCTGGAATGACTATACCTTTGACCCCAGAAAGACAAAAAGAACTTCAGGGTCAATATGAGCTAAATAGATTTAAAGAAGTGACAGACCCAAAAACAAGAGAAAGAATTGGGTACGCAACAAATTTGCATAAAACAATCGACGCTATTGATAGAAATGCACTTACCATGTTCTCTGGAATAACGGGAACAGCTAATCTATCTTTGGAAAAAGCCAAAGATTTGGCCGGTGCAACCTCTCCAGAATATAGAAAATATAAAGAAGCGGTAGTAGGCGGCAAGATTGCCAGCAAGCAATTGAGGCAGTTTTTGCAAGACTCCGTGCAACCTGGCGTTCAAGAAGCATTGAAGGATATTTTATTGCCATCTAAATGGGATACCAGCCCAGAAACCGCCGCCGCCGAATTAGATGCGGCATTGAGAATTTTAGATACTGAAATCGACACTTTATACAGCATGGGTGAAAACGCCGACGTATATAAGAAGCCAAAGAAAAATGATTTACAAAGCGCCATTAAAGATACCGGTCTAAATATTAAAAGCGAAGCGCTTACCAAAGAGAACATCATGGCGACCGCTAAAGAGAAAAACTGGGACGAAAAGAAAACTCAATGGGTATTAAAAAAGGCTGGATTCTAAATGGATGAACTAGAAAGGCTTAGCCAAGAGTATGACCAAATATCCGAACTTGGCGATGAGTATGACCAAGAACAGTCTAATTCTAAAGGCTGGCGCGGTGTATTGGCTGATGCTATTTCTGGCGCCAAAGATGTTCCTGGTTTATTAAAATCCCTGCCTGGCAATCTTTTAAGCGAAGGCAGGGGGATTGCTAATCAAGCCAGAAATGAACCAGGCAGAATACCAAAAAACATTTTTGCTGGTCTTGATAAGGGCGCAAGAGGTCTTTTAAACACACCTTCTAATATTGCCAACTATTTATCTTCAAAAGATATATTAAACCAAGAAATCGCAAAAAGATTTCCTAGAACATATGATTATGACTTAAGCGAACCTTTGGGTCTCGGAAATCCACAGGCAGGTGATGCGCTGCTTCAAGGTTTAGCATCGGCTGCCCCTTATATTATGGGCGGCGAAGCGGGTGCATTAGGTGGTCTTGCTAGAACTGGCGCTCGGTCTGGCGCACAAGGCCTTCATGCTATTGGGCAAAATGAAAACCCCGTGACTGCTGCGCTGTCTGTTCCTGCAATCGAGCTTCCTTTACGTGGCGTGGCAAACGTAGTTAAAGGGAACGTTCCTGGTAAGTCAGATTTGTTCAGAGGAAAGCTTTCACCAGAAGAACTTACCCGCAATGTTGAAGCGGCAGCGGGAACAAACACCCCTATTGGCAATGTGATTGAATCGCCCACTTTGAAAAGCGCATTTGAAAACATTACAGCCCGTATTCCTGGGGGCGGTGGCGATGACCTATTGGCAAATATTGGAAATCAAGTAACCGCAAAAGCTGAAAATTTGGTCGCAAAAACAGGCAAAGGGTTGGCAAAAGGAGATTTGAACGAATCTCTTAAAACCTCTATCGATAAAGCTTTTAAAACCCAAACCGAAAAGAAAAATCAGCTTTACAAACCTGTCACGGAAATTGCCGAAAAAGAAGGTTTTAAATTAGACCTGAGCGGCTTTGGTAAAAAGGTTGGAGAAAAGGGTGCAACCATAGAATCAAGCCCTCTAATGAAAGGCGACAGTAAGTTTAGCTCCGCATATAATAAATTAGCAGGCGCTTATCGACCCAAGGTTATAAACCAAAGTGATAGCATTGTTAATGCCCGGGGTCTAATAGAGCCAGAGTATCAAACACCAAGCATTGCAGAAGCAAATTTAGTTAAAAATAGACTAAATCAAATTGCCAACCAATATGCAAAATCTCCCGAAGTTGCAGAAAGACACCTTGCATCACAATTTTCTGACTTAGCTAAAGCGTTAAATTCAGACATAAAGAAAAGCATAGCTTCCAATGGTTCCGAGGCTCTTAAAGCGGCATTTGAAAAAGCAAATAAGAACTACAAAGATAACTTTGCGCAGTTTTTAGATAAAGACGTTTACAAATTGCTTTCACCAGAAAAAGATGCCGAAAGTATTGTTAAAGAAATTATTCGACCAGGTGGCGCGGACAAATATAAGCGCATCGAAAAGATAAATAACATGCTTCCTAAAGACCAAAAAGGATTATTGGGCAATGCTTATTTAAAAGGGGCGGTTACCAAAGAAGGCGTCGTAGACCCTGTGAAGCTTGCTGGATTAATAAAAAATTTAGGGCCACGGCAATTCAAAGCTTTATTCCCTGATGAGTCAGCCAGAAAAGAGCTGCTTGATTATGGAAAGCTTCGCGGAATGAATCAAAAAGCATTGACTAGAATGATAAATCCTCCTACTGGGTATCAAAATTTCTTACCTGCATCATTAGCTGGGCAACTAGGGACCGCTGGTGCACTTATAGGGACAGGTAGCCCATTATTAGGACTTGGCGCGCTAATTGGCCCTCAAGTTGGCTCTAAATTATTTAATAAATGGGCCACTTCAGAAAATGTCAGAAATAAGATGGTTAAAAAAATGCTATCAAAAGGTCGGCGCAAGAGCGAAGCCAAAGCCTTGGGTGACAAAATTGGCAAAAAATTACAACCAGCGCTCTATGGAGCCAAAGATAAAAAACGCACAGACTTGGGCACTATTAGCTTTAACGATAAATAAGGGCCTGCGAAATGGCATTAGATGAACGATATATCACAGACACTACGCTTGAGCCTTTATTTGTTGATAAGCTCACTGGTCTTCCATTGGCTGGCGGCTTGGTATATTTCTGGCAGGACGACCAAAGAAATACGCCAAAACCTGTATATCAGCTCTCCGGCGCGCCCCCCAACTATATCTACCAGGCGTTACCGAACCCGATGGTGTTAAACGGCGTTGGTACATTTCAAAACGCAGGACAAGATAATATTGCTGTTTATTACTATCCTTATGACGACGAGGGAGAAGTAGAGCTTTATTATGTTGAAGTGTTTAGCGCAAGTAATCAGGATGTGCCTCAGTTTGTTAGGGAGGCATGGCCTAACGTTGTCGGCTCATTAGACCCCACAAATAATGGCGGAAATGGTGGATTCACCAACCAATTAAGCAATCCTCAGTTTGTAGATATTTTGTTTGACGAAGTTAATGGGTTGAGCATAACTTATTCTGGCAACTCTACAACTACCCAAGAAATCGCACCTGATTGGTTTTTAAAAATTACGCACGGCGGTGGCGGAACCGTTAACGTCACAAGGTCAAAAATTACTGGCACTCAAAACATTGAGACACAGCCACCTTATGTTCTTAATATTGCTGCTGGCTCTAACATTACTAAATTAGAGCTTTATCAAAGATTGCCAAAAAATCCTAACATCTGGTCGTCAACGTCTGCCAATAACATCGGTTATATCGCAGGCTCTGTTACCGTCGCTAATTCTACATCTATAAAGATGTATTACGCGCCATCTAGCACCGGCACAAAACAAACTATATTGGACCAAACGAATAATTCTGGCGCCTATAAAGAGCTTAAAGAAACTCGCACATTAATTATTGGCGACAATCCTCAGCTCCCTGGCGCGGTGGGTTATGTTGATATTATTTTAGAGCTTCCTACTTCTGGAACAACAAGGTTAACCAGCGTTCAAGTCGTTGGTTTAGATAATCCTGAACAGAACGTTGCCTATGAACAAGAAACTGTTAACCGTCAGCAAGACCATTTGTTTCATTATTACAACCCGTTACTACAACACAAACCAATTCCTTCCTATTTAACGGGCTGGAACTTTGGTTTAAACCCAAGGCAATTTGGGGATACTGTAGGACCGATAGCAACTGGTGCCAATGGTTCCTTCTATGCGTGGGACCAAACCATCATATTTCAGACGGCAACCAATGGAATAATAGCCTCGGTAGACCCTGATGGCGGCCTAAGGCTCACTGCACAGGCGCCTACGCAATGCGCTGTTATTCAATACTTAGGCGCACAACAAGCAAACGATATCCTTTCTGGGAGATGCTCCGTAGGTATCAAAGGCTCATCTGAGACGCTTAATAACGGCATTATTTCTTTATGGGTAACGACTGACGCGAATCTCCCTGACATTAAATCTGCAAACTTTGACTCGATTGTTGCCACGTTAAATGCTGATGGTAGTGTTGCCACTCGAAATGGTACATGGACAGAGCTTACTCGAAAAGCTGGCCCAGGTAGATTTACCTTTGCATTATCAGATAGCGGAACTTACTTATCGGGATGGGAAGACAACGTAGCCACACCAATTGCGGGGACAGCTACTTACTTTGCAATCGTTGTTGGGTTTGATGCCATGGTTGCGACTGATTGGATTAACCTTGATTGGGTAACTTTGAATGCCGGAGATATTGCCACACCTCCTGCGCCACAAACCCCAGATGAGGTTTTAAGAGAATGTCAGCGTTATTATGAGATGAGCTATGAAACTGCCGCGGTTGTGGATACTGTAACCTCGGTTAACGCTTTATCTTTTGCTCAAAATTCAACGCTGCCATCTGGCGGAAATACAAGTTTGCAACCTAATGGCTTTTCAATTGCTTTTAATACAGCAAAACGCGTTAATAACCCTACTTTGAAGCTATACAGCCCTGCAAATATAACGGGCGGTGGAACTGTCAATGTGTTTTCTAAAGGAGCAGGTACTGCAAATGAGGATGTTGCAGCTACAAATTGGACTGGAGTGGCTGGTAACAAAATATATCACTTTGACACCACGGCTGATATTTTGGGCACCCCAAGGTCATACTCAAATATCACGACCCCTGTCGTATTTTCTATCAGACTTCATTATGTCGCCGACGCTCGTTTTGGTGTTGTTCTTTAATAAGGATTTAAAATGCTAACTCAATATAACTCAAATTCTTTTGCATGCGGCGTTAACGGTTTCGGCGCGCCATTTTGTAATGATACATACACCGCAACACTAGCAGTGGCAACGGATACGACTTTAACGGTGCCTTCAATTAGTGCTATGGGAACGTTTCCATCAACATCAGAAGCAAAGATATTAGCCGTGTTTAGCTATGAGCCTTCTAAGAAGGTATATGTTGCCGTGGGCGCAGTTGCCGCAGTTCCTGCGGGCGCGGCTTTCGCTGCCTCTACATCTGAGTTGCTACCTCCAGCCAAAGTCGTGCATGCTGGCGATATATTGCACTTTATCTGCGCTGCGGCTGCTGATGTATCAGTTGCGTTCTATCAAATAGGGACTTAAACGATGTCGATAAAAACTCGTAAGTTTAGCCAGTTTGTCGTTGGCAACGAGCTGCAAGATGGTGACATCGTTGTGGGGTTGCGCAATGGACAAAACTACCAGTTCGACGCGAACTTTGGTGGCGGCACTGGCGGCAATATATATACCATCACCCAAGCGGGTCACGGCCTGTCGCCACAAGACTGGGTTTATATCGACACTGCGGGTTTATTTCAAAAAGCAGATTCTACCGATGAATTCAAGGCTGAAGTGGAGGGCGTTGTAATACGCCTTGACCCTGTTGACCCTTTGAATAAGTTTGTGTTGCAAACTGAAGGTCTTGTTGAAGAAGGCGTATTCACAGGGTTAACACCGGGGCCAGCTTATTTCTTAAGTGCAACTGTTCCAGGACAAATGACACTTATCGAGAACTTAACAGCAGGCCAAGTACGCTTGCCGCTTTTCGTTGCTCTTACTGCAGAGACTGGCTTTATTAGACAATTTGATGGAATTATCAATAGCGGCCAACAGCCTGTATTTTCAGATTTGCCGGACGGTGGCGATGGTCAGCCTGTTATCGAAGTGATAACGCAAAATGCTCATGGCTTCTCGATTGGTCAAGCTTTGTACAACGATGCAAACAATCACTACGCCTTAGCGCTTGCAGATGGTGTTACGCCAGGCAGAGAAAAGGCGGTGGGTTTTGTTACGGCGACACCTGCGCCAACTCTAAATACGTTTGGATTACAGCAATCAGGGTTTATGACAGGATTCATTGCGCCTGTATCCCCATTAACACCAGCTACTCAATATTGGCTGAGCACAACAACACCTGGCGCACTTCAAACAGTTGAGCCAACCACAATCGGGCATTGGAAAAAACCAATGCTACAGGCAACCAATACAACCTCGGGTTGGGTATTACCACAGCTCCCATTGGAAATAACGGCAGCCACAAGCAATCCTGTTATTAAGCAAGTAAATCAACCTGCGCACGGATTCGTTTACAACGGCCTTGTTGTTAAGCCACAAACTGGTGGTGGGAACGTTGGTAAATATGAAGCGGCAAATGCCTCTAACCTAACAGGCGCATTCGGCGTCGGCATGATTGAAATCATCGACGTTGATAATTTCACCGTGCAAGAAGTGGGATATTTTAATAAGTTTGACACAGTTCCTGCTGTGCCTGGCGGCGTGGTTAACCCAGCATACCCATTAACAAATGGTGTGCCGTATTATTTAAGCGCTGCGGTTGCCGGACAAATTACAACGGTTGAGCCTGCAAACCCATTCTATTCAAAACCTATATTTTCTGCTGACCAAACAAACGGCGGTTGGATATTCCCGATGAAACCAACATTAGTTGGCGGCGGCGGTGGTGGCGGCGGAAGAGGCATTATTCAATGCATAGCTTATGAAGACCATGATAGACACGTTGTTAATTATGGAAGTGCAGATTACACATCTATACCTTTTTTAACTTCGATAATTACACCAACCAGTGTAACCAGTAAAATTAGACTGACTTACTGCATAAGTGTAACTCAGCAATACGCTTCCTATTATTCTATTTATAGAGATGGAGTAATAGTTCAACCCGGAAAGACGATGTTTTATCAAGGCCCAACAAATGGCCTTGCAACGGGACAAGCGAGCAAAACATTTACACTTATGTACATCGATACCCCTGCAAGTATTGCGATGCTCACATACAACTTAAGAATTACTTCAACCCAAACAATCGGCCCAATAAGCGCCGATTTTAATGGAATACCATCGAGTGCAAATTTTGTTACGTCTTGGACCATTGAAGAGATAGGGGTATAACATGGCGCAGTCAGCAAATAGGTTAACAACGAATGCCACCTATCAGTATGTTTCTCAGCCAAATGCTTTTGTTCGCGGCGATGTTGTTAGATTTGATGGTGTAAATTATGTGGCATCCCAGGCGGACACGGCTTCAAACGCCTTGGTTATTGGCATGGTATCAGCCATCAAAACAGCGAGCGTCGAGTTTTATATAACCCAGGTTGGTTATGTTTACGGAATAGCCGCAACACCGGTTAACCCTGCAGGCCCCTTTGTTGCTGGAACTTTGTATTACCTGTCTCCAACAAATGCCGGAAAATTAACAGCAACGGTTCCTGTTGGACCAGATTCAATCGTACCCGTCTATTTTGCGATTACCGCAACAACCGGGTTCTTCCTCGGAAACTATGGTGCCGCAGTGGCTGGTGGTGGTGGTGGCTCAAGCATGACTTGGTCTGTTATTACGGCCAATCAAACACTTGCTGTTGATAATGGCTACTTTGTAAATGGCGTAGGTGCTTTGAACGCCCTAGCGCTTCCCGCTGCCGCCTCTGTTGGCAAACCCATCTCGCTAATTGATGTTGGCGGCAATGGATTTACCATCACTCAGGCTGCCGGACAAAGCATTATTCTTGGTACATCAACAACAACAGTCGGCGTAGGTGGCAGTATTCAGTCAACAGCCAAGGGCAACAGGATAGATTTACTTAATTGGACAGCGAATACTGGGTATGTGGCAAGTGTTCCGCAATCCGCTGGCGCTTCGATTATTGTGACCTAAGGAATAGACATGACAAATACATCAGGATTAGGCACTCAGAATCAAGCGCGCACTTATCTGCAGGTGACTGCAGAAACAGTGGAGAAAACGGCAGATTATGACATTGTCTTAGCAGATAGAGGTAAGCTATTTAGATTCTCTGGGGCTGGTCCTTGGACTGCGCAGATAATGACCGTGGCAATTGTCAGTACACAGTTTTTTTGTTTTATACGAAATGACTCAGCGCTTGATTTAACTATCGAAACGCAATCAGGAAATATTAACGGTGGACCAACGGTTACTTTAGAGCCTGGTTTAGTGTTAATGATTTTCTGCGATGGAACAAATACATTAACAGGCGGCGTGAATCTTAATTCCGTGCCATTAATTGGTGGCACAATGACCGGCGCCTTGATTTTATCAGGCGACCCAGTGGACCCATTAGGAGCTGCTACAAAACAATATGTTGATGCTGCAGGCTCAGGAATTGCAGTTCAGCCGCTTTGTTATGCGGCGACAACTGCGAACTTAAATGCAACATATGCCAATGGAGCTGCAGGGGTAGGGGCCACTCTTACCAATGCTGGCGCAATGGCTGCGTTCTCAGTAGATGGTGTTTCACCCGCGCTTAACTCGCGCATCTTAGTCAAAGACCAAGCAACTCAATTTCAAAATGGGTGTTACACACTAACAACCGTTGGTTCTGGAGCTGTTAACTGGGTTCTGACCAGAGCTACCGATTATGACACCGCCGCTGAAATTCAGCCTGGCACGCTCTTTATGATTACCAACGGTAACGTAAATGCGGTTACCTCGTGGGTTGAAACTAATGCAGTCGTGACAGTAGGCACAGATGCCATTGCTTTTGCTCAGTTTACGTTTTCTCCTGGAAGCTATGCCAATACAGCCCTAAGCAATTTGGCAGCCGTAGCGGTCAATGCAGACCTGAATCCAGGCGCTGACGTGGCAGTTGATTTAGGTGCCCCCAACTTTAGATACGGTCGAGTCTATCCGATTGGCGTTCTAACAGGCGAAGATGCGGCAGACACGATGGCGCTAGCTGCTTATGACACTGCGGGATTATCCGAAAGGTCTTTCATCACCCTGACCGCGGGCAACCCGCCAACATGCTTATTAGAAAATGGCGTGACCGCAGTTACTCAAGCTGTAAACAATAATTCAACCTTGGTCGCAACAACTGCTTTTGTAACGGCCCAAATTGCTGATGATGCCGCAACTCGCAGCTTAAATAATTTATCCGGCGTTGCTGTTAATACAACATTAGTTTCGGACACGGATATAACAGATGACTTAGGTACTCAAGCTGCTCGTTGGCGAAACATTTATGCAAATAGTTTACAAACTGGCGACACTGCGGCTGATGTTTTAACAATCGGAGCATGGGATGTTGATGGAGCCGCTTTGGCGCCGTTCATTACGCTGACCGCAAATAACAGCCCAAGTTGCGTGCTTGCATCTGGCGTTACAGCAACAACACAAGCCGCATTAGACAATAGCACCAAAATAGCAACTACGGCTTACGTGGATAATGCCGTCGTAGCTGCAGGCGCATTAGTATACCTTGCAGGCGCAAATGCTGCAGCAAGCTCATTCATTGCAATCACTTCTAATATCACGGCTACCTATAACAGTTATTTAGTTGTAATCACTGGCGCAACCGTAGCAACCGATGGCGTAGAGCTTTGGTTCCGCATGAGCACCGATGGTGGCGCAACCTGGAAATCAGGCGCATCTGATTATGCATATTCGTTCGGCAACTTCGGCTCAGGCGGCAGCTACTCAACTGCTGATGCACAAATCAAGATTTTTAACTCATCGTATCCGATGGGTAACGATGCGGGTAACTCATTCTCAGGAACCTTCCAATTGGCTGCACCGTCAAGCGCTTCACTTTGGAAACGAATTGTAGGCACCAGTGGTTACCTAGATGGCAGCGGTAATTGGGACACGATTAATACATCGTCAGGCATTTATAAATCAACGACTGCCATTGACGGACTTAGGTTCCAGGCTAGCTCGGGAAATTTAACGGTTGGCAGAATTGCGCTTTACGGCATTGTGAACTCATAAGGATTAAAGATGGATCGTTTTAAGACAATTGCAGGTTACTTCGACGTTGTTACTGAAAGGCAGATTGTTCAAGTCCTGCAAACAGAACATGTCAGAGATGAAACAGGCGTTCTTAAGTTTGAAGAAGACGGAGTAAAACCCGTCTTGCGAGAAATTATGGTAGATACGTTTGTTGATGTTCCTGTCAGACGATGGATTGATGAGCAACGCATTCCTTTAACCCCTGAAGAGGAAGCAGAGCGCGACGCTGAGGAAGCAAATTACGAAATTGAAAAAGCGCGTGCCGCTTTGGAAGATTTCGAAAAAGAGAAAAAATCAGCGCTAGACAAACTAACGCTTGCCATGTCTGAGCAGATTCTTATGTCAGATGAGGATGGTAAGGACATTAAAAACAAATATCGCGAAAAAAAATCCTTAATTGAAAGCGCATCTAATATGGATGAGTTAAAAGAATTACAACTTAAGTAAGGTCATAGACATGGCATTTATTCCAAGCAATATGCTTCGCTGGTCACCCTGGAATCTACCGGGACCAACGTTGTATGGATATGAAACATTGGATTCTACTGCGACAGTTTCTGTAAACACTTATTTTGACTTGACGAATCTTAATCCTGCGGGGTTTGAATTTAGCGTTGGCGATCAAATTAATGCGTCATGCGTAGATGGAATTGTTATTTTAATAGTAGCAAGTTTAGACCCAACGATTACTGAGGCGACTTATGTTTCTGTTGGTCCAAACTCTGTTAATACATCTGCTATCCAAAATGGCGCAGTGACTCGTGTTAAAACGACAGGTTTAGCCTATGACGATTTAAGCAATTTAGCATCAGTTTCAATCAATGCGCCTTTGCTTCCTGCGGCGGATGACAGTATTGATTTGGGTATGGATGGGAAACGCTGGAATGAGTTGTATGCCACATCATTGCAAGCAGGTCACTCTAGTGGAAATACTTTAACTTTAAGCGGCTGGGATGTAGATGGCGCAGCTAAAGTGGATTTCTTCACTATTACATCAAACAATACGCCAACTGGTGTTTTGGGAAAGTCGGTTACAGCAACTACGCAGGCGCCATTAACCAGCGATACCACCTTGGCAACAACCGAATATGTTGATGATGCGGTGGCAGCTGCGGGTGGTGGTGGCGCTAATACTGCTTTGAGCAACTTGGCTGCAGTAGCAATCAATACATCGCTTATCTCAGATGCAGATGTGACCGACGATTTAGGTAGTATCACAAAGCGCTGGAACAATCTTTATGCTGCAAATATTACGACTGACCATACCGCAGGCCATACGGCCATTATTGGCGCGTGGGATGTTGATGGAGCGTCGTTAACACCTTTTATTACGTTGACTGCGAATAATACGCCTACTTGTGTATTGGCTTCTGGCGTGACCGCAACGACCCAATCACCAGGAGACAATTCAACCAAAATCGCAACGACTGCTTATGCAGATGCAGCGGGCGGCGGTGGCGGCATGTCTTATGTTAATCAAAACACAAGCTCTGTCACCATGGCCGCTAATACAACCTACGGATGTAATAATGGGGCAAGTTTAATTACTTATACGTTACCTGCATCTGCTAATGCAGGAGATGTTTTTGAGATTGTTGGAAATAGCTCAGGTGGATGGACATTAGTCTATGGAAGCGGTCAAAGCATTAGATTCGGTAATATTATAACAACTACAACCACGGGTTCCTTATCAAGTTCAAATCGTGGAGATTGCGTTAAAATAATATGCATCGTAGCTAATACAACTTTTTCAGCTTATAGCTCCGTAGGCAATATAACTTGGGTGTAAAGAATGGCTACAAATAATGCAATAAACAATATGGTTGCTGGAATTGGTACTCAGGTATCTGATTATACCGTAGGCACAATTATTGCCAATAAGGGTGATTTAATTGTTGGAAACGGCACAAATTCAGCAACAACGCTTCCTGTTGGCACAGATACCTATTGCTTAATTGCGGATAGCGCTGAGTCTACAGGCATGAAGTGGAATTCTTCCAAACCTGCCGTTGTGCAAGTAAGTAGAGCTTTTGGATACGGAAATCCTTTAACAAATTTTGTTTTTCCATTAAATGTTTTAAACGGCTCATCATCGTCTGTTCTTACGGCAGACACATTATATTGCCTTCCTTTTTCCGTGACTATATCAACTACATTTTCAAAAATTGGAATGAAAGTTTCCGTCACTACGGCAACCACCATAAGAATTGGAATATATGATTCCACCGGACCAGGAGGTTATCCCGGTTCTTTAGTTCTAGATGCGGGAACAATGTCAGGCGTAACAACTGGCGATATAACAATTTCTATTTCTCAAGTGTTACAAGGAAATTATTGGATAGTTTATATTTCTAGCGGAGCGCCAAATTTATTTTCCACTATTGCAGACACGGCCGTATCTTCTGGCGCTTCTGTGGGTTGGGCATCTCCATCTGCCGTAAATTTAATAACATTACAAGAGGCATCAGTGGGCTCGTATTTTACGGCAATGCCAGCTTCGCTTGCTTCTGATACCTTTACATTCAATAATTCAACACAGCGTCCTTTTGTATATTTACAGGTGTAAAAATGGCAACTAATAACAATACAAATGGACCCACGGCCACTAATGGATTAACTGCGTCAGGAAGAATAATATCAACCATTGCAGTTACCAAAGGCGATATAATTGCCGGAACAGGCTCCTCAACTTCTTCCACGCTTACGCCGGGAAATCCTTTTCAAGTTATTGTTGCAAATTCAGCAAATGCCACTGGTTTGGATTGGGCAAATGGAAATTCTTCTTCAAATGATAATAATTTAATATTTGGTTATGGAAATTCTTTATCAAATTACACTAAAGCAATAAATCAAGCAACGACTGCTGCTGGGACGGCATTAGTTGCCAATACTATTTACTGCATGCCATTTAATATAAATATATCAACAACATTTACAGCTATAGGCGTTCAAGTTTCATCTGGTGTTGCGGCAACTAACATTAGATTAGGGATATATGATTGTTACAATACTGGTGGTTTACCAGGCGATTTAGTATTAGATGCTGGGACAATCGACAGTTCATCAATTGGCGAAAAAACAATTTCTATATCACAAGTATTGCATGGGAAATATTGGTTGTGTTTAATATCTAATGGCGCGCCATCTATATTAGGGGCCTCATCGTCCTCAGGCATAAATTCAAATTTATTTTGGGGAATGAATCAAGTAACTAATACAAATCAAAGTTCAATTTGTTCTCAAGCAAGTGTCTCATCTTATTATTCTGCGTTACCTTCAACATTTGTTGGAATAACCGGACCTAGCAGAGCAACTTCTCCAACTACTTATGCAATTTTTTTAAAGGTGTAACATGCCAGGAATTACAAACTCTATTGGTAATATAACGGGGGCGACGGGATCTCCCGATGGTATAGCTGTTACTTCTTTAGGAAATATTGCAAATACTGTGATTCAGTCTAAAGGGGATTTAATAATTTCTCCGGGGTCTACTGCATTAAGTGGTTATAGTAGAAATGTGCCAGTTGGATTAAATGACTCAATTTTGTCTTCTAACCCTATTAAAGCTTCTGGAGTTGGATGGGAGAAATCTGGCACTAATTCATGGGATTCTAGGGCAATAGGTTATTATGTTGCATCTACTGGTGCTTTATTTCCAAAAAACTTTAATGCCGGATTTGCAACAACGTCAACATTAACGGCAAATAGGTTGGTTTGTCTTCCTTTTTCTTTGGATAGAATGTGGAATGCCCAAAGGATAGGGATGACCGTTCAAACGGCTGTTGCTGCTTCTGTAGTAAGACTTGGCATTTACGATACGTCCGGTACTGGTGGCTTCCCAGGTTCGTTAATATTAGATGCAGGCACAATAGATACTTCTGGAACAGGTGAAAAAACTATACTTATAAATAAATATTTATATGGGAATTATTGGCTTGTTTATGTTTCCACGAGTACCCCAACAATGAATGGCAGCAATACATCTGGAACAGAGTGGCAGCAAACTATAGGAAAACCTGATACGTCAACTACTGGAAATAGTCCATTTTTATATGAAGATGGCGTAGGTTCTTATCAAACATCTTTGCCGTCTTCTCTTTCATCAGACACTTTTTCAGTTGCATCATCTACATTGATTGCGCATATTTGGCTCAGAACATTTGGACAGTAATAATGAGAAATTTAACAGAACAAGAAAAATCACTCCTTGAAGGTTATGTGGGCGACCATGGAGAGACTTCGGACGGCAAAGGTAACATCCTTGAGCGCTGGGACAATCGCGAATTAGAAAAACATAAAGTCCTAATGCACAACCAGCTTTGGGAAATCTTCAATCAAAGATTTGAAGAAGAAGCCCCTTTACATAAACAAATTAACTATGTAACTGGCGCTATTACTGGCGACGAAGGAAAAGCGCTTCGCGATAAAAAAGATGCGCTTCATGCCGAATACGAATGGCGCAAGGCTAAAATCTATGCTGCTAAAACATGTAATGAAGCGCATGAGGCGGCACATTATCCAATGGAGATGTTAAAAAATGCCACTACTTAAAGGCGCTAAAGCCAAAACTAAAAAAGGTATTTCAGAGAATATCCGCAGAGAAATAAAATCTGGAAAGCCACAAAAGCAAGCGGTGGCAATCTCACTATCTGTTGCGGGTAAGTCCAAACCAAAAAAGAAGGGTAAATAAAATGCCTAAAGTAAGTAAAACTCATTTAAAGAAAGACAAGAAAGAATCGAAAGCCATTTACAATGCTGCGGAAAAGATTGAGAAGAATGCAGAGAAGCTGATGGAACGAGACAAGAAAGTTAAAAAACGCAAATAACCTAAACCAAGGAGAGACTATCATGGCTTTTATTCCAAGTAACTTGTTCCAGCAATCTTTCAATCCGCCGTTGTCTTATTATGTTAACGGTATTCCTCAGGTAAGAGTCCCTTTACTATGGGGCTATGGCACATCGACAGACACAATTGCCACTGTTTCTGCGGCGGGCTATTTCACGCCATTTTCTGATTTCTTCATCTCAGGCTTTACCAATCAGCTTGGTGTTGGCGATATCATTAACTGCGTATGTTCTAATGGCGTTGTTCAATTGACCGTTACACAAGTTCTGAATGGTGTTGTAACGACTGCCGTTGAAGTTGGCGCGAATTCCGTTGATACTGCGGCTATCCAAAACTTAGCGGTTACGACTGCAAAGATTGCTGATGCTAACGTAACGTTAGCTAAGCTTGCTGCAGGCATTACGCCTTCGCACGTTATAAAGTTTGGTGGACAATTAACTACAGTTGGCGGCGCGGCTGCTGAGGCTTTTGCGGTAGTTGGCGCGGTTGCTGCTACTGACATGGCATTTGTGCAAATCGTTGATAACGGCAGTGGTAACGTTACAGCGTTACAAGCAGTTGTTACTAACAACGTTTTAACGGTAACATTTAGTGGTAACCCAGGTGCGGATACTATTTTCAACTATCAAATTATTAGGGCGGCTGCATAATGGCTAAAGAAAAGAAAAACAAAGATTCTAAGAAAGGCATGAAAAAGAAAAAAGGTTGCTAGTGGACGAAAGTCAATTTGAAACCTTTATCTTAGAACCGGCGTTGCAGGTGGTTAACCTCTACTCACCTGCAACGCATATTCTTATTCTAGGAACTTTTCTTGTAGAGTCTGGCCTTACGTTCGTTGAACAGAAGGGTCCAGGTGACGCAATGGGGTTTGGGCAAGTTGAGGACGTAACCTATAATGACATTCTCCGTTATCTCAATCGCTTTGATAAAGCAGCTCTTAAAGAAAAATGTCTTGCAGCTTGTTTCTACACCGCTTTTCCTCCTAGAAGCTCGCTCATGCATAATCTTAGATGGGCTGTTATTGTTGCTCGTTTAAAGTACTTACCCGTTAGGCAGCCGTTGCCAAAATGGGATGACGCGATGGGTCTCGCTCAATATCATAAACTCTGGTACAACACGCCACGAGGCAAAACTGATGTTAAAGAATCTGTCAAAATATTTGAGAGAATTATTAGCGAACGTAGACATCGGTTCGAAGGACAAAGTTAGAATGACATTATTAATTGCGTTTTTAGCAGTGTGCGGAATTGGTATAGGTTCAAGCTATTTTCTTGGGAATGACAATCCTTTGGAAGAGCAGATGGAGGACATCGCAGAAGACATCCTCCTTGTTGAGATACAAATGCCAGACGGCTCAGTGCAGCATGGTTGGTTAGACTTTTCACCCAAAACTCCCGAGAAGCCTAGAGCTTATATGGCAAATGATTAACCTACAATTGCACCTAATACTTGCGCTCTTGACTCTATATTGCTAATCACTTTTACGCTTTCGCCATTTTTAATTTCAATCACAATGACCCATTCAGGCGCTTTTGCATCCATAAACGCTTTAATGCCTTTGTAATCTTGATGTATTTTTTCACCGTTTAAAATCATGCAGGATGAGGTTTTTAGAAGGCCAAATGCAGTCCATCTATTGTCATCAGAATTATAAACTACTATGGGACCTATTTCTTTATCTTCACTTAAAATCGCATAAACCCCGGTGATTTTTAGCTTTGCGAATAAATTATTAAATTCCTCAAAAAAGGTTTTTTCTTTATCTTCGCGCTCTTTCGCCTTATCTGACCTTGATGCTAATTGTTCTAACATTTCTTCGATTTTCATATTGTTTCCTTATTTTTTAACACACTCAATCATTTCTTTGGGGGTTAATATTCCAGTATATAAATGACTCCTGACAACCTTGGCGGCTTTCTCGCAAGATTGCAGGTCATTAAATTCCGCAGTACCTGTATATGGAATGTCTCCATGATATAGAATCCAAATCAAAACGTATGCGCTCATCATGCCCTCGCTAAGTTACCCGTTTTCAACATTTTCCACTCGTGCAGGATTTGGTCTATTTTTTCTACCAGCTCTAAAACCATAGTATCTGAACTACCAACCTTAAGGGCGATAAGAGCATCCTGACTTATCAGATGGTTCTTTGCGCTTTCTAGTAATTCAAATACTTCATTCATGTGCGGCATTATTTACTCCCCTGAAATATCTCTACAATTGACACAAAAGAATCATAAATCATCTTTGGTGCACAAAATGCACACATAAAGACAATCAAGCACACGATTGTCAAATCCGCTTCGCTATTCGCCTTTAACCTCAGCATAGTTATTATGGTTAATCTCTTGTGTCGGACAAGGATGTCCAAAATTTAGTATTAGCCAAATAAGTGCGCATACTGATGCGATTCCTGTTATGACTCCGTATGCAAATAGGTTTTTGTTCATATTAAGCCCTCAAATAATCAGCAGGTGAATAAGTAAAATCACAAATTGGCGGCGCTTCTGGCGCTGGAACGTAACGAACTGGCGTTATGTCATGGTCGAATAAGTACATATGTATTCTCCCTTGCATTTCGTGGGCTGCTCCAAGCAGCATAGAAATAATTTTCTCATCCCTTTCTATGGTTTGAACGTGCCCTATTAAGTCACCTTTAAATCTGGGGTCGTAGCTTATGAAGTCGTTGCGTTGTCGGTCAGCCACAAACATTTCCCACTGCATTTGATAGATAATTTCTTTGTCTGGTCCATTCATCATGTAATCAAGATGATTCTTTGAGCTGGGGCACTTTATTTGAGCCATCCCATCATCCCCAACTAACAGGTCAGGAGAGCATCCGAATATATTGTTTTCGTCTTCAATGAAGCCGCACACCTCTATATCCCAGCCAGTATGTTTGGCATACCATTCTGCAGCGAAAGGTTCGTTATCGATACCCCATTGCATAGCGTCGGTTATATGGCCTTCAGTGATATTTCGCGTAATAGTTTCCGCTAATAGCTCACAGAAATATGATTCGAATTTTGCTTTGGTTGTAAGTTTATGAGCATTGCTGCCCGTAATTTTACCAAGGCGCAGGTTAAACCAAGTGGATGAGCGTTGTTCGCAGTTATGGATTATCATTTTGCAACTTCCTTGTCAGCAATCTTTTTGGCCAGCAACATCTTACAATTTTCGTATTGAGAATTAGTTAAATCTAACAGTTTTTGTACTTTATAGAATTGATGAATTTTTTGTTCTGTAGAGTCAGACTGTTTAATCAGGTCTAATAAAACTAAAGCCTGGTCATGACTAATGGTCGTTTCTTTTTTTGTTGGTGCTGGCGCTTTATGTTCAGCTTGTTTGAACTTTGGCGTTTCTTCTGTTAATGAATCCGCGTCATCATCTTCATCACGCTGAGTAATACCAACGGCCCCCATTATAGCGTAACGACGTGCGTACGAGGCTGCCACCCCAACTTGCTGCAAAGAATTGGTTTTGCCCTGGCCAGCTGGGACAGAAACTGTGAGTTCGCTCACCATGTATTGACCAGAAATATGTATGAGCCATGTTCTAACTTTCACTTCTCCTGCAATTTGCGAGACAAGGTCTTGCTTAAAGCAAATGCCATGCTTACTAAGCAGAGGTCTAATAATAGAATATATCTGCTCTAATTCTGCATACTTTCCGTTATATGAAGACTTAGTTCTCTCCGCGTCCCTAACCTCAGCCTGGAACTTGACCAGCGCTGAGGCCAATTCATTAATATGTTCTGACTTATCCATTCCTATTTGCTCCGCTAGTTGTTAATATGTTTTTCACTATACTCGAAAATAAATTATTTGCAAGTATTTACAGCAGCTCAAAAATAACTTAGAGTGGTACTATGATTGAAAAGCGCGGAAGAGGTCGCCCAAAAGCTGGTGACGAAAAAAAGACCAAAATGATGTGTTTCTGGGTAAGCGAAAAAACCCGTGAAGATATTTTAAAGGCATGCAAACTAGAAAATGTATTGCCCGCTCAGTTTTGCGAAGAAGCGGCAATGAAAAAGCTTAGGCGCATTCTTAAGGAATAATTATGTATTTTTTATCGATACTAGGGATAGTAGTTTTTGCCCTAATAATCAGTTTCGGAACGTTGTTAATGTGTAAATTGATAATAAAAATAGGGGAAAGGCACGATGATGGAATACAAGATACCAAACAAAGTTGAAGGATTTTTACGACATTTTAATGGAGACAGAATGAACACAATGTTAGTACACACCGGCACAGGACAAGTAGTGCATGTGACTAAAGAATACGCAAACGTTTGTTGGCATAAGCCTGTAGTGAGCATAGCTATAGCAGACGACGAAAGCCCACAGAAGTTTATAAAAGCATCTTTTGATACTAAAGAAAAATTAGACATGCTAATCAAGATACTGGAAAACCAAAAGCGGAATTTTGACGAATAAAAAAGCAAAGGAACATAAAAATGGTTACTACTGATGATGTGCTAGCAAACCTTGTTATAGCAAACATGAAAGAGTCTGATTCTAAGCATGTTATTTACTATAAGAATCTTGAGATAGACACTGACCAACAATATGGAAAAACGAACTCTGAAATTGCCAGAGAGATTATTGACCAAATTTACGAAGCTGAGGAAATTGATTATCCAAGGTTAACTAAGGGCGAAATTGATTTGATTATGAATCGTATTGAGGGCCTTAAAAACTGCATCATGACAAACAGACGACATGTAAATGAGACTGCTGAAACGATGGGAGAAAAGTCGCTCCTTCTTGAAAAGCTATCCTATAACCTTGAAACCAAGGTTGATGGGATAATTATGGAGTTAGAAGAGATGTTTGAGAGGATGGAAGATGAATCCCGAGCTTGAAATGACTTTTTCTGCTAAGCGACGCGAATGCACTTGGTGCGGCGCTGAAATTGGCGGCGGCACAGATTGTCTAACGCTGCACGAAGAAGACGATGATTATTATTTCTGCAGCGATGCGTGCGCAGAAGGGTTTTGTTGGGGGGCGGAATGAAACAAGAACAATTAAAGGATTTAGTAGGGTTTTTAACTTGGCTAAAAACAAATGGCATTAAAATCAAAACGGGCGGTTGCGGCTGCTGTGGCTCTCCTTACGTTAAGATTGGGGTTAACGGTGAAATTAAAGTAGATGAAGATAATTTATTTATTGACATGTTTGAAGAACATCCTTTGGAGTGTCTATATATTGAGGACATTGAAAAACCGGCAAGCTGTTCTGAGGGTCAGCGCCAAGAAATGGAAAAAGAAATTGTAAATAAAGCTTTAATTGACGGCGGGTATTTCAATGACTAGCAAAAACGAAGCGCTATTATCATTCGGCATTATCTCTGGCGTCATTAGGGCGCTGGAACCTAATTTAACCGAGTCAATTCATAAAGTTTTAATTACTCATTGCGAAATGGTCATGAGTTATTTGATGCAAGGTGAGGGTTCATTTGGGCCTGAGCCTTTTACTAATCTTTATGTAACAAACCCATGCAAATCCGAGGATTCACCGTGGGAGCCCGGTCAAGTTAAGTGTGGAGATTTCGTTAAATAATGCTTGTATTATTATCTATAATTTTAGGCTGTTCTTGTATGTGGCTTGGCGCATGGGGAGGCATAACCGTGACTATCTTGACCTTTATTTTGATAGCGATGTTTGAATCATGATTGAATATTACGGTCTATCCCTCGCAATTGCTTACTGCTTTGGCGCGCTAATTTACTGGTGCACGCACAGACCAAAATCAGTTGAAAAGCCGCATACTGAAATGGATGCAATCCTAGCTACTGCGCAATACTACAAAGACCTGGACACTAAGAAAGGGTATATCCATGCTTTTGAAGCTGTGAGGAATAATCCAAATAGAGCGCAGCCTAAGCCGAATGAAGAGAAAATGAAAGAATTGAGAAAGAAAGCATTGAGGAGCATGACGTAATGACTAAAGGTCAATTTATAACTATGTACGAAGCTTTTTGCACGCTTCTTTATTATTTTTATCCAGAATGTTCCGAAAAAGGAAAGCAATCTATTGATTACATTAAATTTGAGTTTCATCCAGTTGATACGATAGAAGGCCCCGATGAATATTCTCCAGGATTTAAAATAAGGTCATAGAATGAAATCCTCCGAACAGTACGAGTATATTATTAAAAGTTTAATATTCAATAATTGGCAAACTATACCATTCTATGAAAATGAACATGATGACAAGCCAGCTTATTATAAGTATGTCATTTATCATTCTCCTTATCATACATTTGTTTTTAATGCCAAGGAAGATAGCAAAATTAGTGATGCTTTAGATTATTTATTTAAAAAAGTTATGGAGGTTTCATGAAAGCCTCACTCTACAAACCATTGCGATTATTGTTTTATTTTGTGGATATATTGGGTTAATGGGCGCTGTTGGGGTTTTGGCCGGAGTTTTTAAATGACCTGCATCATCCATATAAAAAACAATAAAACCGGCGAAGTCCGAAAACACTTCTCTAAATATAAATTTTCTGAATTTATATGGTCAGAAGGCAATGATAGCTGTGATTGTAATCGGCATCAGTATTTCGAACAATCATTGGATAATGACGATGAGTTTCAAGAGCATCCTTGCGGAGATACCGAATATTCTGTAGTGGATGTCACTGACGAAAACGGCGAGAGAGATGAAGAAATGAAAATATTTTTGGGGATAGAATGAAAATAACCGAACTTGAGCAAAATCTCAAAGAGATTAGAGAGGCGCACGGGGATTTGCCGGTTTTGATGATTGACAATCGGGGAAAGCGCTGGGCATCAAATATCATCGAAGATGTTACGGTCGTCCCTTTCCCGCCTAATGCCAGTGAAGGACAAACACAATTTTATGTGGTGTCGTTATGCAATTCGGGGATGTTAGATTAAAAGGCTGTGCGACGAAGTGACTTGAATTGGATCATGTACACGCGTTAGAGTGAACGCTGTTTTAACCGTAACGCGCGATTAATGTAAGGTTTGGCGACTACCATTAATCACGCTCTTCTCAGGAGCGTTCGAACCATGAACTTTTTTTACATACTTCCTAAATTACTACCCATTGTGTACAAGACAAGAGGTAACAACTAATGACAAGGATTATCGGCGAACATCTTCTAAAATGCAACATTTCCCAAAGCCGTTCATCTGATGTTAGTTTGCATCCTACTAACTCATCTGATTCGCTATCTCAGTTTTATAATTCACTCATTAGAAAAAACATTGAAGCATTTTATAATCAGTTTTCTAAACAAGAAATTGAGGTCTTCAAATATTTGATGTGGTTCTGGAATAAATACGGAAACATTCAAATCCCTATCCTTAACCTCTGTAGGCGCTTTAATCTCGAAGCAAGGCGTATTCACTACCTTCTTAAGAAGCTCAACACCACGGGCATCATGGAAACTTTAAAGAAGGGTTATACCGGTAAGGCGACCAAGAGAGCTGTCACTGAGCGGGGTTTAATCCTTTGGAGGGCCATATCTAAAGGCTTCGGAGTTGTTAAACGGGTTATCAACAGAACGTGTGCAGACTCTTGTGCAGACTCTCCCGGGGTTCATTCTAATTATATAAGTACTAAAGTGGATATATTAAAACCGAACCCTCCTTTGGAGGTGCAAAAGAAAGAGAAAGATGACCCTCAGAAGCTTTGCGATTCGGTTTCGTTCTTTAAAAACATCCGTGAAATACTGAGTAATAAAGATGAGTAGTCTAACTTTGAATGCAAATGAGCCCGTTGAACAAGCTATCCTGGGAGCTATCTTTGCAGACCCTCATTGCTGGGACGCTGTAAGCGACAAGCTAGCCGCAAACAATTTCCAGATAACTGAGCATCGAAAAATTTTCGTCGCAATGAAGAGCCTCTCAAAGCGTAATTTAGGCATCGATATTTTTACCGTGGATGCAGAGCTAAGAGATTTAAATCTTTGGGACGATAAAGAATGTCTTGCCTACCTTGGGCAGCTTGCCACCCATAATGCCGGGTCAGCTAATATATCAAGCTACATAACATATATTGTAAAAAACGGAACAATTCTTAATTTAAGACAGGTAGCTGGGGAAATCCTAAAAATAACCGAAGAGAATCTTGAGCCATCTGAAATGATTGATAAATCAGACGCTCTAATACTTGAAATTGAAAGCTCTGTAGTTAGAGGCGGTGGCCCTGAGCCTATTCGAAATATTATGCAGGAATTGATAGACAGCCTAGAGTTTGACCGAGAGCCCCCCCTTTCAACGGGCTTTCATGAACTTGATTTAATAATGGATGGCGGCATGAGAGGTGGTGAGCTCAATGTTATTGCCGGAAGGCCTGGGCAAGGAAAAACGACGCTTGGAATCAATATTGCGACCCATGTCGCCACAACGCTTGATAAAGGCGTTTTGATTTTTTCTATGGAAATGACACCAAGAAGCCTGGTGGAAAGAATGTTTCTATCAATGGCTCAAGTTAATTTTAAAGCCGTACGTGGAAAGCCTCTTACAGATTTTGACGCAACAAAAATAGCAAATGTGGCAGCAAAACTTAAAAACAATCGAATTAGAATAGATGGGACGCCTAGATTAACGCCCTCAGAAATAAGAGCTAGAGCTCGTCGTGATATGCGTGAATATAAAGATCTCTCTTTGATCGTAGTTGATTACGTTCAAATGATGAAATCAGATACGCGCTATGATGTTAGGGCAAATGAAATAGGAGAATGCTCGGGTGCGCTAAAAGCATTAGCAAAAGAGCTCAACATTCCCATCATTGCCCTTGCTCAGCTTAATAGAAATTCAGTTACAAAGGGCATTGATATTCGCGAACCAAACATGGCCGATTTGAAAGACAGCGGCTCAATCGAGCAAGATGCTGACTTAGTAGCTCTTATCCATAGAGAAGACACTTATAAAGAAGAAACGGCCATGAGAGGATTGGCAAAAATTATTATTGATAAGCAAAGAAATGGCTCAACGGGAAGCTTTATTTTATTGTTTGATGGGCCAAATAATAGATTTTTAAATTATAAAGGTTATTTACCATAAAAAGGATTTGCAATGAAAAAGCATACTCGTTTAGATTTGCTTAGGGCTAATTATGATAATTTAGATTCTCTTCGATATTATTTTAAAGACTGCGATCGAGAAGTGATGGGTCACTTAAATTCTGCTTTAGAAAAAATTCGGTATGCCACTGTCGCCTATCAGCAATTACATTGCACTCAAGAAATGGGATGGGGAATCCTTCAAGATGCAGAAGCATCTAATGATTGGTATGAATGATATGACCGATGAACCCTCAACACTATGCCATTGCTCCTCCTGCGAAGCCTTCAGGAAAGACATCCGTAGAGGCTTGATGGAATTCCCGACCACGGTCAAAGAGCGAACTGTGGAGATTTGGTTGAATGTAAAGTATGAGGATATGCGGAAGGCGTGTAAGCATTCGAAAGAAGGATGACTTAAATGTGACCATTTTGGGCGAAAGTGTTTTAACGCTAATTAACAAAACCCCAGAAGGACAACTGGGGTTTCGAGAGCGTTAGGTGAACTTAGTAGGTAGAGAAGATAGAACCGAGAGAGTCTAAATGAAGAAAATAATTAACGGAGCAAGTTCAAGTTATCTTAACCATCTATTCTGAGGCAAGCAGCTTATGAGCACGCCGTATATCACCCCCACAATGGGCCAAGGTGTCGAAAACTGGTCTGGCTTAGCTGATGACCTTAAACCTGGTTATTTGATTGTGCAAAAAGCAGTTCACCGCATCAATGAAAAACTAAAACAGAAAGGCGTCAAACATAAAATAGTTATTGGGGAAGCCAGGGGGAACTATTGTTATAAGCCCTATTAAGCTATGCTTAAACTGTACCTAGGAGGTGCGTCATGGCTATGGCTGGTGCTGCTGCGGCAGAGTTTGTTAATAGCCTGAAGGGAGAAGTCTCAGGCGGTTCTAAAGTTAAAATCGATTCTAGGCTATCTGATGAAGAATTAGAGGCCATTCATGCATCTCAGCATAGAGATGTCACGCATCATTACAAAATTACCCGAACACAATCCCATTCTGTCGAGATAGACGATACGTCAGATGTGAACAAATTATCGACTGACGATAAAAAAGTCGAAAAGAGCAAAAGCAAAGGTTCAGGATGTTTTGGGTGGTGCTTCGGGAAGAAGGGATGAGTCATGCAATCCGTAATTTCAAGTTTCAAAATACATAACTTACAAGTTGGTTGAGATTACGTTCGGTGTTCGCGAACAGCGAACAAGGTGGGAATCGACAGGACTTGAACCTGCAAAGTGACGAAATAAAAAACCCTCGGTTTTTGGCGCATGTTGCCACGCCTATTTTATTTCGACAGTGTTTACCAATTCCACCACAATTCCCGTAAATAATAGGCCGTGTAGGGGCTCCCTACATCCAAGCAACATGGTTGGTTAGCATGTAGTGTCTACTTGCTTGTGTTTTACAATAAACTAACGGCCTAAGCGTCACAGTCGTATAGTTTTGACCTGAACGAATTTAACGACTGCGTGCGTCATCATACAGAAGAAAAATCATTATTCAACCGAAGATGAATAAGAATCTACCGAATCTTCTTTTATAACCTCCACTTCATGGCCAAGCGCGAGTAAATCTTTAATGCGACTCATTTTGAATACGGCGCGTTCGGCAATTCCGCATGCTTTTTTAGCTGCATCGTTTGCAGGGTAGAGCATTTCGCGGCCGAATTTCTTTTTGTAGTTGAATCTAATTAGCATTCTTTTCCCTTTTTCCTCGCCAAAAGTATTCAATATTTAATATATACATGCCTTTTAAACCGCTTTTTTCATCACGCTTAATAATTTTTTTATCTAATAGCTTTCTTATGGCAACCGAAACTCTAACTGGGCTAATATCTAATTCCTCAGCTATTTTTGTCTGCACTATTGGAACAGCATTTTCAAAATTAAGCTGACTTAAAAGGTAATCAAGAACCGCTCTAGTTTGTCCCCATAATTCTTTATCTTTTGCCAACCACAAGGTGGCTCTTTGACTTGCCATATAAAAATCTTTCTCTTTTTTTAAAACTGGTAATTTTATTCTAACTACTTTTCCCGTAATTTCGCCTGTTATGGCATCAACAACTATCGATCCATGGCTTTTGTTGTTAGTCAAAACATCCTCTGGCTCTTAATATATGCATTAAGTACGATAATATACATATTACCCAGGAGAATGTCTACGTTGCGTATTTGGAGCGTCACCCCTTGATTTCATTGGCCTCCCAGCTGTCCCTCTTTATAGTATCAAGAGAAAGCTCTCTATGCCGAGCAGGCAAAGCATCCGCTTCGCTAGATGCTAAGCTCACGCCATCCTCAATGCTTTTTTGTGCACCCACTCTGTGATGTCTTCGTTTTTGCCACTAGTGGTGATGTTTATTGTAACTCTACCGCCCATGGCGCGTTCTAAACCCGTTGCTTCTTGGAGGATTCTGCGAAAATCCATACCACGGCGGATTGAAATCATGCTTGGCCACGTGCCTCCGAGGTGGTCGGTGTAGGTGATGGATTTCATTGGGATACCACTATTCTCCCTTTGTCATCGAATTGCATGTCTTCTAAACAAAATCCTAATTGTAATAGTGTATTGTCAAGTCCAGAGCATCTCCGTAAAGTTCCATCGCGACTAATATACATAGCTAATGTAGCGCTAACACCTCTTTCATCGCTGATAAAAATGTTTATATCGCCAGTACTGTCCGGCTTCATATAAAAGTGCATTTCTTTTCCGTTAAGTTCTTTTTCGTGATTTAATACTTTCATGATTTCTCCTTAATTGGCTTTAAGACTTGTTTGCCGTCTTCGTAGATGTTTATCTTCATTCCAGCCACCACATTCCATCTTCAAAATACCAAGAACCTTCTTCGTCGGTTTTTGTGTCTCCTTCGCGGGGAGGGAGGTCGTAAGTTTCGTTGTATTCATCATTCATTTTGTTCACCATTTTATTTTTGTGTATCCATTTCCAGATTTTGCAACGTAGTTAATAACCTCAAACCCAAGAGATTTTAGTTTGTTCTCGACTTCGGGCTTAACTAAATAAATTGTTATTTCGTTAAATGCCTCTTGAGCTGCGCATTTTATTTTTGTTATTGCGTCAATATAAAAAGGATTGTTTTCAACGTCTTTCATTAGTGCTCTTGCGCTGTCTGCGTTGAAGATTTCTGTCATTTAAATTCCACCCATGAATAGTCAGTAACTTTAAAAGTTTCGTCTAAAGAAAATCGATTTTCTTTTGTGTATATTCTGAAATCACAAGGAACAGGCTTAGACAATCCTGAAATAAAGTTGTTAACCTTTTTTTGTAGAGAGGCCAGCGTTCCAGCCTGGTTCAAATATTCACCTTTGTAGTAAGTTGTAAATCTCATTTTGCTTTGCTCCGCTTCTTACGATGACGACTCGCTGTCGTATGGGAGTACTATACGATGACGACTCGCCGTCGTCAAGGGGTTGTGATACATTTAGGTGTCAGGTTTGAATTGATAGATATAAGGGTCGGGATATGACAAAAGAAGAAATTGACGACGTGTTAGCGGAGATATTTATTCAAGGGAAAGGCCGTCCATTTGAGATGCTCGAACATTATATGCGCCAAATGGGAGATGACTTCAGGGGCCAAAAAGAGCTCGTTGAGGGTTTTCTGCCACTTTGTAAGCTGCTGAACAAATTGTTTTTTGATTATGGGCCTCCTTGTACTGAAAATTCAGAGAAGGTAGACTAGCTTAAAATGAATATAATGGAGCATCTATGTTGATTAAATGCCCAAGCTGTAAAGGCGCAAAGAAAGTTGTAAAACTAGGGTTAATGGAAGGCGATTGCAATACCTGCTCAGGCGCAGGCGTTATCAAAGAAAAAGAGCCTGAAGTTAAAGAATCCAAGGACAAATCGAAAAAAGGGTAAAGGATGACTAAGCCCAAACACCCATCCGAATATAAAAAACTGGGTGCGCCAGAGTGGCCATATGACCCATGGATAGCCGAACAAATCTGCGAAGCGGTCGCCACCTCTACCGACAGCATGTCAAAGATTATTGCGGCAAATCCTCATTTTCCATCTGAGCAAACGATTAGGAAGTGGCGTTATAAAATACCCACGTTCGCATCGATGTTCACGCAGGCGAAGCAAGCTCAAGCTCAAATATTTGTCGATGAATGTATGGAAATTGCAGACGATTCATCGCGCGATGTTATGAAAAATAGTAAAGGCGAAGAAGTTTGTGACAATGAATTTGTTCAGCGCTCTAGACTAAGGATTGATACCCGTAAATGGGTTGCATGCAAGCTAGTTCCTCGTATCTATGGCGACAAAGTTCAAGTTGAAAAAACATCGCCACCCAAAGAAGCTGCTATGGAAATCCAGGAAAAGATAGACAAGCTGAAAGAGAATGAAAAACCTTATTGATGCGGACCCCGAAGATATCAAGGCTCAACTTTGGGGTTCTTTTTTATTATTTGTTCAAACGTTCTTTCCATTAGTCACAGGCCGAGAATTCGCAATATCAAAACCTGAAGGTCGAGAATCTCATTTCATCACTATCAGCCGCGAACTAACCAAAGTATTTAGACTTGAAGAGCGTGACGTTATCATTAACGTTCCGCCCGGTTACGGCAAAAGCGTTATGTGTTCAATGTGGGTGGCATGGACGCTCTCACGCTGGCCTGATAGCAACTATCTGTACATCAGTTACAGCAAAACCCTAGCTGCAAAGCATACTGAATTCATTCGACGCATCATTCAAAATAAACTCTATGGCGATTTGTTTGAAGTAAGGATACGAGATGACTCGCGAGCGAAAGATTTTTTCCAAACTACGCAAGGTGGTTCCATTAAGGCCTTTGGTGCAGCGGGAGCTATTACCGGCCAAGATGCTGGTTTACCAAACCAAAACAGGTTTACCGGTGCAGTCATTATCGATGACGCGCACAAGCCAGACGAAGTGCACTCAGATACCATCCGAGAGTCCGTCATCACAAACTATCGAGAAACTATTATCCAAAGGCCACGCGGACCCAATGTGCCCATTTTGTTCATTGGTCAGCGACTTCATGAAGATGACCTTGCAGCCTTTCTAATCAGCGGTAAAGACGAGCGCGTTTATAAGCAAGTCATTCTTAAATCAATTGATGATGCTGGCAATGCGCTTTATCCTGAGGTAAATCCGCTGGAGATGCTAAGAGAGAAGCAGGAAAAGAATGAGTACGTGTTTGCGTCCCAGTTCCAGCAAGACCCAATCCCAGCCGGTGGCGCGCTGTTCAAGCGAAAAGACTTCTTGTTCTTGCCTAGAGAGCCAGAAATCCTTTGCACATTCATTACTGCTGATACAGCGGAAACCGATAAATCCTGGAATGACGCTACAGTCTTTAGTTTCTGGGGCTTATATGAAATTGAAGAGATGGGTCACAAAACGGGAATACATGCGTTGCATTGGCTTGATTGCGAAGAAATAAGGGTTGAACCTAAAGACCTAGAGGACTCATTCCGAAGCTTCTATGCGAATTGTATGCTGTATCCGGTCAAGCCAGAGATGGCGGCCATTGAAAAGAAATCCAGCGGCGTCACCCTGTGTAGCATCTTGTCTGATATGCGCGGTTTAAAGATTCGGGAAGTCATGAGAACCAAGGCATCAGGCAGCAAAACAGCGCGCTTCCTTGAGATGCAACCGAAGATAGCCTCAAAGTTGGTGACGTTCACAGAAGATGCGCGCCATGCGGAGATGTGCATTAAGCACATGATTAAGATCACGGCGAATGATACTCACAAAAATGACGATGTTTGCTTTATAACTAATACCAAGATAGCAACAATTCATGGAGAAAGAAACATCCAGGATGTTAAAGCTGGCGACAAGGTTATTACACCGTTTGGTATCGGGACTGTGACAGCTGCAGGATGCACTGGATACAAGAATGTGATTACAAAGAGGGGGCTAACGGGAACGCCGAGCCATTTAATTTATCATAATTATTCATTTCTTCCTTTAAGCGCACTCACAGATACGATAACATTAGATTGTTTATCATTTGGGAGTTTATTTAAATGGCGTCAGACAGAGTTGTTTTCTTCAATGGTGTTAAATACATCCTTCCGCCATCGGGAAGATATTATAAATCTGGGCAAGCAGGGCATAAAAATGAATTCCTTCATCGGGCAGTGTGGGAATTTCATAGCGGACAGAAAATACCAGCAGGCTATCTTGTTCACCATAAAGACCATAATAAACATAATAACAGTTATGAAAATCTTGAGTGTCTATCACCTAAGCAACATAGCGAAATCCATCTTAAAGGAAAAAAGCCAGACGCTCACCGCCAAAAGATACTTGAGAAAATGCGGGAAAACTCTCATAGATATTTTCAAACGCCCGAGGGAAAAAAGAGAAGAACTGAGATCGCAACCAAGTCTTTCAATGCGAATAAAAAAATCAATTGCAGTGTTTGTAAAAGAGAATTTGTGGCCATTAGATCTCAGCAGCATTTATGCAGTCCAGAATGCCGCCGTATCAATTCAAACTCCTGGTGTCTTAACAGAGTGCGAAAACTACCATTATTCGAATCTGTCTGCATATTCTGCAACAGCAAATTCACCGCCCAGACTAGATCTTCAAAAAGAAATAACTCAAAGACCTGCTCTCGATCATGTGCCAGAAGATATGGACACGCAGTACGTTTACAGCCTGAGTGTTGATCACGGTGTATATTATGCCAATGGAACTTTAGCCAAAAATTGTGATACGGCCTATGATGCTATCAAGATAGCTTTGATCGACAAAACCCTCTACATTCCAGGCGTCAAACAATCTCATGATACGATATTGCAACGTATGAATCAGAGCTTCATCAACAGACAAACTGCACTCAGCTCAGGGAACCGCTTCAATGGCTAACATCGCGCAAGAACACCTCAACAAACTGGAAGAACTAAAAAGCTGCGTAACTGCTTCTTATGAGTATTGGAAACCAAACTCAGATCGCTTCAATAAATTCATGAACTTTGTATTCAATACTTCCTTGAGCACGCTAGATATCGGCAAGCTTAACTCTCTCAGCAAGCCTACAATTGAATTTAACGTGCTTGAGGCTTTCGTGTCTCGGTTAAGAGGGGAATTCGCTGAGCATGAGCCAGATATGCAGGTTGGCGCAGCTGAGGGCATTCTAAACGAGCATATATCCGAAGAACTGCTAAAAACCATTGAGGTAGTAGAGGCTCATATCCGTGAGATATTTGCAGGCGCGGCTAACGACGGGCTTGAGTATAAGATTTACACGCAAACCTTGTCCGGCGGCTATGATGTTGCCAAAGTCCACACCGAATACCTAAGCGAACTTTCATTCGAACAGAAAATCGTTGTTGATAGAGTGTTTGACCCAACTCTCACAGGGTTTGACCCGCTGGCGCGCATGTCACACAAAGGGGATGGTGATTACTGCTTCGAGCTGATTCCTAAAACGCGAGAAGACTTAGTTTCTGATTTTGGCGAAGAAGTCGTAAAAGATATGTCCTTCACCAGGGCAATAGATGGTTTTAGTTGGTCATATCAAAACGGCCAGCAAAAGATTGCGCTAGTATGCGACTTCTACAAAAAGGTTAAGAAGCGCGAGAAGATTGTTAAACTCACCAACGGCAAAACCATCCTCAAAAAACACTATGAGCAATTAGCAGAAGCCTGGATTGAATCGGGCGTATTTGAAGTACTGCCCGAGGTTATCTCCGAGAGATACACCACCATCGAAACAATTGACCGCTATGTATTCTGCGAAAACAAAGTATTACGCCATGAGAAAACACCTTATAAATATCTACCACTGGTATTTATTGATGGTAACTCTGTGGTATTACCACAAGATACAGGCGCCTCATCGAAACAGATGACGAGACCTTATGTCTATCAGGCTATGGGTACTCAGAAGCTCAAGAACTTTGCAGGACAAACCATCGGCGCTGAAATCACAGGCATGGTTCAGCACAAGTTCAAAGCTGCATTAGAAAGTATTCCAGAGCAATATTTGGAAACCTATACCGACGTTCAGAACGCACAAACCCTCATCTACTACGCATTCAACCCAGACAACCCAGAACAAGCTTTGCCGCCCCCAATGGAAATACAGCGCACACCTACGCCGCCCATTGTTGAGAATATCTTCATGAATGCGGATAGGGTCATTCAGGCAATCCTAGGCTCATATGATGCGCAATTAGGCATTACTGATGGCGACACCTCTGGCAAAGCTATTGAACAGGGCGCAATCCATTCTAACGCGGCATCCAAACCGTACTTGGTTGGCTACGTTAATGGCTTGAATAGAATCGCCACAATTATCATTGACCTAATACCAAAGTTCTATGTGACACCAAGAAGCATTCCTATTCGCAAAGCCAATGGTTTGCGTGACTATCAGATAATTAATCAGCCTGATAACCCGAATTCGATTTCAATGAAGTATGACCCTAAGAGCCTACAGGTTCGAATCGAAGTGGGCGCAAATGGCACACTAGAAAAACAACGCGCGTTACAACAAATCACGCAAATGATGCAGGCATCTGAACAGTTTGCTGCGTTTATTAATGCTGTTGGTCTAGAGAACTTGCTTGATAACATGACCATCAGAGGCGTTGAAGACCTTAAGCTCAAAGCAATTGGTTGGATGGACCAACAAAGACAGGCTGCCGAAGCTAATGCTAACAAGCCAACACCAGAGCAAGAGCTAATCCAAGCTGAGGTACAAATTGAAACAGCTCGCATCGCTCAAAGACAAGAAGAAGCTGAGGGTACTCTGACCATCAAAGCGGCTCAGGTTGCAAACGACAAAGAGAAAACTAACATTGAGTTCTTAAGGTTGCTCTCCGAAATTGAGGGTGCTGACATGAAGAATGCATTGGAAGTTGAGAAGATGGATTCCGATATGGCGCAAGAAGCTATCAAATTAGCTGTGCAAGTAGGCAAAGACCAGCAAAAAGCGAGCTTGTCTAAAGAATAACTTAACTGCTAAACTAATTGAAGCAACATACAACTCGAGTTATCTGGGGCGCGGTTATTCATCTTTTCGCGCCCCGCCCGTTACTTGGAACGATACCAAGGTTTTTACCCAGCTATGGGGCACAAATAGCCGCACACTCAGCGTTAGAGGCCATTACCGTCACGGGGTTAAGTGAGCAATAAGGGTTTGACAGATGACTGATGAATTGGGAACGATGATTGAAACGCCACCACAGGCGACACAACAAAACCTCACTGTGGAGCAAGTCAATAAAATCGTTCAACGAGAAAAAGCAGCCGCCGCAGAAAAAGCTAAGCAAGAAGCAGAAGCCAAGTTCCAGCAGGAAATAGCCGCGCTCCAAGCTCAGCAAAAATCTATGGGCGGGATGACTCAATCAGTTGATACCGATAAAATCTACGAGCAAGTTTATGGTCGAATTCAGCAAGAGCAGGCCGCTAAGCAACAGCAAGAGCAGCAAGCAGCTTATGAAAGCGAAATAAACAAACTCACAGATACATATCTCCAAAAGATGGGTAGTGGTAAAGACCTCTACGAAGATTTTGAAGCGGT
>CXWK01093705.1_pt1 | contig 37400 bp, 44 predicted proteins | sample 590851 | NCBI WGS metagenome assembly CXWK01 (sample SAMEA3498364, study PRJEB10139) | wastewater metagenome | biome: wastewater treatment plant; material: activated sludge | place: Denmark | collected 2014-08-01
GTCTGGTATCGGATTTTCTAGGAAGCCCTGCATGAGCTCAAATGCTTAAGTGAACAGCATTACGGACAAATGCCGGGCCTTTACTTTTTCCATTTCTCGGTTAAGTGCAGCGACAGCAGTTCTGCACTTCATGAGCAACAGGTACCTATAAGTGGAGGAATGGCATTAAGCCAACGAGAAACCCCATTATGCCAAGGACGCCACCCATCACGCCGAGCCGAGTTGAGAGCCGAATACCAAGATCAGGATGGCTCCAAAACCACTGGTAGACCTCAAAGGTCGACGCCCGTCTGATTTCCAGGTCGACGTCAGTTTTGAATCTGATACCGAGCACATCGACAGCATCGTAATCCAAGGCAACAGCACGCTTGGTAATCGAGATGCCCCCTGGTGTACCCATTGCATACCGAAGAACCCGTGACCCATTTTGTGGATTACAGATGACCACCGCTTCCCGCCGGAAAAACCTTTCACGGTCCAACCGCTTGGAATCGATGTTGCTGTTGTGCAGGCGGACGATGGAGTGTTGCAGACCACAGTCCTCGGGCAGAAGCTGAACGACCGTTTCTATTTTCATCGTCACACCAGCCTTCCGGTGAGACCGGAAATTGCGTGGTGCCCAAGGATGACCGTAGGCGTATAGCGGTAGTGAAACCAAACGACCTCTCCGGTGGCGGCTTCGAAAATCCAGCCTCCTGCCGACTCACGGTGAGCGCGTGCAGCCTCAATGGTTTCAAAGCCGGAAAAAGTTGGTTCTTGCGACATAGTGTGTACCTCCAAATTAGCTTTGCAGGCACACCCACCCTACCGGGAGAGTATGCCCGGTAGGCGAAGAACCCGGGCAGAATTGCCGGGAGATTGAGACGAGAATCAGGTCCTAAATAGACCAAGAATTCCCAACGATACGAAGTGCTGGCAGACGGGCCAGCTTCCCATTTGGGCGCAGTTCATTCTGCAGGCCAAAATCAGAATCTAAGGTAGCTTTGGGGCCGGTCAAAAACAAGCGCTCCAAGCGAGAAGGCTTACTCAGTCAGGCCCCCATAGCCTTACTCGTCGTCGTCGAAGTTATAGCTACCCGGTGCCAGGTTTTCGAATCGCGTGTACTTACCGATAAAGGCCAGGCGGATAAAGCCGATCGGCCCGTTCCGCTGCTTGCCGATGATGATCTCGGCAATACCCTTGTGTTCGGTTTCCGGGTGATACACCTCGTCGCGGTACACGAACATGATCACGTCGGCGTCCTGCTCGATCGCTCCGGATTCCCGCAAGTCGGAGTTTACCGGGCGCTTGTTCGGCCGTTGTTCCAGGGAACGGTTGAGCTGGGACAACGCCACCACCGGGCAGTTGAATTCCTTGGCCAGGGCTTTCAGGGATCGGGAGATCTCGGAAATCTCGTTGGTCCGGTTGTCACCGCTGGAACCCGGAATCTGCATCAACTGCAGGTAGTCGATCATGATCAGGCCGACTTCGCCGTGCTCACGCACCAGTCGCCGGGTCCGGGCACGCATTTCCGACGGGCTGATGCCGGCGGTATCGTCGATGAACAGCTTGCGGTCGTTGAGCAGGTTGACCGCCGAGGTCAGTCGCGGCCAGTCGTCGTCTTCAAGCTGACCGGAACGGACCTTGGTCTGATCGATACGGCCGAGGGACGACAACATACGCATGATCAGCGATTCGCCTGGCATCTCCAGCGAGTAAACCAGAACAGCCTTCTCGCTGCGCAACACGGCGTTTTCCACCAGGTTCATCGCAAAGGTGGTTTTACCCATGGACGGACGGCCGGCGACGATGATCAAGTCGGACGGCTGTAAGCCGCTGGTCTTCTCGTCGAGGTCGGTATAGCCCGTGGACAGGCCGGTAATGGCGTTGTCGGTGTTGAACAGTGTGTCGATACGGTCGATGGCTTTGGTCAGCAGATCATTCACACCCACCGGGCCACCGGTTTTTGGCCGGGCCTCGGCGATCTGGAAGATCTGGCGCTCAGCCTCGTCAAGAATCTCGGCGGCTGTACGGCCTTCCGGATTGAACGCGCTGTCGGCGATTTCGGTGCTGATACCGATCAACTGGCGCAATGTCGCCCGCTCGCGAACGATTTGCGCATAAGCCTTGATGTTGGCGACCGATGGCGTGTTTTTCGCCAGTTCGCCGAGGTAGCCGAGGCCACCAACCTGTGACGTCTGACCTTCCTTGTCCAGTTGCTCAGACAGGGTCACGACGTCGATCGGCGAGTTCTGATCGGCCAGCTTGGCGATCGCACGGAAAATCAGGCGATGATCATGACGGTAGAAATCGCCGTCGGATACTTGATCGAGCACGCGTTCCCAAGCGTTGTTGTCCAGCATCAGACCACCGAGAACAGCCTGTTCAGCCTCGATGGAGTGCGGTGGGACCTTGAGAGCGGCAGTTTGTAGATCGTATTGCTCAGGAGCGGATATTTCGTTCATGGGCTCGTTTTATCTTCATCTGGTGAAATGAAAACCCGTTGCCGCCGGCCCCGGTCGAATTTGCACTGGGGTTGGCTGCTATTGACTGCACGCAATTGACCCCAGAGAGGGCCTACGCGTCAATCAGTGAATTAGATGCGGGACATCACCCGGCCCACTTCGCAGCCGGCAACGAGCGCCACGGGACGCCTGTCCCTTGGGCACGCAGAGCCAAAATTGTTTCACACTTCAAAATTCTGCAAGCGCCTCGCTGATCAGGTACTCCCATTTCCACTGGTGTGGTACCCCATACCTCGTGTTGTCGGGCATGCACGCCGGCGTGTAAGATCGTGTCTCCTTACAGCCACCGGCTGTCCCTTCGGGGCAGGTCAAGCTGGACCTGGGTTCGCCGAACAGAGCACATCAATCCACCCACCGGGGTTCCAAGCCCCTGTCGGGACCTGGAACCTCAAAACGCATGAGGTCTCCATGGAAATTTTCCTTTGGTTTATCGCGATGATCTGGGGCTCTTACCAGTACGAGCCGACATTCCTGCTGCTGCTCGCTTTTATCTGCCTGGCCATCACCTTTGTTCTGTCACGTCTCTTGTGGCGCTGTACAAAACGGTCTAAAGCCAATCTCTGAGATCCCGGACTAAAACCAGGTACTCGTAGAGTCATTGAATCCTTCGCAGTGATCCCTTAGGGCAAAACACTTCGATGTGTTGTTTGTCATCGCGTAAAGCTCAGCTGCCTGCGCTTCGTGAAAAAAACTTAACCGCCAGTGGGGCTATGTCCCTGCGGGGCGTCGCCTCACTCCCCTGTAGGAGCGAGAAAATGCAAGATCCCATTATTGTCTGCGGCCAAACCATTGGCGTGGATTCGTATCTCGGCACATCTGAACAAGCAGAAATTGTGACTCACGCTTTGATTTGTTTCGGTCACGTGCTGAAGGACGGATCAGCCCAGGTCAAGCGGGTCAGTTTCGATGGCTTCGCTGATCGGATCGAACAGTGCTACTCCCTCACCCCGCGTACGACAGCAGTGGTAAGGACTTTGCGCTCGGTTCAGCAGCTGCAAAACTAGATTGTTCCTAAAAAAAAACCGGCGCATATGCCGGTTTTTTATTGCACAAAATTCAGGTCTGGCCGTTGGCTACCCCTTCTGCTCCAAAAGGAGCTCAATGTCACCATTTGCCGCGAGGCCCAGGGCGCGTCGAATCAACAAGTGCTTGCGGTCGGTAAAGTGGTTTACGAAGCCAAGCTTCAGCATGCTGCAAGCGGTCGCAAGGCCGACGACGAACCCACCAACCAGGAGTGACGTGTAGACGCCAACAACCAACAGACCCGCTGCGTTTTCCGACAGTAACTCGTTAAACCGCCCAGGCGAATCGATCGCGAATAACGTCGCGCCCGCGACCAGGAGCAAGGGGGCAAATTGTACGGTAGTTGCCAGGCCGCGCAGAATGCAGCCGGCGACGTTAAGGCACTGACTCAAATACAGGCGCTTGTCACGCTTGGCTTCCTGCTCAAAGGCCTCAACCTGTTGAACTTCCAATTCGCCAACCGAAACCCCATTCATGCTTACCACCCATTTATCCGGTGTCTTCTCCACAACTCATTCCTCATTCCGAGCTTCCGGTCGGGGCGGGACGCATAGCGCCACTTCGAAATGCCAGGTCGTGCGAAGCCATATGCCCCGTCCAACTGGCAACGTCATTTGCTGGTCAATGGCCAGATTCAAGAGGCTCACTCCCGTGGATACCCCGGAGCTCGCCCCTCTCCAATCAGATAGAAATGGTCTCACCTGATTAAAATGCGCAGTGTTCAATCCGCCCCAGATTGCAGGGACGAACTTGCACTGTGGCGAGCAGAGTTAGGGTTTGCTTTGGGATAACGATTCGAAGTCGTGGAAATGAGGAACGCCCAACCCAGATCTTGAAGGTTGAAACCGACCTCGCGAGCCTTCAAGTAGAGGAAGCGCAGTGTTAAGCGGCTACTTCTTGCGGGGTTTGCGCCGTGATTGCTTGTAGTTGTCAACGGTAGCGACTTGAGGCACATGGACGCGCCCAACCCGCGGCGATACCGGCGGGGTCTTGCGCCCCATCTCCAGCTCACTGAACTCGTGAGTCCCGGTCTTCAGATTTTCGAATCGGCTGTACTTTCCAACAAAGGCCAGCCTACAGAACCCGGTAGCGCCTTCTCGTTGTTTGCCAATGATGATTTCGGCAGTGCCCTTGTACTTCGAGTCGGGGTAATACGCCTCGTCGCGGTACACGAACATGATCACATCCGCGTCCTGTTCGATGGCGCCGGACTCGCGTAAGTCCGAATTGAGGGGGCGCTTATCCGGTCGCGACTCGAGGCTGCGGTTAAGTTGTGACAGCGCAACCACCGGGCAGCCGAACTCTTTGGCCAACGCCTTCAGGGAACGTGAGATCTCAGAGATTTCATTGGTCCGGTTTTTCCCGCTTGAACCAGGGATCCTCATCAACTGCAGATAATCCACCATGATCAAGCCGATCTCACCGTGCGCTCTGAAGATTCGCCGTGTCTCGGCCCGCATCTCCGACGGGCTCACACCGGAGGAGTCGTCGATGAAAAATCGGTTAGGCTGGTTGAGCAGGTCGGCGGCCTTAACCAGCTTCGGCCAATCCGTATCCTGCAGTTGACCATTGTTAACCTTGGTCAGATCTATCCCGCCTATCGAGGCAATCATCCGGTTGATCAAGGAGATCCCGGGCATCTCAAGGGAGTAGACAATAACCACCTTGTCGGTCTTAAGCACCGCATTCTCAACGATGTTCATCGCAAAGGTGGTTTTACCCATGGAGGGGCGGCCCGCGACGATGACCAGGTCAGCGGGTTGCAGAGAATCGACAATTTTGTCCAGATCATCGAACCCCGTGCGCAACCCAGCTACTTGGCCCTTTGCGCGCGCCTCAATCTTTTCACGGCCTTTGACCAGGAGTTCGTTGACACCAACGGGGCCGCCCTCTTTGGGCTGCTTTCCGGCGACCAGAAGAATCTTCCGCTCGGCCTCTTCAACGAGGTCTGACGCCGACCTACCCTCCGGATATAGAGCGTGGGCTTGGATGTCCTCGCATGTGGCGATTATTTCCCGCAGCTTTGCTCGCTCTCTGATGACGCTCGCATAGGTTTTTGCATTCGCGCTGGACCAAGTGCTCTTGGCCAGCTCCGTGATGTAGTCGAGGTCAGGTGAGCTCTCAAGCAACCCTTCCAGCACCAACTGGTCTCGAACCGTCACCACGTCGAATGGATGCCCACGTTCTGCCAGCAAACTGATGACGCGAAAAATATGACGGTGATCGCTGAAGTAGAAATCACCTTCCGACACCACGTCCGAAAGTTGTTCCCATACCAAGTTCTCAAGCAGCAGTCCGCCCAGAACGGCTTGTTCCGCTTCCAGAGAATATGGGGCCTGCCGAAGCGCTTCGCTCAGCGAGTCATCCGGCAACGTGGTGGGAGGATTGTTCAAGGGCACCTGCAACGGTCTGGAGGCAGGGTACCCGGCCTCAGTTCTTAACTTCCGATTAACACCGAAAGCTGCTCGCGATTTTGCCACAGTTAAGAGATCTGCAAGCATTTGACGATCCTCGTCCGCTGATCCGTCGACATCCGGACACTGAGCATCGCAAAGCATCGAGCATCATTTTCGTGGATTGGGTCAGCGTTTAGGGGCCAATTAGGGCCCTATCAGACGCTCCCTGGGGCATCCTCACCCCAATTTTCAGACCCCGACAGAGGCAACATATGACTCAACCTATAGAGGTGCTCGACACACTGGTACGCGACCTGGTCCGTGAACAACGAAGCCGGCGCCGCTTCAAGTACGTGATGTGGTTGGGCACCCTAGCTGTCGTCTCGACCACACTGGCAGTCGAGCACTTCACTGCAGACGGTGCTGATGCCAAAGAAATCACGGCACGGGTCGATGTCAGCGGTCCCATCGCCGAGGGCGAAGCCGCCAGCGCTGAGGCTCTGAAGAAAAGCATTGGCCAGGCCTTCGCCGATGCGCGCACTAAAGCCGTCGTGCTGAAGATCAACAGTCCAGGTGGAAGCCCGGTGCAGGCGGGCTATGTGTATGACGAGATCAAGCGCCAGCGCGGCTTGCACACCAATATCAAAGTCTTTGCAGTGATTACCGACCTGGGGGCTTCAGGCGCGTACTACATCGCCAGCGCCGCCGACGAGATCTACGCGGACAAGGCCAGCCTGGTCGGCTCCATCGGCGTCACCGCTGCAAGCTTTGGCTACGTCGGTGTGATGGAAAAATTGGGGGTCGAACGCCGGGCCTACACCGCTGGCGAGCACAAAGCCTTTTTGGACCCATTTCAACCCAGGAACGCTGACGAAACCGCCTTCTGGGGCGAGGTCCTGAGAACAACCCACAATCAATTTATCGAGGCGGTCAAAGCCGGCCGCGGCGACAGGCTGAAGTCAGCGGACCACCCGGAGCTTTTTTCGGGGCTCATCTGGTCGGGCCAGCAGGCAAAGCAGCTTGGTCTTATCGATAAGTTGGGTGATGTGGACTATGTGGCGCGTGAGGTCGTAGGCGCAAGCAAGGTTGTCGATTTCTCAACTAAGGACAACCCGTTCGACCGATTCGCCAAGCGGATCGGTACATCTGCGGCTCAGGAACTCTCGATGTCCCTCGGTTTCTCCGGGCAAAGCCTTCGCTAACAACCACTGACCCCGCGCCAACCGAATCAAGGAACAACCAATGCAATCACCAAGTGAAGATTTAGAGAAACGCTACACAAAATGGCTCATGGCCTATCGCGCAACTCAGGGACTGCTCATCGCCCATGTAGGTCTCTTTTTCTCCAACTTCTTTACCGAATGGAAATCAGCCTACCAATTCGTATATGGCGCAACTATTTGGCCAGCAATTGGTATCGCGCTGGTGCTCACGCTGATTCTGTCTAAAGCATTTCACGCTGCGCATTTTTATCATGCGCTTCTTGCCGAGAACGACAGCCGACCATAGGAAATTACCGCTGCACACAACTCCGCTCAAAGTTCTGGCTTGTGTGCAGCTGCTTAGATGTCTGCGCGTGGAGATAAGCCGTTAGGCCGGTTCATGATCTGGAGTTAGAGCCTTCTCAAGCACCATGTTACCCACGTATTACCCCTTGTTCACAGCCAGTTTCAGACCCTGTTCGGACTCTGGTGACCTCTGCACCAGGGCAAGGATTCCTTCTACCTCCTCCCCTAGAATTTCTTCCTTCTCATTTAATGACTCTGCGATTTGGAGTAGCGCCGGCATAATCTCCACCAGCATTTTTTCACAGGCACAATCAGCGGCTTCAAGCAGCCGGTTGGCTGACTTAACCATTTGCTCTGCTGAGAGCGGGATACTCGCAGCACGCAGAGCACGTGCGCTAGCCATCTGCCCCATGCCGGCCATGCCGAACTCAGCCGCCATCGCGATTGCAATCTCAGTTGCCCGATGGAGATCGTCAGCAGCGCCACTCGATTCATCACCCAGTACAATCCGCTCTGCAACCCTACCCGCCAGGAGCATCTGCATCTCTCGCTCCAGCTGAGTCCTGGTTACCAAACGACGATCTTCTGCGGGAGTAACAAGAGTGACTCCTAGGGCTTGACCACGGGGTAACAGCGATACCTTTTCAAGTTGCCCTAATCCAAGCAGCACATTAGCGACCGCATGTCCCGCCTCGTGGATCGAAACGCGCCTGCGCACTTCGTCAGTCATGGCATAGGCTCCAACCCGTACCTCTCCAATTCGGTGAGTCTCGATAGCCTGCAGCAGGTGCTCCTGCGTGATCGTCCTGGACCCTGCCCGCACCGAACGTACAGCAGCTAGGTTCACCACAGCAGCGATCGCTGCCGGGGTAAGACCGATGCAACGCCGTGATACATCATCAAGATTCATCAGACCGAGATTGTTCAACTTGCCGGTGTACAGCTCCAAGAGTTCAAGGCGCTCGTCATTATTTGGCGGGGCAATTTCTACTATTCGGTCGAAACGACCTTCCCGCAGCATGGCTGGGTCGACTGAGCCGATGAAGTTGGTTGCACCAATTACGTAGATCCCCTCGGTGCTACTAAATCCGTCCATCTCGACAAGCATGCGGTTGATGATCCGGTTGTTCTCGGTAGCTACGGCGTCTCCGCCCTGCGTACGCTTTCCAATTCCGTCCATCTCGTCAATGAAGACGATGCATGGAGTATTCCTTCGAGCAGTATTGAAAAGCTGTCGCACGGTCATAACGCCCTGGCCCACAATCGACTTCGTGAAGTCGCTCCCGGTTGCAGAGATGAAATTCATTCCACATTCTGTGGCCAGAGCTTTGGCCAACTGGGTCTTACCAACACCGGGAGGGCCGACAAGTAAAACGCCCTTTGGTGGACGGGCGCCAGCATCCCGGTAAGCTCGACGCATCTCGCTAGCCTGGATTATGTCGAGCAGAGCTTCTTTAGCACCATGGCAGCCAACCACGTCGTTAAACGTAAGATCAGTACCGCCTCTGTGCACATCGAATGGCAGCAGTGTTTTTAACAGTGGGATGACCATGTAGGCGATCAGTCCAACTAGCAACGTGTTGAATACGATCCCTACGAGCCTTCCAAGGTCAAAGCCCGATAGTGGTACCGAGGTCAAAGGAAAGGGCGCTGAACCTTCCTTCGCGTATTCATTCACTAGACGCTCGCTAACCAGGCCCTTGGCATCGCTCACCGAGTAGCGTTGACCTGCCTGAGTCTTCACATAGACTCGTGTTTGCCCGAGCACTACGCCTTCAACTTTGCCATCCTGCAGATCAGCAAAAAGTTGGGATACAGGCTGAGTCTCTTTTTGCCACTTATGTCCTTGTTCATCCAATTCTACGAGTAACGCCTGTGTTGAGCCTGGGGCAGGTTCATTCGGCGCCTGATAGACCGACCACGCCTTCAACGAAAGCGCCACCACAATGACCGCAACGGAGATGACCGTGCGTTTGAACCATTGCCTGCGCCAAAGGCGCCAGAATTCATTTATCACAAGTTGCTCCAGAGATATATGTGCGTTCCGCAATGGTTCCATACCTCGCTGGAACCAAATGCGGCTATCCGCCCCATTGAACGGGGGCAGATTTATCACAAATCCTGGTAGCTCAAGGCCTGCGCGGGTGCCTGACTTGTATGGCGACTCGCGAGCATCTAGTGACCCTACACGCTAGCAACGTCCACTGACCGGCGCCTGCGAAGAAACAGCATCGCCTCCGGGAGGAGCGGGAGGAGCAGCAAAGTCCCCAACCCTACGAACAGAGCAACCTCCGTGGGCTTACCACCGGCGACCCGTGACTTTGCATAAGCGAGTGGGTACTTGCCCTGTTCCAACTCCACAGCCAACCCTGTTTCACTTACAACTTCCCAAGTGAGGCGCAGAGTTCCTTGTAACGCTCCTCGGAATTTGCAGCGAGCATTCTCCACTGGAAGATTGAGTGCTTGGCAAACCTCCGGCGGCATGCCGACGAGGGTTCCATCCTCTATCACCATCGCAGCTGAATAAACTCGCGGGAATGCCCAAAACGCCACGACCCAAACCCAAACGAGAAATCCCAAAAACCTGATGCTGCCCACAGATCACTCCTCATAAAGATCATGCGGGTATTCTCGCACCCGACGAAGAAAACGAAACTTCTGTTTTGCTCCTGGTGCATGGTCCAATCGGCACTACGCGCGAAGAGCATTGAAGTTGCAGTTTTGGGAACGCATGGAAGATCTGGATCAGAAACGGGCGTCGCGCCCTCCTCTGACCTGGCAGCGGTGTTTACAGCATGAGTTCTTTCCCAAAAAAATTCCCGACCATCGATTTCTCAACCCAATACGGCCTCGCGCTCGACGACTCTGACAGCTGGATCATTGTCGACCTGTTTGCTGGAGGTGGTGGCGCCTCGACCGGCTTGGAAATGGGTTTGAACCGGCAGGTGACCATTTGCGTAAACCACAACCCCACAGCCATATCGATGCACGCTGCAAATCACCCTCATGCTGAGCACTATCAAACGGATGTGTGGGGCGTCGATCCGGTCAAGGCTTGCCGCGGTCGCCAAATTGGGTTTATGCACGCTAGTCCTGACTGTACTCACCACTCCCAGGCGGCCGGTGGCCAGTCGCGTAAAAAGGAAATCCGCGACCTCGGTTGGGTAATCATCAAATGGGCCGGCAAGGTCCGCCCGATTACGATCAGTATGGAAAATGTTCGCCAGATGCAGCTTTGGAGCCCACTGGTTGCAAAGCGATGCGCTAAAACCGGTCGAGTCATCAAACTGGATGGCACTGTTGCCAAACTAGGCGAGCACGTCCCACGTCACGAACAGTTTCTGGTACCAGATAAAGGCAAGCTCACCGGCAATGCGCTCCACCGTCGCAAGCAGCGTCGCAAGTACAAACGTCACGGCAGCCCTGTGAATCGCACTTGGGATCATTTCGTCGCAAGCCTGCGACGCTTGGGATACCAAGTCGAATGGCGCATCTCCCGCGCCTGTGACGATGGTGCGCCGACCACTCGCGAACGCCTATTTCTGATGGCCCGATGTGACGGCCATCCCATTGTATGGCCGGAGGCGTCACACGCGGCCGAGCCGAAAAAGGGGCAACTGCCGTACCGCACCGCTGCTGAGTGTATCGACTGGACCGATCTTGGTCCGAGCATCTGGGCGCGAAGCCGGCCATTGGTAAAAACCACGAATGTTCGGATCGCCACTGGCATCGAGAAGTTTGTCCTGAACGGACGACCATTTATTGTTCCGGTCACTCACCAGGGTGCCGTGCGCCTTCACAGCATTGATGAACCAATGCGGACCGTTACCGGCGCCAACCGTGGTGAACTGATGTTGGGCTCGCCGTTGTTGACGCCATTTATCTCCGAGCATGCCAATGCCACCCACCAGCGAAACATGCCGGCCGACAGTCCATTGCGAACCATTTGTGCGCAGGTCAAAGGTGGTCATTTCTCGCTCGTGGCGCCCATCATTGTCCAGGCCAATGGCGGCAAGAATACGACCCCCGCTCATAGCGCCTTGGCGCCATTTAGCACCATCACCAGCGCGGGCAGTCAACAGCAGCTGGCAACCGCATCACTGATGCAAGTTGCTTCTGACCTCGGCCTGCAAATTACCGAGGAACAAATGGCCGGCGCTCTGCGAGTTGCGGATTTTATGGTGGAGCATGGAAAGGCTTCAAACCTCCCACTTCAGACAACCATTGCAGATAAGTTGGCGCTGGTAACCGTTGATGTTAATGGCACCAAGTACCTGATGATCGACATCTGCCTGCGCATGCTCAAACCACGTGAGCTGTATCGTGCGCAGGGATTTCCCGAGAGCTATATCATCGATCGAGGGCACGACGGCCGGGAGTTGAATAAGACTCAGCAAAGCCATCTGGTCGGGAACTCCGTTAGCCCGTTGCAGATGGCCAGACTGGCTCGTGCGAATGATCCATGGAAGGCTCGACAGCGAGAAGCCATCGCTGCCTGAAGCAGCCAGCCTTCTGGAGGGTTGTGAGGTCCCGTTGTAAGGTCCTCCCCCTCCAAGAATTTAACGTGCCATTCTTCCCAGCGGGAAGCGTTTTCCCTTCCGCGAAAAGATGCTCATCGCGGTTGCCGGCCTACCTTAAAATCTTTGCCCACTCGCCTGGTACTTGAGTTTGTCAATCCGTGACGAAACAGCATAGTGCGCGCCCGCAGCTATCATGAGCAGGCCAAAATTCACCGCCCACATGACCGTTGGTGATCCTTCTTGTTGAGACACATACATCCCGGAAACAACAAGGAGTACCAGTTCAAATACGAGCAACACCAGCTTAATGCGGTTGAGGCGCTGAAGTCGCTTATCAAGCAAGGTTTGCATGCCGAACTACCTATGAGTCTTTTGACCAATCGCTCTCAGCCCCTGATATCCGCTTGTGAGCGGGAGACAGGCAAAGCGTGACTACTTGCCACTTAATTCTGGACGGTATTTGCCCCCGGCAACGGCCCAGACGGGACTGTGACAGTCACCAGCCAGATACCAGGATGTCTCTCGCTCGGTAATCGACAGAAAACGCCGTTCGAGCCCTTAGAGCACCCAGTGCTCTTCAATCGCCCACAAGGGTTTATCCTTCTGCAAAGATTTGAACGCCTTTATGTAAGCCTCATAGGTGGTTTGCGTGAAGACTACCCAGGAACTTCCCAAAGCTTGGGCATCGAGAAGGTTATTCTGAAACTCCGCGTACTGAACCTGGCCAGCAACGCTTTCGCTGAACGCGCTCAACCCCTTGAGCAGTACACTGTCAATTAGTGGATGCAGACGCTCAACGCGTTCGTCATCGTGGTAGCGACCGCAGACCAGTTTGGACTTCAGGTAGACGTTCACAAGCTTCTGCGCACGGCCATAAGTGCACCGAAACTTCAAGTGCTCTCCGGTTTTGTGGTGCACATAGGTCGCCGGTCGCGCCGCACATACGGCTTCGATTCGCTCATGTACGAACGCGTCAATTCCCTCCGCACTTGGAAGATCCGTTGGCGTGTTGATGTCCCGCATACCGGCTGCCTCAAGCATCGTCTGCGCGTACTTAACGGAGTACCCTCCTCCGTCCCCCCCGCTACGCGAATAGGCACGCCCAGCGGCCCATACGGCGAATCGGTGGGCATGATCTGCAATTGAGTAAGTGGACATTCGTGGCTCCTCCTGTGCCCGGGATAGGCAAGGTTACTCTTTCTGCCCTTTCAGAGGGGCAGACTGCACGTCATTGACGGCACCTCCTCGCTACTATTGCCCCATCACGCAACTTGAACTACATGGTCTGCTCCGCCGTCCGCTCGCATGACCTTCGACGAACCTTACCGCAGGGACGCCCCCAATGACCGCTCTATCCATGGCTACCACGGCCCATACAGCAACCCTTCCGCCACGGTCTTGCCGGCGGGTGCAAGACTCACGTAAAGCGGATAAATTTGTCCTGACCACCCACTCGATCATCATTGACGCCCTGGATGAAATCGCGAGAAGCCACAGCCGGAGCATCAACTCAGAAATAATCATGGCGGTAGCTGAGGCATTGGACGGAAACCAAAGGACTGCATTCGACCGTCAGCTTTACGTGAACCATCTTGGTGAAGGCCGGGCCAGCTTGATTCTGGTTGGGGTTCCTCATATCGACCTTTCCGCAATGCGCGGGGACCATTCGACCACGGTCCGTTTTCCAGACGGCATTCGGGATGCGGTAGCAATAGAGGCGGGGTTAAAGCAGATGTCCATGATGACGTGGATGCTGAAGGCACTTCAATGCTGGATTAATGATCAACGCGATATCCACTCACTGCAAAACGCCTGCGTTGAAACGCATCATCAGGACAACTCGTACGTGGCTTGACGTAAACACGGCGCCCGGCTGGGCGCCTTGGCCTGTACCAGGTAACGCTGCGACACGGTTTTCAGAAGAATCTTTTTTGGGAAGGCAGGCTTGCCAAAAAAGACTCTCGGCGGGGAACCCCGCCGATGTCTTAAATTTTGCAGCTGGTGGGAATTGCATCGATTTCGTCGATGCAGCTGACGTGGTAAAGGACCGGTTGAAATCGCTGTATGGCCCACCCTGTAATGCGCGTTCATCCTCCTTTTCAAGAGGGTGAAGCTTGTAGCGGATAGATATCGCTCCCCGCTTCTTGCCCACCATTACGAACAGGTGAGCACCATCTGTATCGATTACCTCCTCCCTGTCGATCCAGTGACGGATGACAGGCTGATTGGTAGCGATATCGTAACCAAGGGCAACGGTAACCCGGCTGATTGCAGTAATTGTCATGCTCCTCTCCAATTGAGCGAGCCATGACCCCAGCGGGGCCTTGGCCCGCATGGGTTTTGTAGCTATTGGCTTCAGTTCGGTTGAACAAACAACCCGTAGAGTTGATCAGGGTTTACACCCAGGCCCAGCCAGAATTTCACCTTCATCTCGAGGGTGCCCATTTTCATGGCACGACCGATCAGCACCGCACGCTCCTCAACCAAGGAATCAAGATTGGGCGTTGAGGCATTCTCCTCGAAGAGTCCGGGATTGGATGTGCGCAGATACCCAAGTGTGTTGGAAACCAAATCAGGCGCCCCCGCCATTTCATCCACAATCAGGCGAAGCCGGATCTGCTGGATCCGCTTCTGCAGCTCTATCCTGAGATCAATCAAGCCCGCGGCCTCCAGGCCAGGAACGAGATGATCATCGGCGATACCTCTGTCATGCAGGGGGCAGATGGCATTTGCCAGGCCCTTTGTCCCCTTGTCACGGGCGATAAAGCCAATGTACGCACAAACATTAATTGCGCCGCTGAGATCACGACATATTTCTGAGACAGCATGCTCCTTTTGAGCGGCGAGCAGCTTTAGCTCACAGCTCGCCAAAAAGTCCCCAAGCGCGAACATCATCTGCGTAAGGTTCATGATCCAACTCCAAGATGCCTGAGCGACAGCCCGCAATGGGCCGTGGCTCAATTAGTTTTTGGGTTTATGACGCAGGACCCGATCGGGCCTTGGGATCTATTCAGCAGAACGCTGACGCATCAATCGCATCGGCATGGTATCGGAGATCCGTACCTCAGCTTTTTTTGAGAACTCGACGGCGCCGGCGAACAGATCTTCTGGCGTCACCTCACTCCGAAGGTGTTGGTGGTACCAGACAAAGAACCCTGTTGTGCTGAGGACGTTATTGCCTTCACTGGTGTACTCGCCGCCGAGCTTGCAGCACTCGTCGGGAGCGTCCGTAAAGTAGGCAATAGCGGTCCGCTCACCCACCGCGGTTTGAAACGACTTCTTCGCCACTGCAGAGGTGTGATTCATGCTGATCTCTTCCACGGCCATCCAGCCGGAATGCACCAGGCCCCGCAGGATCGCCTGTTTCATCTCGTGGTAGTTCATATTGGAATTTGACATGTCGAAGCTCCATTTGGACGGAGCTTGACCCGGCAGGGACAAAGCCCCGCGAGGGTTGGTGTGCGCAGATTTGCGCGATGAGTGCTGGTGGCCAGCTCAATACGGACCCAGACAATCTAGGCTCGTGAGAGGCTCAAATGTTGCCTTAACCGTCCAACCGCGGCAAGAGCCGCAATCAGACGTAAGTACTAGATGCTGCCCCTACAAATGACTGCACCTGTGGCCGCCGGCGAGCAGTAGACTGTCAATTAGTGTCCAGGCCGAGTGGAGGGTCAATGTCCACGAAGTTCCGACGCAAGTAACCCTCAGCCGCGATGTCCTCAATTGCCCATTCACCGTGGCCGATGTTCCCAACAAGGTCGCGGCGTTGCAGGCGCTTCAATGCAGTCTGCACAGTCGCGGCGCTGGGTACGTGGCCACCGGGCATCTCGCTGCCAATCCACTCGCGTCCTTCGGTAGAGAAAACCGAGATGCCCCTCACCAGTCCGATAAGTACGGAGAAATCCAGAGGAGCCATCTCCAGAATCAGGTTTTCAAAGTTGCCTTCGTCCGTCATGGTGCCCCAGGCTCGATGGTCCGCATCTCGCACGCTGAGTCCCTCAGTGAGGCACAGCAAGAACACGTCGCGAATGTACTTGGGCATGTATACCCGGGCAGCAAAACGCTCGAAAGCGGCATTTACGTCCCACTGCCGTCCGGTGATCTCCTCGAATCGCTGGCCCAGATGCTGCACGAATTCCAAACCAAGATTAGGAAATTGGATCTCGTGGCTGAACTGGTAGAAAGGTGCTTTGGTGCGACGAAACATGCGATGTAGGCCGTCCTGTGAGGACCCGGTGAACACTTCAAAAACTTCGCCGTGAGCCTGCTGCAGCAATGAGCGGAGCGTAACGGTCAGATCCTCGAAATCTTTCTTGCTCGCCAGGTGCTGCACTTCGTCGATGATCAATAACGCCTTGCCGTTTCCGAGTCTGCGGAAGCGCTCGAAGAGCTCGAGCAGGTTCAGACCACCCTCCTTCGCCAGCTCGGCCATCATCGTCACGTCGTCGGTACCGGCGCCGGCCTCTACCGACTGCACGAGAGAGCCAGGTCGCATGAGCTTCAGCCAGTTGCGTCGCAAGAAGCCGGCACCGTGGATGGCCTCTTAAAACGCGCCTGCAATCACCCGCTCTGGGTGCGCCTTGTCAAACCGCAGGTCAGCCGTGGCAACGATGAAACCGTGTGCCTTGGCAATGGGTATCAGGTCGTTGATGAGAAAGGTGGTTTTGCCCTTGCGTCGAGGTGCGAAGATCGTCGCCGCATTTTGCAGACATGCAGCCACAACGCCGTTCCTACTCCAAATCCTTCAAGGTCCAAGTCATTCAAGAGTGCGCCCTGCTGGTGCCTCGATTGCCAACATCTCGCTGAGCCATAGCTTCAACGCGAACCTCGTCCACAAATGGATTCGGGTGCAAACGCAAAAAACTACGGAACTTCAACCTGCTTTCGTTCCGTTATTCCAAAGCATCCTTAGGTTGCTTGGAGTCCCTGTGTGCAGTTTCATGAATTGTGATTATGTCATTTTTTACTCTGTGCCTGTTTATGGTTGTTGTTAGTTCCTCAATTGATTTCCTGGTTGAATCCTCTTTAACGACGCCCATCAGCCAGACCGTCCCTGTGGTGGGGAAGTTAGGGTAGGCGATTACGTTGATGTGGTTAAATTTATTTTCTTTGATTATTTCATTATTAATCTTTAGGGTTGCATCTCGCGTACTATTTGCTTGGTTCAATTTTTCGATGACCCATGGTTCTGCTTTGTTATCTAGGTAGGTGGATATTTTTGTCCGGCTGCCTTCAGGGAGACTGGATATTAAGGCAATTTCAGAGTCGACATTGGAGCTTCTTATAAATGCCGAGTTGTTTAATTGCAACGCAACGGATTCGTAGTAGCTGGAGTCAGCATTTTCTTTCGCAAGAGGGACTGGTTTCTCTTCTCTGTCTAGTAGTGGTCTTATGGTTGGATATGATCGATAGCCAATTTTTTGATAGTGTATTGTTGCACCAAGAAATTTGAGCATGGATATGTCTGCTGGCAATTCTATTTTGTATCTACCATTCTTGTCCGTTATTCCGCTGGTTAGTGTTTTTTGTTTGTGGTCGTGGACAGTTATCAACACTAACTCAATTCCGCTGGTATTTGTGAGTCCTTGGCCATAGTCATAAACAATGCCGGATAGAGTGTCAGCATTGCTTTGGTTGGTTGCGATAATGAGGGGTATGCAGGCTGCCAGTCTGGCGGTGGGTGCATGGTTCATTTCATGCCTCCTTTCGAAATTGGCAAGTTATTTTTGAGTTATTTTCAATTAGATTTAGTGGCTCAGCGTCCACTGATGATATGTAGGTGGTTAATTTAATTCTGGTTTTCCCGTCGGGTATTGGGTTGATGGACCAACTAAGTTTTGATATCGCATCTTGGTCGTTTCCTACGCTATTCCACCTCAGGCTTCTATAGCTCGATGTCAAGTCAAAAATCTGGGCGAAGGTTAAGTTTTTCGCCTTTTGGAAGTCCATCGCGCAGTCAATACCGTGTGGTGCAGGTGGGCCAATTACTATGACCCCTACAATTTTTATTGTTGAGTCTTTTTGCTTGGTGAAATTTAGTGTCGAGTGGGGAGTATTAGGCCAAACTTTTAACGGAATTTTTTGAATGAATTCTCTTCTGAATTGCCAGGAACCTGCTTTGGCTGTTGCATAAATTTCAATACCGTAGTCACCCATTTCTAGTGGAGGTATCGTAATTTTAGCCTGAAAGGCTGTGTTTCCTGATATCTCTGGAATATCCTGTGGTTCTATCTTTAAAGGGATCTTATTTTTTTTAGGTGCTATTAGACTTGCTGTAACTTTAACATTTGTGTGCTCCGTCTTGACCTGGTTGGCAATTTGAATGATTGCTAATGTTTGCTCGTTTGAAATTGCTTGAGCATCTCCATGAACGGCTGTTATCAGTAGGTGGGGTTCCGCGAAGAGCTTGTCGTATCTGTTGTGGATTATTTCTGCGGCTCCAATAATTGATGCTATGGTCAGTATGAGTGTTATTGGTTTTATATTTTTCCAGGCTGGTTTTGGTTTTGACTTTGGAGTGCCGATATGCCCATGGTTTAAGGGTTGGGAGTTCATGGTTCTAGAGAGTGTGGCTCGGCAAATATCGAATTTGTATTTTGACTCCCAGTACATATGAACAAATATTCCATCTTCCTCTGTGACGAGGATTTGCCAGAAGAGTAGTCCGTCTAGTTCTTTCAGGGTGTTTTCGGATTCTGGTGCGTCAGGCGGTTGCTTGAATTCCGCATAATAATTTGCACTGCCAAGTGTTGCGTTCACTTGGGATGGAGACAGGGTTGTCTTTCTGTTCGCCATGGCTATGTATCTGCGCTGATGGTCTGTCCTTCGCTAGAGTGTAGAGTGATCTGCCCGAGGCCATGCCTTTTTCCGACTCAACGGCATACCTCAGACCATCACTCCACTCGGCAATACTTGTATCGTCAAAGGTTGGGGGAGAGCCCTTTGCCTTTATCTGGCCATGTATGGCGCTCACACAATGTGACGTAGGAAGGCATCACTGACCTATCGCGGGACGGAGAACCTGCGGGCGGTTCAACTGCTGCTCGGCCATACGCCTTGGAGAGCACCGTTCGATATCTAGGGATTTAAGAGTAAGGTCGCTATCTATGGATGTCATCGAACCATCGGAGTAGGCGGTGATCAGTGGAGCTTTATATGGCTGCTGAACTGTCCGCTTTGAGTTGTGGGTTAGGGTTAAACTGGTCGACGTAACAGATTGGCTGCGATGTATCGCGCAAGTTCGCCATGCTTGCAAGGTTTGATAAGAACGAAAGATGATAAATACTTGAATTTTTATGTTAAAAAATCGTGATTATTGGTTTAGTTTTTTAAAAAGACTTTATGCGCAACTATGTGAAAATCCATGATCTGCTTGATAGCCTATCTATGCAGCGAGAAAAACGGTCGGATATTTGCCACTCATTCTGGCCTCTTCGGAGCAGCTTTTAGACCGTAAACGAAACGTAGGCCTCCCTTCTTCGGACACACCAGTTGTACGGTCAAATACAGCTTCTTGTCTCAGTTTATTCTTTGTTTTCTCATTAATTTCTTTTTGTCCCAGCCAGGTAGGTGCGAGGGAAGAGAAGCGTGTCCTTGGTTTCTGGGGTCATTATGGGCCTTTAGGCTGAAATCCATAAATTAGGAATTTCCGCATAATTACGCATATTTCGCAAACTGGAAGCAGTGCGGCATTGCGGAGAGCTTGCGGCAAGGCCATGACTGTAGCTGAAACATACGTGAAACAGGTTCGCGCGATAAGCGATATTCGCGCCAAGTTCTACCGGCCGATCGATGACAAGCTCGAGGGTGTTGCAGTTTAGCGACCTCATCATAACCTCATTGAACTGACTTTATGAGGTAACAGAAATGAACACGGCCCAACGCAACCAACTGATCAAAAAGGCAATCTTGGACGCAATCACCGCTGGCAATGGTAACTGGATCACAGGCATCGTCCCAGCCGTGACCGCTCTCAACGTCACCAAATCGAATGACGGTATGAAAGTTCGCAACTGCCTCAGCGCCCTGATCGACAAGGGGTTGGTGTATCGCGTGTCGTTCACTTCTGAAGAAATCTACGACTTGGTCGAAAACAAGGTTAGTCCTGTTGAGCCGGCGGGCGGGTTCACTATCCATCACGCCTTCGCAAACGGCGACTTCATCAAAGCCATTTCCGCCGCGCATTGCGCAGCCTACGATGACGAAAAAATGCCCGAGTCGGTAACCTGCAACGTCACAGGCTTTACGGTGTTCTTGAAAGTCGAAAAAGGCCAGTTTGTCGAAACTCTAAAGGACGGCACTGATGTTACGGAACTGTTTAATGCGGCGCTTGATAAAGCAGTTGGCATGGCGCGGTGAAGTGAAAACTGTTGAAATCCCACACCTGAATAGAAAAGGAAATTCACGTGACCACCAAGGCCCAGTTCGACGAAGCAGCTCAGCGGCTGCTAGGGAAAGAGAAGTACTCCAACCTGCTTAAGTCTGGCTACTCCCGCCCGGACTTCTGCCGTGAGATTGCCCAAGACGAGTTCGTGGACAACCTATTCAGCCTGCCTACCAAAGAAGCAGATTTGGCCCGCATTCGCCGTGTCGCTGACCGCCTCTGGAAAGGGGATGGCATCACTGGCTTGGAAGATTAGCCAAAGGCCGTCACCCACGACCCGCGCAAGCGGGTTTTGACAGTGTGAATAGCGCGGATTTATTACCCAATTCAAAATCAAAAGCACCACAGAGAGTCGATGCAGCCATGAAGGCAACCGAAGAGATTACCGCCCAGATCTGTGACGCGATTCCCGAGGTCAACCCGGAGTTACTCGAAGCTGTTTTGAAGGTTTCCGGACAAGATAGCCAGCTCCTCTTCATTCAAGGTGAAGGGCAGCAGGTCATTGACGGGAAATCGTGCTATCCGGATTACCTGCAGGTCGAAATCACTGATGCGCGAGAGGCCATGAATTTGGCGCAGCAACTTCTGAAGGCGTGTTCCGACGCTATGGACAACGGTGGTGAGTTCCGATCCCCATTGGCGCTGTCCTTTGCCGGGCAGGCGTTACTGAGCGAGTGAGCAGGTAAAAAGCATGACGCGTCGAGTGCATTTGGAAGTAATCACCTGTGCAGCCACCGAGGCAGATCCCGAAGGCGAATCGGAAATTGCGTGTGGCACCCAGGCCGACTTTGATGCTGAGCATCTTACAATTTACGCTGATCACGTGACCTGCAAGCGCTGCTTGAAGCGACTGCAGGGCGAACGCCGGTCAGCATAGGGATACCCATGAATATCAAAATTGAAGTCTCTGACGCTGATCTAGAGGCCATGCTGTGCGTATCGCTGGAAGAGTTCGAGCAACAGTATCGTAACCAGCTCGATAATGGCGTAGTAACCGACGATGGCGGTGCAGGTTCTGATTGGATGTGCGATTACAAACTGGATATCGTCAAGGTTTAGGATAATTCGCGGTACCTCCCGAACTCGGCCCTGTGTGGGACCTGGGAATCAGTTGGGCGCATATCGCGTCCACTAATGATTCGGGAATTTTCTCAGTGCGCACGGTTGAGATCACAGACTGCGGTAGCCGCGGCAACTGGATCGTTGCTCGAATAGATACGGGCAAGGAAATGATCGTACCCAGCACAGGGCGTCAATCGACCCCAACCATCCGGACTGGTCGTAGAAGATAAACCTCGAGGAACACTCGCCTGCATTGCGGGCATTGGCAATAGAGGGCGCCGACTTTCGCGTCCGCGGAAAAGGAGAGGATCTTGAAACACGTCAACTTTAAAGCCACGACTGGGGAGGAGCTAAACTACCAGTTGAAGGAACAAGAACGCCTCAAACTCAACCGGGCATATTTCGAAGATGGCTGCTCCTGCATCCACTCGATGAAGACCCTGCAGCCCTGCCCTACCAATATGACCGACGAAGACGCGGTGTCGTTTTACGAGCAGAACTGCAAGTGCTCGCGCAACTACATCCGGAACTGAGGAAAAATGCGACATATGGATTTGCTGCTTGGCCGCTGGCCAGCTCGTAACCCATAGGAGAATCCATGGCTATCTACGAAGAAATGCAAGATCAGCTCCAGGAACTGGTCGACCTAGTGAAGCAGAACGAGCAGTACACCGCTGCAGTTGCCTACGGCGCGATTCAGGCCGATCAGGTCAACGCCCAGGCCCACCAGCGGCGCGCAGCTCGTATCGTCGAACTCAAGCGCAACTACGGGCTCAAGTGAGCTCTTCGATGGCGACACAACACTCTATTCAGGGAGTTAGAAAGGATGAGCGATGAAGATTTGAAGCGGCAATTGATCGCTCAGGTTAAACATCAAACACGGTGGATCCGCAGGACACCAATGATGATCGGTGCTTTCGGCGGAGGGTTGGCTCTGTTGGGCCTTTGTCTTGCTTCGGGGGCACTTATCACACTTGGCGCTTTTGCCGGGGTTGCTGGTTTCGGTGCGCAAGCGTTTCTTTGGTATGCTCTTCACGACGAGGAAAAATCATGAGAGAAATTGCACTTAGCTGTTTAGCCGTGCTGGCCTCTATGGTGTTTTTTAGTTTTTTTTGGGCACCTTATGTCGAGTTGATCAGTCATGCGTCGACTGATCTTGCAACCGTGAAAGGCTGGATCTGGTTCACAGGAGTGGTCGTGTTTGGTGCTGTTACCGCGTATTTGACTTGGCCTCAGGGTGAAGCCGAAAAATACTGAGGCGACGGACCAACCACAAACTGACATAAGTCGAGGGTCGACGACCCTCGTGAAGTTACATAGGAAAGCGTTCATTGCCCAACAATGCTGGCTGGGGACAGTCCCTGAACGCTTTACCAATGTGCCTTCAGAGCCTTCTTGCTACCCCCTCAAAAGGTCTTATTTGTGTCCTGAGAAACCGCCTCGGTTTCAAGCGGTCTGGTACCCCGGCACGAGGGAAAATTGAGACACCCAAGAAATACACGGTTCGCTATTGCACCATTGGTGGATCGCGGGTATCGGCCAGTCATTCCACCACCGCACCGAGGGCAATTTGGGGAATTGCTGGAATGCGAAGTAGGCGGGCAGGCCTTCGACGCATCGCCAGGTGCAGGCGACGCTAGACTGACCGTTGCGCGGTCGGCCTCTTCCAAAGAATCTTCTGCTGGAAGAACGCCCCTGCCCACCTCGGGCTTCTTGAACCACTGAATAAGCCGCTTGCCGTCAATCAGCTGCAAATTGGTCCCCTTCGCAAACCTCCAGGCATCATTAGTAAAGGCGCCGGAGGTGACCACAAACCCTCCAGTCGCTCCACGCGCAGACATTACGCCATAAAGCTCGCGGACGACCTGAACTCCCACTTTCGAGGCTCGCCACTGCTTGCATTGGACAAGGAACACCTCCCTGCCCTTACGCAGCACCAGGTCGATTCCACCATCAGGCCCCTTATCGGTCTCCTGAACAGTGAACCCCTGTTTACGCAAGGCTTCCCCGACCATGTTCTCGAATTGCTCCCAGGTGAGGTTGCGGATAGCAACGCCTGGCTCCTGCGCCGACCCAATGCGGCTGAATTTTCTTGCCCTCACTTTTCGCTGAATCCACCCAAGGATTCCACCAAGCAGAAACACCGGTGGGATGACGTACTGCCCGATATAGGCGAACAGCCGAAGGATTTGTTGTGCGATCGCGGAGCCAACGTCACTGCCTGGCGTCACTGACAACATGGGTAATTCTGTTCCACCGTAATACCGTAAAAAGAAAAACGAGCCACCAGCAATGACTAGGTTCGCCCACAGCGGCATCTTCATCGCAATATTGAGCAGATCATCAAGGGTTGTAGTTTTGCGCCGTCTGGCCATATGTTGCTCCATTGAGTGAAGAAGCAATCATGGTCAATTGCGACGGATCAAGGCCGGCAATCGGTTCCCTGGGCAGGGTAGCGACGAGAGACGTGACCCTCGGTTCAGGAATTAACATTGGTGGCAGGACAGGGCGTCAACGACCTGGTTCTACAGTCGCGGAACATGCAATTGACGATCTCACTATTTCGAGACGAGCGTGAAACGTTTGATACACGGGGAATGCAGAGCTAGCAGCAACGAGTCACTCTGCAGCATCCATTGTCGCCTGGACCTCCCGGCTAAAAACATCGCTGTCCTCTTTGGACAGCACTCCAGCCGACTCCAGTTCCAACAGCCGACCGTGGATCAGGCCCTGCCTCCAAATACGAAGGTCCGGCTGTTTCTCCGCTACAGCACGGGCAAGATCAATGCGCAGTTCGGCAAGCTTGCGGGCTTTGAGAGCTTCTGGGGTTTCGATTTGACTCATGAAGGTTCTCCATCGACAAGCGTCAGATCCGTGGTTCCGGGCAAGCTCTAAGAATAGCCTCGGTGCTCGGCCGTTGGGGGGCAATCTTAGCCAAGCACGATTGCGTACCAGGTTGCACCTTTATCAGTCGTTTTTCACCATTACCAACTTTGCCCTGTGCTCAACCAAATCGGGGGTGGGAAGGTCTACAAGCTTCCCACCCCCGACGCAATTCGCTTCAGTGTGACTAAAGACTGTCGCTAGTGCTGAATCCTCCCCCACCATCGGAGCTGGACGTGTTGAAGAAGCCACCGGTGTCGCTCCCATCTTCCATTGATCTGGGAATATGCAAGGAGGTCATCCGCCCCGGGATCCGGTACCAATTAACGGCGCGGGTGAGGGCTCTTAAGCTGGAGCAGCATGTGGAGAACGCCACCGCCAGCCAAAGGCCTCCGAGCCTTCTAAGAGGGCTTCCCGGGCGGGCTTGCATATGCGCTAAGTCAAGGACAATGCATCACATGAATCGTCTCCAGGACACCTGTGATGCACCTATGTGAAGAACACACCACGGACGCTGTTATCGCTGCGGCCATTGCGTACCGCAAATCCAAGGAAGAGCGGCCCCGGCCAGGTGACCATCGAGTCGAAGCTGTGCTCGAGGCGATCGAGGCTGGCTGGTTCGAGCTCCCGGCGGGGCGGGACCTGTGTTACACCCACAGTCAGTACAGTCGGACAGCCAATCTGGTCCAGAACCTCCCTGCCGTGACCAGCGTACAAGAACGGTCGCGCACCTGGTCTGCAACGAACCGCCAGCAGCTGGGTGACAGATTCAATTTCGTTATCGGACTCCCCAACACGCTGCCAGACATTGTCCAGAGGGCCAGGGGCCTGCCATATGGGGGGCCGAGGCGTCCCCTCGAATTCACCGCGGGCAGGTTTCGCGCCATCGACCTGCTCCAGTGGTTACAGGATGCGGTAGCAATCGCAACCCAGCTCAACGCGCTGATGGATGCCCTTGAGCCTGAGTTCATGTTCGATGCCCAGGCCGACATAGAGAAGCAGGTTCGCCACCTGACGGCGCATGGACAGATCCATTACTTGGACAAGTACCTGTATGCACTGCGGGGAAGATTTCTTTGGCGTGAGGACGAAAGATGGCTACGAGAGGTCAAGGCAGGGTCGATCAGCATCAGCGACTTTGACGCTCGCGTGGCGGCCCGTGATGGTCAACGCGAGGACGACAATCGCCGTCATTGGCTGACCGTGTACGAACGGATCAGCCTGCTTGCGATCTTTTTGGAACACACTGGTACCCATCACCATGGGTCCTTAACAAGGCGATTGCGTGAACGATTCGGGCGTTCAGTTCGGCTCCTCCGTGAACAAACCTCAGGTGGGTTGATCCTCGAACTCGAAGACGGGCCGCGGGTCGGAACCGGTCAAAAGCTCGAGGACGGCTTGGCCCTTGTCACATTTGTCTTAGCCTTGGCTGATGAGGTGAAAGAGACGGCTCCCGATGTTCACTGCTATTTCTCTGCCGTGGATCGAGCCTCAATGCGGTTCAATGCAGCGCCCTCCTCCCCGCCGATGCGTGCAAATCGGCGCACCGATACCCTCGATCTGCAGGAAGCCGGCGTGATCTAACTTGCATATTTGCGATCGTCCATACCCTGAAGGTGTTCTTCATCTTCAGGGCTCTGACCATGCAATTGATCGCTTCCACCCTCTTCCAGGATGCCGCCCCAGTGGCGTCGCCCATCATCGAGCGCTCGTTTGCGGAGAAGGTGGACGAAGCCATTGCAGTGATCAAATCACTGATTCTTGCTGGTAAGCGATTAATCGTGGCGAGCTCGTTCGGAAAAGATAGCTCGGTCACACTGGCGATTGCACTGAAGGCAATGGAGCAGCTGAAGGCTGAGGGTTTCGAAGTGCCGGAACTGCAAGTGTTAAACAGCGACACACTCCTCGAGAACCCTCGAGTGCACTCATACAGCAAGGACGAGATCCGCGCTCTGAAGGCCTACTCCGAAAAGCACGGTATTCCTGTACGCATCTGGGTTTGCAGTCCCAACCTTTCCGAAAATTGGCTGGTCTCCATCATCGGTGGTCGCACCGTCGCTTCATTGCCCGGGAACTCTGCCAAATGCCAACAGCAAATTAAGGCGTCACCGATGGATCGTACGAAGCGCCAGATCAAGGCCGTCATCGAGCAGGAAATGGGACGCGACTTTGCAAGCGATACCATCGTTACGCTGATCGGCACGCGTCGGGATGAATCGGCTGTCCGTGGGCGCAATATGGCCGCCCGTGGGGAGAGCGCCTTCCTTCCTGTGAACATGGCAAAGCCGGGCGAAAAACCCAACTGGATCATGAGTCCCATAGCTGATTTTACGACCTTGGATATTTTCACGTTCCTTTCCCAAGTCACCAATGGGCGTCTGCAGACCTACTCGGACTTTTCTCAACTGACCGAGGTTTACCGGGACTCGGCGGGTGATTGCATGGTGAACGTGATGATCCGAGACGGCGGTGCTGAGCGCAAAACCTCATGCGGCGCCCGCCATGGCTGCTGGATGTGCTTGCGCGTGAGCACGGACAAAAGCATGGAAAACATGCTGAGCCATGAGGAGGGCATATACGACTGGATGAAGCCACTAAACGACTTCCGTAATTACCTCAAATCCCGCCACTACGATCCCAAAGGCCGAAACTGGCTGGCTCGCACGGTCAACCCTGAGAACGGGCATATCAAGATTGCCGCCAATGCCTACTCCCCTGACCTGTGTCTGGACCTGCTGCGCTACGCCCTGACCATCGACGCGGATGAGGCTGAATGGTCTCAGCGCAACCAATGTCCTGCCCGGTTCCAGCTGCTGGGCATGAAGGAGGTACTGGCCATCGATCTGCACTGGTCGAGGTACTCGTATCAGCGGCCATTCACTGCCCTCTCCGAATACAGAGCCATTTTCGAAGAGGGTAAACGCTACTCACTTCCTGCTGAGTACACGGAGTTTCAACGGTCGGACCTCGACATTTCACGGTCCATCGAGGTTCCGTTCGCCGATGCTGAGTTCAACGGCATGTATGAGGGTTTGCGATCGGTAAACGATGAATTGTCCTGCCAGGGCACCCTCTTGAAAAAGGGCATCTACTACACCAACGTCAATGAGACGAACGAGTTCGATCTCGATGATGAAGGGGTTGAGCTCTTCTACCAGTTTGAGCTTGACCGGGCCCTCGAGTACTACGGCCCACACCAGGACGTCTATCCCTCACAGGCCCTGCACTATCTGCTGCGCTATGGCGTTGTATCGTTCAAGAAAGGTGGTCACTCAGCCTGGGACCGCATGCTGCGTATCGGGAACCAGCTGCACCGCCACGGGCTCCGGGAGATCCTCAACAACCCTGATGCCCTGATCGCCAAGCTGAGGGGCGTATCAGCTTCTTCAGGTAGCTCCAAGCAAGCTTCAGCGGACCGTAAACGATTAGCGCCGCGTTGTGATAACGGGCAGTTCCTGATGGACTTCTAAGGGCGGCCATCGCCCTCAGCTCGCTCCAAATTCTCCCAAATCAGAATCTGTATTTTTATTCGGCGCAGTTAATCATGATCGCGATTCCTTGTGATTCATAATAGAAAAGCTGTGCGCGACTACCGCTTGACGACTTCAAGTTGTTGGAAACTACCCGCCTGCCGGTAAGCCTTCTAATCGGCTAAGTGCAACTTCGTCCGGATTTGCCGTCGTGGGGGGAACGAATCTCTAAGCAGGACTACAATAATCGGAACCTCTGAGGAGATTTCATTATGAACTTTTGGTGCTTAATAGGCTTTAGTCTATTCATTTCAGTAATGGCCGGATGCAGCAGCCCAAAATCGGAAAGCGGCATCGCATCCTGTCCGGGCGGAAGATTTTGTCGTGACGACTGCCGAGGAGCCCAGTGTAGGCAATATTGCTACACGGACGGCCGTGACGTGGGTGGATGTGTAATAGGGTCAAATTGCCCACTCCCATGTAACTGTACTGGCAGTGCGAGTAAAAACAATGAATAACCAAGCACCTAAAGATTACCCAGCGTTACGGGTCGATGAAAATGCTGCCAGTGATTTAGAAAAAATTTTAGAAACGCTGATGGCCTTGCCAGAAAACCCTTACATAGCCGGCGCCATTGTTGTCGTGAAAGGTTTTGGAATAATTAGTGAGCTGCTATTTCAAAACAAAGTTCTGAGCGACCTGAATGATATCAAGATAGAACTTGATGAAATAAATAAAAAGGTTGACCAAATACTCAGCATTCTTTCGAATTTAGATTCAATTATGGGAAGAGTTTTAAAAGATCACGAGAAAACAGCTATAACTAACTATTTTTGGTCAGTAAGGTCTGTGCTATTTACCATCATGGCAAATTATGTAAAAGGCGGAAGCAAAGCTCGTAAAAAAATAAGCGACGATGATACCCTACGATTGATGAATGACGCGCACGAAGTATCTAAGAAAATGTTTGAACTATCAAGATGGGGGTATGATGCCCATTTGGGAGTCGCATATGGATACAGTACTTACCTGCTCATTACTCGAGCTATCGGAAAGAGCTATGCAGACCCGACAGCCATGAGAAAGGCTGTCTATGAAAATATAGTGGAAGCTCGCGATGGTTTAACTGAGCAGCGCAAAAATATGTCAAATAAGAACTCTTCGTTATTGGCAAGTCTTCAAGAGCTGGATGTGATCCATCGAAATTTAATACTAGAAATCCATTACCCTACCTTTTGGGTTTCAACCCTAGAAGGGAATTGGCGAGATGGTTTTAATTTTGATTACTCTAGGGATCATAGTTATGAAGCTCCCCATGGGTATATATGGTATGATGAGGCTTCCCCTAGGCTCGCCGTAGTGCCACGCGCACTCGGAAAGACATTTATTCCAGACATGGTGGAAGGCGTATTAAACGAGGCGTCGGCTGCGCTGCGTAACCAAATGTGGCCTGACCAAGATCTAAAAAATATGGATGCTCTTATTGCCTCGGCATCAGCAATTGCAGAAGCAATATTAGTCGCTTAGCTAGGAGACCACTCCCAAGTTGGCCCTGTTGCCTATATCGAAAAATTTATGGGCAAGTAAACGGGGCCGAGTGCTCGCTGAGACCTAATAGACCCGGCAAAGTACAGTGCAATTTTTCAGGATCTGATTACGACAAATTTAATTCTCGAACGCTTTGCCTCTCGCCCTGAAACGACAAAGCCCAGCTCTATAAGCCGGGCTTTTTCATCAAATCATTGCCCCATTGACTGGAGGGGCGGTCGGGCTTGCCTGGACTCTCCCGTTTCCGAGACGCTACGTTCCCATAGCGGACCCTCATCGAGGGTGGAGGTGGTTTGCCCGTGCCGTTCGCTGCTCATTACTGCGCAACTACTGAGTGGAACGAACCTCAAGTCCATCTAACCTGCAGCTGTTTTGCGGATTCTCTCATCCCTGGAATCCGGGGCACCTTCTGCGGACCCCCACGGCGGTGTAGCTGATCGCCGCGGACGTATCTCTACGTCACCACACTGAGTAGTTGTAACGGCCTGCATTTGAAAACTCCCCGACCTGCAATCAAGGCGTTTTCCGACCAGGATTAACTGCGACTGTCCGGTCCTGCAAACCAGCGTTAGCTGCGAATGAACCTGCATTGATCCGCACCGACCTGCATTCCATCGTCGCCAACCAGCATTAACTGCAAATGACGGGGCTCAGATCGGTAAGCCCGCTGCCAGCATCTTGTCGCGTAATTCGACGGCCCGAGTCGGGTCGAGCGTGTTGCTGAACAACGCCTTGATCTCCGTGGGCCTGGCATCGAACTGTTCCACCAGGTCCTTGATGCGGTAACCGTGACGCGTGAGGGTCGGCTCCAGGTCATCCAGTTGGCGCGACAGCACCGAGAGCACGAGATCTGCCGACACGGGTTTCTCGCCGGTCAGGTAGCCCGCTTCCAAGGCTAAACTGAGATGCAGTTGGATTTGCAGTGGCGTGCGCAGCTTAGTGGCGAGCAGGTCAATGGCGTCTTCGGTCAGGATCGACTCGGGTTCGACCTTTCCCTCGGTGCAGGTTTCCAGCAGCCAATGAATGTATTCCCTCTGACTGCCGGTGATGCCGTCGAGCGAGAAGATGTCGGTGCGGTAGCCGATTTCCTCCATCGTTGGTCGGCGCAGGTCGTTACGTAGCTTAGGGTGCCCGGCCAACACAATCGACAGCCGCCCGTTGCCATCCTCGACCAGCTCCATCAAGCGTTTCAAGCCGGTCAGGGTATGACCGTTGAGGTCATGGGCCTCATCGACGAACAGAGCGACTGGACGCTTGTTCTTCCTTACCAACTCGCGCAGGTCACGCTCACGCTTTTCGCCTAGGGTGGGAATGCGTACCTGCTTCTCGGTGGAGAGGTCATAGAACAGCGCTGCGATGAAAGTAGCCAGCTTGATGCTGTGCTTTTCAATGGCGAGAGACTTGGAGACAGTGATCTTCTTTTCCTCTTCCATCGCTTGTTGCAGTCTGCGCAGCATCACGGTCTTGCCGCTGCCGATGACGCCGCACAGTGCAATCAACCGTCCTTCGAAGATCGCCCCCTTGATATCCTTGATCAACTGCTGATGGTGGGCGGTTTCAAAGTAGCCGGCCTGGTTCAGTGGCAACGACAGTCCGTAGTGCTGCATCACTTCAGCCCGCATGTTCTTCTCCTGCTTTCTTGTGGCGGAAGTAGCCCCGCACGCGCTCCAACACAATACGGCGTGTCAGGGTTTCGCTCAGCACCTGGTGGATGAAGGCTTGATCGTCGGGTGAAAGCTTAGCCAACGGCTGCGCCAAATCATCGGCAATGGCGAGCTTGGCGGCGATGGTGCTGGGAAACCGATATTCGTGCGCCTCGGCATTGAAGGGTTGGCGCAGCAGTGCCATAGGCGTGGCGGGAGGTGTCAGGCGTACATCGTTACCGGCCAATGCGGCGATGGGCAGGCCAAGCTGGTCGGCCAGCGAGCGGATGCGATCAGAACGCTCGTCCGCCTTACCGCGTTTGAAAGCGCGGTAACGATGCAATGGAATTGGTCCGGAGACAGGGTAGTAAGGTCCGAAGCGCTCCCCCTCGAACTCGGCATAGAGTTCATCATCGAACAAGCCCCAGAGCAACATTACAGTTTCGCCCGCCATGTCGGGCTCCACCTCGTAGGCTGTGCCCTCGATGGTGACGCGCGCATCGACGCCGACCTTGCGCCGTTCTGGCTCACGGGCGAAGCGGCAAAATTGCTCCCAGGTGCACATCTCACGCAGACCTTCGGTCGACAAGTTAGCCAGCCAGTCCTCGATCCGCGAATGCGGTTCGGATCGGTGATCCTGGGTGTTGTAGGTGCGCACCAAATAGCGCAGCAACCACTCATTGGCCTGAGCTTCGGTTTCCGGTTTATGGAAGTGATACAGCGTCTCGTGGGCTTCCTTCACGGTGCGGAAGGGCCGCTCCACCTTGCCTTTCGAGCGAGCCGTGGTACGGGTGCCATCCTTGCCGGCCGGGATGTGTGTCTGCCATTCGATACCCAGTGCCTGCATGACGTTCTGGAAGACGCGGCGCTTGGCCACCGGGCCGTTGTCCAGGTAGAGCATCTTGGGGCGGCCCTGAAACGGAAAGGTCGGGTCCGCCTTCGGTGACATGGCTTTGAACAGGAAGCGCAGCGCCGACTCGGCGTCTTCGCCATACACGCAATGGTATTCCTGATAGGCCACACCACTGCGGTCGTCCACCACGCTGAACAGCATCAGCGTTGGCTCACCCCTGGCCGGGTCGATCCAGTCCGGTTTGTCGAGGTGTTTGAGGTCGGAGGGCGACAGGTCGAACTGCCAGCAGTCGTTGCTATGCTCCGCCTGAAAGCGCGTGGCTGGCGGTTGCCGCAACAACCGTGACTGATCCAGATGCCAGCGGCTGAGGTATTCGTTCACCGTGCTGCGGGTCAGTACCCCTTGGGGGGGCTTGACCAAGCCTTGCTCGGTCTCCACCCCGTATTCCTCCAACAGCTCGATGGCGCGGCGGGTGGACAGGTGCCGCCCTTGCTTGTTGGTGGTGCGCAGTTTCAGCGCGGCGATCAGCTCGCAGTAGCGTTCCAGCTCGGCCTGCTGCAATACGCGCGGCTTGCCGTGGTCGGCGCGATGGGCCGCGTGGGGTTTATGGATAAAGTTCAACGCCCGATAAACGGTGCTTGGGGACACGCCGTACAACTCGGCTATCGCAGCCACCTGGGTAGTTCGTTCCGGGCTTTTCTTCGGCAGGCGGTCGAGCCGCTGCCGCAATTGAATCAGCGAATCGGTCGGAATGATTTTACGCCGCCCGCTGGGCATCACGCTCGGCCTCGGTCAGGTAGTTGTAGAGCGTCGAGCGGCCGATGCCCATCATCCGGCAGATTTCCGCCACCGTGTGTTGCCGCTCGTGATAGAGGCGTAGGGCCATCTCCTGTTTGGCCGGATCAAGCCGCTTCTTACGGCCGCCCTTGCGGCCGCGAGCCCGCGCGGCGGACAAACCGGCTTGGGTACGTTCGCGGATCAGGTTGCGCTCGAATTCGGCCAAGGCACCGAATAGGTGAAACACCAGGTGGCCACCAATCGAGGCGGTGTCGATATTCTCCTGCAAACTGCGTAAGCCGACGCCGGCGGCGTCCAGTTGCTCGACCAGCCGGATCAAATCCTTCAGCGAGCGTCCGAGGCGATCCAGGCGCCAAATCACCACGTTGTCGCCACGGCGAAGCGTGGCCAGCAAGGCAGTCAGCCCGACCCGCTCGGCCTTGGCGCCGCTGGCGGTATCCTCGAACAGGCGCTCGCAACCGACTTTCGCCAGCGCATCGCGTTGCAGATCGAGGAGTTGGTCGTCGGTTGAGACACGGGCGTATCCAATCAACATGGTGTTGTCCAACTATTCAGCGATAACTCAGTGTAGTCGGATGCTGAAAGATGGAGACTGTAGTTGGATACGCTGCAAAACCTCCATCGCTTCAATTCTGTCGCTTTCAAAAGGCAACAGCACTGAGGATCAGAAGCGGACTGCACAGCAGGTGCACCTATCCCGTAACTGGCGGCCCTTGAAAAGCAAGTTTGCCCAATCGCCGCAGGTTCTGTACCGCTGCCGCCAGAGTGAACTCATCGCTTGCGCCACTCATGCCACGTAGTCGCAAGCGATCCAATTTCAAGATGCGTTTGAGGTGGGCAAACAACATTTCACTTTTCTTACATTCGTGGCGAGAGCGCGCGTACTCCGGCGTCGCTGCTGCGATGCGCCGAGCCACATCACGAGCGGCTTCATGGACGCTGCGGGCAATCTTGGGGCTAATAGAGAAAACGGAAATTTTCGTACGCTAAGCGCTTTGTCTGTCAGGCTGGCCCAAGATCGCAGCGCGTCCTCATGGATACCTTCACGCATCGTTAGGCAAACTCTGGATTTTTTCAGCGGCCACGGCCATGGCCACACATGCCATTCGATCACGCTGAATTTCAGTGATGACTCCCGCATCGCGTAAGCCCAAGGCATACCCCTCAGCACGACCGGCCACTTCCATCACCTGGTGCAGGGATCTGCCTTCGATAATCTTGAGCAGCAGGTTCCCCCACTGTGCCGTCTGCCCGCTGCTTAGCCCCAAAACAGCCTCATACGCGGCGGGAGAATTCAACACATTACGGTCAGTTGGATCGCTTGACATGGATCAGATCCTTATAGAGTAAGGGGTGGCCTGTACGTCATACCACTCACCCTGTGAAGGCTAGACCAGCCCCCCCATGTCTGGCGTACAGCAGGTGAAAAAAAAACCCACTGAGTGGGTTTTTTTGTGGGGGCGACTGAACGAAAACGTCATTATGCGTAAGTGCTCAATCTGCCAGGTTGCCGCCAGTCATTTCCAAAAGACGACTGCACATCTGGACATGGCTTCCAGCAAATCAAGCGCCATGCTCACTGACCACGCTCATGGGCAAGCATGCTCACCGCCTGCACCGCATCGTTTGCTCCATCGCGAATCTGCTGGATCACCGCACCGGCCTGATTCGCCAAGTCGACACCTTTGGTCGCCCGTTCACGGGTGACGTCCATGCTCTTGATTGCTAGCTGAGTTTCGCTCTGGATCATGTTAACCATCCCGGAAATTTCCATCGTCGAGCCGCTGGTACGTGAGGCCAATTGCCGAACTTCATCGGCCACCACCGCAAATCCACGACCCTGCTCACCCGCTCGGGCGGCTTCGATGGCCGCGTTCAAAGCCAGCAGGTTGGTCTGATCGGCAATCCCGTGAATGGTCTTGACGATGGCGGTAATCTGCTCAGAGCGCTCTCCGAGCTTGGCGATGATGACTGACGAATCCTCGATATTAGCGGCGATTTCCCGCATTTCGCTCGCTGCTTGCTGGATAACCCCCGTGCCATGTTCGGCAGCTTGGCGTGTCTCGACTGAGATGTGATACGCCTGACTAGCGCTCAGAGTGTCCTGCTTATGCTTCTCAACCATCGCGGTGACGTCCGAGGCAAATTTCACCACTTTGCTTAACTGCCCGCTGGCGTCATACACCGGGTTATAGCTGGCCTCCAGCCACAGGGTTTGCCCGCGTTTGTCGACTCGTTCAAATTGTCCGTTGAAAAACTCGCCTTGATTCAGTCGCCGCCAGAAGTCCTGGTATTCGCTACTGTTCGCCAGTGCAGGCTTGCAGAACAGTCGATGGTGCTTGCCCTTGAGTTCGGCCAAGCTGTAGCCGACCAGACTCAAGAAGTTCTGGTTGGCATCAACAATACTGCCGTCCAGGTTGAACTCGATAATACCCATGGCCCGGTCGAGGGCTTGCAACTTGCCTTTGGTTTGGCTCTCGTGTTGTACCTTCAACGTGACGTCAAACGCATATTTAATCACCTTCACCACGTTGCCCTGCTCGTCCTTGACCGGGTTGTAGCTGGCCTCCAGCCAAATTGGCTGGCCATTAGCACCCACTCTTTCAAAGGTTCCTGATTCGAACTGGCCGCTTTTGAGGTGCTGCCAGAAGGCTTGGTACTCGCCGCTACGCGCGTAGTCTGGCAGGCAGAACTGCCGGTGCGGCTGGCCAAGCACTTGCTCTGAGCGATACCCCATGGTCTTAAGAAAATTCTCATTCGCCGCTAGGACGATGCCATTCAGGTCGAATTCGATGACCGCCATTGAGCGGTTGATGGCTTCGAGCTGACTGGCTTGCAGGGCGATGGTCTGTTGCTGCGCATTAATGGTTTTTTTAGAGGCGTTGAACAACATGATGTCGGTAGCCTTGAAGAGGAGGGATCGTGGTGGGCTGTCCTATTCTGTTCGATTGCTAGCCACAGCCATTGGCCGTTGATTGCGCAATGCCACTATCCATGAGCGACGATCCCAGACTGCTAGATCCGGTACGTAAATTCAACGGGTGAACTGTAGGGTTAATATCCAGCGCCGTAGCACCGCAAACGCTGGATTAGCAAGGGCTTAAGCGTTCGCGGCGCTGGCAAATGATTGATGTAGACTTGCGAGATAGGGCCAGCGCCGTGGGGCAGAAACCTGTGAAAGTCATCTGCCGTGTGTGCACGGCACTAAATTACCGCGAGGAGTTGATCTGTAGTTTTTTGTGTCTTTTCGTGTCCGCGAAAATCACGAAGACGAACTAACAAGCCCAAGTAGTTGTGGACTTGGCCGGTCATGCGTCCCTCAATTGCCGCACGCGTACGATTTTTCCGAATTCTGCGGGCTTCCGTCATTGCCTCTGAGAGGCTAGCGGCGGGCCCTCAGCACTTGGTCAGCAGGTGCGGAGCATTCGCGGCACTGGCTGCTGACCGGAATCTATCTGCGCTGTACAGCCTGTGGCGCCGGACAGGCAGCCAGTGACGACAATCTGTTGCCGCTGACCGAAAACTGACCCAGTAAAGGCTGTTCTGCCGACTGAAAACTGACCCAGGTGTTCAACTGCTTCTGCTCACTTTCCGAGCAGGAGAACACAGGGTGATCAGCATGGAAATGTTGGGAAAAATCCGGCGGATGTACTTCCGCGCCAACACCTTCGATCCAACCCGCATCGAATTTGGCTTCGAGGTGACCGAGACGGCGGTGATGTGTGATCCAGAAGCCGCTGCCACGACGCTGCAGGCATTGCGCGATCTCGGTGCCCAGATTTCGATTGATGACTTTGGTACTGGTTACTCTTCTCTGGCTTATCTCAAGCGATTCCCGGTCGACACGCTTAAGGTTGATCGGTCATTTGTAATGAACATTGCGGACGACCACGTCGATCAGGCGATCGTCCGAGCGGTCACGGATATGGCGCATAGCATGCAGCTGACCGTGGTCGCCGAAGGGGTAGAAACAGCGGGTCAGGCGCAAATATTGCAGCAGTTGAACGTCGATTTGTTGCAGGGTTTCCTCTATGCCCGCCCACTGCCAGCGGAGCAACTTGGAACCTTGCTGAGTCAGCTCGCTGAACCGAAAAAGATGTACTTGCCCAACAAGGGCTAGAGGCTTTGGCCCTTTAACCAAGGCGATCGTAATGCTGCTTCTCAAGAAACCTCTACCGGCAAATACGGCAGGTAGAGTCGCAGCGGCTTTGCTCAGGCAGCTCTGAGTTGGTTGATATGCTGTAGACGAAAAAGATCAAGGAGCGGCACATCATTTATCAAAGCCGATGCCAGGTCAGATGGTGGTTCGGCTCTCGAATTTCCGCTGCTGGCCGTAGTGAGCCATTCGCCACCAAGCCAAGATCAGCCCCGTGAAAGCAACTTCAAGCCATCTGGACGCAACTCGCCCTTTGGCGAGACGTGCCGGTACAACGTCTGTCGAGTGACACCGAGTTCCTCACACAGATCGCCAACCACGGTTTCCGTCTGCCCCATCGCCGCCATGGCCAATCGCAGTTTCGCTGCGGTCATCTTGAACGGCCGCCCGCCGTTCCTGCCGCGTGCTCGTGCCGATGCCAATCCTGCCATCGTGCGCTCGGAAATCAACTCCCGCTCGAATTCGGCCAGCGCAGCAAAAATACCGAACACAAGCTTGCCTGCTGCAGTCGTCGTGTCGACCGCAGCACCGTGACCGGTCAGGACTTTCAATCCCACGCTACGCGCAGTCAGGTCATGCACGGTGTTGATGGGGTCGTCTCAGAAAACGGAAAATAAAGCACGCTAAGCGTGCGTGGAGGCTGGCACCCAGCG
>CXWK01004472.1_pt2 | contig 37369 bp, 29 predicted proteins | sample 590851 | NCBI WGS metagenome assembly CXWK01 (sample SAMEA3498364, study PRJEB10139) | wastewater metagenome | biome: wastewater treatment plant; material: activated sludge | place: Denmark | collected 2014-08-01
AGTTTTAGTGCTTCAGGATTTTCATCTTCAAGCAGTTCCGGATGTGAAAGTGGAAATTGCGGAGTAACTCCATCTTACGGTGGTGGATGTGCTTCAGGGATGTGTGGATTAAATTAAGGAGTTATAGTGAACAAAGTATTAAACATTTTTTTAGGATTATTTTTAGTTGTTACCGCACTCGCTTGTGCACAACAAAACCAATCAAGTTCTATAACGATGAAAGAGTTTAAAGAAAGATTAGTAAATGATAAAAATCTTGTTATACTTGATGTTAGAACTCCGGAAGAATTAACCGGACCGCTTGGAAAAATTGATAATGTAATCAATATTCCAATTCAAAATCTTGAACAAAGAATAAACGAATTAAAATCCTACAAGGAGAAAGAAATAATAGTAATCTGTAGAACACAAAATCGTTCAGCAGTTGCTGTAAATATTCTGCAATCCAATGGCTACAAAGCAAAAAATGTTTTGGGTGGAATGGTCGAGTTTAGACGTAAATCTTTGTAAATTTTTTTTTGCTGTCGTTAAATCCTTTTTATACAAAAGTTCTTCTGTTATTTTTAGAAAAGATTTAATCGAAAGTTTTTAACTTTTATCAGGATAAAAATGATTACTCGATTTGGAATTATCTTACAAAAAAACACCCTTAATTTATCTTTAATAATTTTATTTTTAATTATTATGATAAGCAAACCAATAACCTCGCAAACTAATGAATCAAATAGTAATGCAGATTTTGTTCCGCAGTGGGCAAAAGAAGTTGTATGGTATCAGATTTTTCCTGAGAGATTTTATAATGGAGATAAATCTAATGATCCAACATTAGAAACAATCAAAGGATCCTGGCCCAACGATACGGTATCCGATTGGCAAGTACATCCATGGACATCAGATTGGTACGAATTACAACCTTATGAAAAGAAGAATGGAAAGGATATTTGGTTCAACTTACAACGCAGAAGATATGGCGGCGATCTTCAAGGAATCCTAAATAAATTAGACTACATAAAAGATTTAGGAATTGGGGCAATATATCTTAATCCTGTGTTTGAAGCTCCATCTTTACATAAGTATGATGGCGCTACATACCATCACATCGATCCAAACTTTGGACCAGATCCTGTTGGAGATAGAAAACTTATGCTAACTGAAATTCCGGACGATCCGAAAACCTGGGTGTGGACTGAAGCTGATAAATTATTTTTAAAATTGGTTAAAGAAGTACACAACCGTGGAATGAAAATAATTATTGATGGTGTTTTCAATCATATGGGTGTTAATAGCTGGGCATTTAAAGATGTTCAGAAGAATCAAGAAAAATCTAAATATAAAGATTGGTTTACAGTAAAATCCTGGGAAGATAAATCAAAAGGAACTAAGTTTGAATATGAAGGTTGGTTCGGTGTAAAAGAATTACCTGAACTCAGGGAAGATGAAAATGGAATAGTTGAAGGGCCAAAACAATATATTTTTAATATCACAAAAAGATGGATGGATCCGGATAATGATGGAAATTCCGAGGATGGAATAGATGGATGGAGACTTGATGTTGCATTTTGTGTAAAACATGAATTTTGGAAGGATTGGAGAAAAGTTGTAAAATCTCTTAATCCTCAAGCTTATCTAACTGCCGAAATTATTGATTCAGTATCCGCCAACAAACCTTATTTAGAGGGAGACGAGTTTGATGCAGTTATGAATTATAATTTTCTTTTTTCTACGGCTGAATATTTTATTGATGATAAAACGGCAATCAGTACAAGTGAATTTGATATGAAACTTTCCGATTTGAGAAATGCATATTCTGATGGTGTTACTTATGGTATGATGAATTTGTATGGAAGTCATGATACACAGAGAATTCTTTCTCACATAGTAAATAAAGATAAATATAAGATTAGAAATTGGGGAAAGAACTTTGATAAATTCAAAGGATCAAATCCTAATTATGAAACTCGTAAACCAAATGAGGATGAAGTAAATAAACTAAAATTAATGCTTGTCTTTCAGATGACTTATGTTGGTGCGCCATATATTTATTATGGAGATGAACTGGGAATGTGGGGTGCAAATGATCCATGTCCAAGAAAACCAATGCTCTGGAGTGAATTTAGTTATGACAACGAGAAAGTTAATCCAGACCAAACATTAAGAATTGCTGAAGATGATAACAAAATTAATTTTAATCTTTTTGAGTTTTATAAAAAGTTAATAAAGATAAGAAATGATAATAAAGTTTTAAGTCTGGGTACTTTTAAAACCTTATTGATAGATGATGAAAAAAACATTTATGTTTTTTCCAGAGAGTTGGATAAAAAAGAAATTATTGTTTTATTAAACAAGAGTGAAAATCAAATAAACATCAAACTTGATGTGAATCATAATGAATATTATTCTGACGTACTCAATAAAAACGAATTTATTTCTGCCGAAGGAAACAAAATCAGTTGTGAAATTGCACCCATGAGTGGTAGAATATTAATTAAAGATTTTTTCAGATAAACTTATTCAATATAAAACATTCTAGAATCCGGATAGAAATCAAAGATTATATTTGAATGGAATGATTGATTCTCGAAGAATAAAAATAATAGTTAAATAAATTATTTCCATTTTTCCTCTTCTATTTAAATAGGACGCGTTAAAGTTTAATTATTTAAGAAATTGATGATAAATCTTTAAAACTTTAGGTAATTACAGTTAATTGTAAATAATAATATTATTAGTTGTAATAAGTTGATTGTATTGATAGTTACTTTTGTTAAATTTAATAAATTGTTTTAAGGCTATTTTGTAATTGCTTTAGCTTTGAATTTTCTTTCGAATAGATATATTTTTTATGTAATAAATAGCTTTAACTTTTATTTGTATTTAGGAGTTGCAATAAGATAATTTTTACACATTTCTTATACACATTTAACAATGTTCTAAAATTTCACCTCTCGGAGGAATATATGAGGTTTACTTTACAGTTATTATCTGTACTAATTATAACTATATTTACATCATTTACTGCCCTTGGTCAAAGTGGTAAGATATCGGGTAAAGTAGTTGATGCTAGTACAGGCGAAGCTCTTCCTTTCGTAAATGTTATGATTGAAGGCACTACACAGGGCGCAGCAACTGATCTTGATGGGAATTATTTTATCATAAATCTATCTCCCGGCACTTACTCAATCAAAGCGTCTGCAATAGGTTATAATTCCATAACAGTTCAGGGAGTAAAGGTTGCCAGTGGCTTTACCGCAACTCAAGATTTTAATCTTCAATCTACAGCTCTTGAACTAAAAGAGGAAGTTGTTGTTGTGGCAATAAAACCACTTATTCGTAAAGATGTGACCGCTACAACCTCGGTTGTTGGAGAAGATATGATATCTCAGCTACCGGTTACTGAAATTTCAGATTTACTGTCTTTGCAGGCAGGTGTAGTATCATCAGGAGGCGATCTTCACTTTAGAGGTGGTAGATCAGGCCAGGTTGCTTACCAGGTTGATGGAGTTCCCCTTACTGATGCTTATGACGGAAGTTCGGTTATAAATGTAAATGCAAATGCTGTTCAAGAACTTCAAGTTATTAGTGGTGCTTTTAATGCTGAATATGGTCAGGCAATGTCAGGTATTATCAATATTGTTACAAAAGATGGAAGTAATACTTTTAATGGAAGTATACAAAGTTATGTGGGCGATTATTTTTCAAACCGCTCAGAAAAATTTTGGAATATTGATGATATAAATCCCGTAGCAGTTAGAAATTTTGAGGGAAGTTTAAGCGGCCCTGTTTTACAAGATCAATTATTTTTTTATATGAATGGAAGGTATTTCTATAATACCGGTTACCTCTATGGAAAAAGAACTTTTCTTGTAACTGACCGAGCATCAGAAGTAGCAGGCAGCGGCGGATCAGACTTCAATATTACTCAAAATGGCGATGAATCTTATGTGTCAATGAATCCAAATGAAAAACTATATGGACAAGGAAAACTAACATATAGGTTTTTACCTGGAGTAAAAGTTAATTTTAATTATGTACTTGATAGAGAAGAATATCAGGATTATAATCATTCCAGAAGACTAACGCCTGATAATAATTTGCAAAGATTTAGAAAAGGATATTCTAATATATTATCACTAAATCATGCGGTAAGTAATTCCTCCTTTTATAATTTGAACTTTTCATATTTTTATAAAGAATACAAACAATATCTGTTTGAAGACATTTATTTAGACCCAAGTACTCTTACAACTAATTATATCAATAATACATCTCTACAAACTCCCCCTTACAGTTTTGAAGTTGGCGGTACAGATTATAGCAGGTTTAAAAGAAGCACTGGTACATATTCAGCCAAGTTAGATTGGGTAACTCAGTTTAATCAGGAGATTAATTTGCAATTTGGCGGAGAGTTTAAAAGACATAGCATCTACTTTAAGGATATAACTTTATTTCCGACGACAGTTAATGGTATAAATACAGTTGATATTGCTCCTATTACTTCACCACTTAATAATGAATATAATCACAACCCCATTGAAGGCGCTTTTTATATTCAATCAAAGTTTGAAGCCTTTGACTTAATTTTTAACATTGGTGCAAGGATGGATGTTTTTGATCCTGACGGTAAAGTACTTAATGATCCATCAGACCCAAACATTAATAATCCATTAAAACCTTCAAATCAGTTTAATGATTTGAACAACAATGGTGAGTTTGATCCAAATCAAGGTGAAACTATTAAGACGTTTTCTGATAGAGAACAATATTGGTATAGTGATGCCTCAGTCAAATTTCAGATTAGTCCTCGTGTTGGATTAGCATTCCCAATAACTGATAAAGGAGTTCTACATTTTTCTTATGGACACTTTTTTCAATTACCTTCTTATGAATATTTATATACAAATCCAGAGTTTGAACTTGGCGTTGGATCAGGAAATCAAGGTCTATTTGGTAATGCTGATCTTAATCCTCAAAAAACAGTTAAAGGTGAGATAGGAATACAACAACAGATTGGTGATGATATTGCAGTTGATGTTACTGTATTTTTTGAAGACTTTAGAGACTTAACGGGAACACAGAGTGAGGAATTACTTGTTTTTGGTGGAGCAACAAGTTACAGCAGATATGCAAACTCAGATTTTGGATTTTCGAAAGGATTTATTGTAAGTTTTGAAAAACGTTTTTCTGGTGGCTTAGCTACTAGTATTGATTATACATATTCTGTAACTAAAGGAAACGCTTCAAACCCTGCTGATGCAAGAAATGCTACTTTAGGCGGAGCTTTACCTGAAACATTTATTGCTCCACTTAATTGGGATCAGGCACATACTTTAAATGTTTCTGTTGCATATTCAGTTGAAAGAGATTATGGATTTTCACTTATTGGAAACTTTTACACTGGTCAGCCATATACACCTCAGGTCAATAAAAACACAAATGTTACACAAAACGCATTCCCTAGAAATAGTGAATCTAAACCAAGTATATTAAACCTTGACTTAAGATTATACAAAGATTTTGTTTTGGGAAATACAACTCTTTCACTATTTCTAAAAGTTTACAATTTATTAGATATGGATAATCCAACAGGCATTTACAGCGATTCAGGTGATCCTTTGTTCACTTTTAGTCGGTTAGAGGCTGAAAAGATAAATCCTAGATTGTACTATAATACTTTAGATGAACTTTATACGAATCCAGGGTTTTTCTCTGAACCAAGAAGAGTCGAACTCGGGTTCTCATATAATTTTTAAAAATTGAAAGAGATTGAAATGCAGAAAAGAATTTTATTATTAATAATACTATTACTGCCTTTACTAAGCTTAGAATTGATAGCTCAGAGAGGTGATCCTACTCTGCTCAGAATGGGCAGACATACAGGCAATAGAATCGGGATTTCATTTTATAATGATGGTCAAGTAGCCGGCTTTAATCAGGGAATAGATATTCGAGGTGAATGGCCATTAGGATCCGGAGAAAATTATATTGGGGATTGTATTCCACTTATTGGAGTTGAATTTATAAATACTCTTGGTGATACATTACATTCCGTTATAATATCTAGAGGTCCCAGAAGAGGCCAATCAGATGAACGTCACCCATCAAGAAATTATTTTTGGGGATGGAATCCTATCCCAGGATTCGTAAATCCAAATGCAGAAACAGTTGCTATGAGTCATCTTCGAAACTCATGGCCTGTTGAAGGATGGAACGATCCTATATCAAGTTCCTGGAAAGATGATTTTGGTAATACTGAATGGTTTGGTTATTTCGGACGTGGTATTCAAAATGCTGATCAGGAAAGTTTGTTTGATGCTGATGACCAATCTGATGATGAATTTAATTATAGTGATCCTAATACTCAGTTAGATAGAATTTTTACGCCAGATAGCAGAGACCCAAGTAGAATGGGCATGGCCCTTAAGATGAGAGTTAGAGGATTTCAATGGTCAAATTTCCTTGCTGAAGATGCTATATTCTGGCTATACGATATCACTAATGATGGAACAACAGTATATAGAAAAGCAAACTTTGGTACCGTTGTTGGGACACTTGCTGGTGGTGACGGAGATAGTGGCGATGATCTTGGATTTTTTGATGTTGATGAATGGATAACTTATTCTTGGGATAGTGACGGTGTTGGAAATAAAGGACAAAAAGTTGGTTATGTGGGTTATTCATTTCTTGAATCACCAGGTAATCCTTTTGATGGTATTGATAATGACGATGATTCTCAAAGTCCATCTCCAACTTTTCAGCAAACAGATTTTGATTCACTATCCTACGGTATTGGAAGTGTATTAGTACTAATTGATCCAAATACTTATGAACGAACACTTCATACAGTCCAATCGGTCCCTGATACAGTTTCTTCTTTAGGAGTTACTTTTATAATTGAATCTGGCAAGTTCTTTCGAGAGGGTCATATTGGTTCAATCGTAAATGGTGTATCTGTGCCTCATCCATCATCTTATGATGGAGTTGATAATGATTTGGATGGATTGATTGATGAAAATCAAGCTATTCATTACACTACAAGAATTTTAAAAGGATTACCCGCTCTTAAGTATAAAAATTACAGAACTGGTGCGGGAGTAAGTGATTTATTGATTGATGAGCGACGAGATAATAATATTGATGAAGATGGCGACTGGACTTTGGCTTTCGATGATATTGGTATCGATGGTCTAGGTGTTGGTGATAATGGCTATCCTGGTCCTGATCAAGGCGAAGGAAACGGTATTCCTGATCAAGGAGAACCAAATTTTGGTAGGACAGATCCTGATGAATCAGATCAAATTGGATTAACTAGTTTTAACTTTTTTAGTAATACCGCTGCTCCGGATTTATCAATTGATTCATTATTATGGGGCAGAATGACACCGGGTAGATTTGATGTTATTTCACCAACTCCACAAGATGGTGATTTTATTTATGCCTCTGGATATTTCCCATTAGTTCCGGGCAATGGTAATGCAGATGTGAAAGAAAGATTTTCAGTAGCACTTTTATTTGGTGAAGATCTAAATGATATAGTTGGTAACAAACAAATAGTACAACAAATTTATAACTCGGGTTATAAATTTCCTCAGCCTCCTAAAAAACCTGAAATTACTATTACGCAGGAAGATGGTAAAGTTGTACTCTATTGGGATGGCGAAAGAACTGAAAATGACAGAGACTTTATTACTAAGAAAAAGGATTTTCAAGGTTATAAAATATATAGAGCTACAGATGCAAACTTCCAGGATTCCAGAACCATCACAAATGGTATAGGTGTTTTATCATTTGATAAACCACTTGCACAATACGATCTTATTGACTCCATTCAAGGTTTCTTTTATCCATCACAAAGGTTACTTGAACAAGTTGGTGGAACAACTTTTTATTTAGGATCAAACTCGGGACTAGTAAATAAGTATATTGACTCTAATGTTGTTTTGGGCCAAACGTATTATTATGCAGTTTGTGCTTATGATGAAGGAGATGCAACCCAAGATATATTTCCGACTGAAAATTCTAAATTCTTAAGAAGAGATAATACCGGTTTTATCTCAACAGACGATAATACTGGTTACATAACTCCAGGTGTTAGACCTGCAGGATATATACCTGCAAGTATTTTGGATGTAAAAAAATCTGAGCCATTTATTGGTACTGGGTCACTTAGCATTGAAGTTGTTGATGATGAGGCTATCAGAAATAATTTTAATTATAAAGTCGCTTTCCAAGATTCCGGAGACGAAGGATATACAGTAAATTGGTCCCTAATAGATTTACAAACTCCCGACACAGTATATGTTCCATCAGTAAATAAAGAATATATAGTTGCACCTCTTGAAACCATAGAAATTCCAACTGGTAATGACACTATCTTTGTTAATGGATTACCTTATGCATTGATTGGAACTTCTTACACTGCTCCTTACGATAGCCTTGTTACCAGATCAGAATTGTTTAGTGGTAACACACCTATTAGACATGGATTTAGACTACAAATATTAAATGATAATGTTATTAAACTCGATACGGCCAGATCAGGGTTCTTTAATATTACAGGAACGGAGGGAATTTTAACATTTGGTATTTTAAGAGATAATAATAACCCACAGAATAATGGGCTAACTCTGCCTAATGATTACACAATTGAATTCTATCCGGAAGTTGCTGATACTTCGATTGAATTCAGACTATTTCCACCAAACTTTCCTATAAACTTTTTCCCGGCAACTCCTGTTCCCTTTAAGGTTAAAAACTTAACCCAAAACAGATACATTGATTTCTTTTACAGGAAATCGGGTACCGTATCAACCACTTACTCAATATACTTTAGAGATTTGATTGACTCTACTTTTAGAAATACCTGGAAAGCTGATTTGTTCTATGCAGGGGCAAATAGTCCTTTACCAACTGCTGGAACATTAGATCTATACACGCAAAAACCGTTTAGCGGGGATGATTTTGTAACTTTTACCACTTCTGGTGCCTTAATAAATAAAGAGTTAGCTTCAAACGAATTAGATAGAATTAAAGTAGTTCCTAATCCTTACGTTGTAACGCATGAAGGTGAGTCTAGACTCCTTAGTACGCAAATTAGTGGTCGCGGTGAACGAGAAATTAGATTTACGTACATCCCGCCGGGAACAAAAATTTCTATCTTTACAGTTAGAGGTGAATTAATAAAAACATTATATCATGATGATCTTTTCGTCGGAGATGTATACTGGAATTTGAGAACCGAGGAAAATCTTGATGTTGCTTATGGTGTTTATGTTTTTGTGGCTGAAGTACCGGAAGTTGGTTCCAAAATCGGCAAGTTTGCCCTTATAAAATAACGGAGACAAAATGAAAAAAATTATAATAATATTTAGTTTTATTTTTGCAATTAACTTAGCCGGTCAGACTAAAGTAGGATCAACAGCTGCTCCTTTTCTAAATATTGGAATTGGACCAAGAGCATCTGCTATGGGTGGCGCATTTGTAGCAACTGCAAATGATGTTACTTCACTGTACTGGAATCCTGCAGGTGCGTCACGAATTGAAAACAATCAAGCGATGTTTACTCATTTATCCTGGTTTGCTGATATCAACTATAACTGGGCAGGTTCTATGCTTAGTGTTGGTGATATGGGCGTTGTTGGTTTAAGTGTTGGCTATCTTGATTATGGAGATCTTGAAGTTACAACTATGAATGAGCCAGAAGGAACTGGAGAGTTTTTTACTCCGCATGATATGTATTTTTCATTAACTTACGCTTATAATCTTACAGATCGTTTTTCGATAGGTGCTAATGTAAAATATATAAATCAAAAAATATGGAATTCAACTGCAAATGGATTTGCTGTTGATCTTGGAGTTTTGTTCCTATCAGATATATACGGATTAAGAATCGGTGCCGCCATAACAAACTTTGGAAGTGATTTGAAACTTGATGGTAAAGATCTTTTTGTACAATATGATATCAATGGACAAATTTATGGGAATAATGATCAGATTCTTGCTAAATTAAATACTGATTCATATCCATTACCTTTAACATTTAAAGTTGGTGTTGCAATGGATGTTGTTGATATAGAAAATCATAAATTAACGTTAGCTTTAGATGCATATCACCCTAATGATAATGCTGAATCATTAAACTTAGGGTTAGAATATTCAATTTTTGATGTGATTGCTTTAAGAGGCGGCTATAAATCATTATATCTTGATAATTCTGAAGAAGGATTAACTTTTGGAGTGGGACTTAAATATGATTTAACCCCAACGCTTGGATTAGTTTTTGACTACGCATATCAAGATTTTGGTATTTTGGATTATACCCAGCAACTAGCTTTTGGTATTAAATTTTAACTTTGTAACTAAAATGTTTTTAAATATTTTTCAACAGTCCTTTTAAATAAAAGGAGTAATAAAATGAATAAAGTGTTCGGACTATTTTTCTTTATCATACTTGTAAACTTTACGTTTGCTCAGACCGTAGAATTTCAAGTTGATATGGGAGTACAGGCTCAAAAAGGCAAATTTACTGTTGGTGATGCAGTAAAAATTGCTGGAAATTTTAATGGCTGGAATAACGGCGCTGACGTTTTGACAGATCCAGATGGTGATACAGTTTATACAATCACAAAAACACTTAATGTTGGTGATACACTATTCTTTAAGTATATAAAAGGTGCTGATGGATGGGAAAACGATCCAAACAGAGAGTACATAGTACCTGCTGGTAATAGTACTTATTTTGCATACTTTAATAATGATGATCAATATGCTACGCCGGATTCAATTGATGTTACATTTGCTTGTAACTTGGAATTTGAGATTGTATCTGGTCGTTTTAATCCTACAACTGACACACTTTCAGTTAGAGGCAGCTTTAATGGATGGGGTTCGACTTCTTTAATGTTTCAAAGTATAACTGATCCTAATGTTTATGAAGGAACATTTAGACTTTATACATTTGAAGGTGAAACCTTTAACTATAAATTTGCTTACTTTGGACCAAACGGAGTTACTTGGGAAGGTGATCCAAATAAAACATATACTGTAACAGCTGATGACATGACTTTTGGTGCAGCATATGTTTCAAGAACATTTAATGATGCTACACTTTCTACAGTCACAAATTTCCCTGTTACCATCAAATTCACAGTTAATATGAATGGTGCAATATCTTCAGTAAATTTATTGCCATTCCCTTCAATTGATGATGTTAGAATATGTGGTGCAAACGCTCCATTACAATGGCCTGGTGGTGGTTGGCCAAATGCTGATAGTATTAGAACCAAAAAACTATACGATAATGGTACAAATGGTGATGTTACTGCCGGTGATAACATATGGTCAGTTAATTTAACTTTCCCTCAATATTCACCATTAAGAATTCAATATAAATATGGTGCAAATTGGGGATTAGCATCAAATGGCGGCGGAAACGATAACGAGAACGGAGTTGGCGCTGATCATTTTATTAATTTAACATCTGACTTGTTAAGTGCAACCGTAGAGAACGTTTTTGGTACGATGGGTGACCATCAATTAGTTAACATTGTAACAGATGTTAAAGAATTACAAAGCGGTACACCAGTTGCATATGAACTTTCACAAAACTATCCTAATCCGTTCAACCCTTCAACACAGATACGTTTTGCGATACCTGAAGCTGGTATTGTAAACATTAAAGTTTTCAATACGTTAGGTCAGGAAATTACAACACTTGTTAGCGATTATAGAAACGCTGGTAGTTATGAAGTTGATTTTAATGCATCAAATTTAACTAGCGGTATTTATTTCTACACAATTACTTCAAATAATTTTTCTGAAACAAGAAAAATGATGTTACTAAAGTAATTGATTTATTATAGTTCTGAGCATAGGCCGATCTTTTGATCGGCCTTTTTTATTGCCTTAGTGGGATTTTAATATATTATCTAACTGAGATTTGATACTATTTGCATTAGGATATTTGGGATTTATTGAAAGACAAATTTCAATAGCATTCTTTGCCTCATTAAACATTCTTTTTTTAGAATATGCACCAGCCAGATTGTAGAAAACTTGAGCATCATTTCTGGAATAATTTGTGCTTTCATTTAGGTATTCGATCGCAGATTCAATTTTTTCTTGAGATAAATCGATTATGCCAAGCCATTTTGCAAAAAATGCCCCAGGAAATCTTTTTTGACCTTTTGTTAAGAAAGGGTAAGCCTCGTCATATCTTTTAGCTGTAAGTAATTGTTCCGTTGCAAAGAAATAATATTCTTTAACAAATGGATATTGATTTATTAGGATCTTCAACTCTTTAGAAAAATTTTTATAGTCTTTTCTTTTTACATAATATTCTGCTGCTTCTCTGTGTGCTCGTTCCCAACTATATCTGTTATCAAGTACTTTTACTGCTATGCTATCAATAAAATTCTGTTGATTAAATAATTTTAACATATGAATAACTGATTTTGGTTCACTAAATGGCCAATCATTCTTTAGTACAATAATTCTATACTTTGAAATAACTGAATCTAAATCGGAAATAAATGTTTCAGCATAAGCTAAACTATCAATCATTGATATATTTATTTCTATTTGATTCTGTTTTGGTAAAAGCTTGTTCTTACTCATTATGTCAAAAAAAGATTTTCCAATAATTTTATAGCCTTCAAATGTTGGATGGAGATGGTCGGTCATTATATTATTCCCTGTAATACCAAAAGGACTTAGCGAATTAAAAATTGAGTCCACAAAAACTACTGGGTAATTATATTTTTTTGCAAAAGCGATAATTATTTCATTTATCCTTTCCGGAGCTCTAAATCTAAGTCCATCAAGATCTTTTGCATATTTAAAAAGTTTAATGGCTTCACTGGAGTCAGATAATTTAGCTACTGCATCGTTATAAACATTTATTGCCTGAGGAAAATTTTGTGACTTGAGGGAAATAAATGGAGACTGATCTCTTAAATTGCAAGATAGAGTTGATAAAATTACAGGTACATTATTTTCTTTGCACAGGCTTAGAACATCATTCAAGTTTCCTTCAAATTGTTCTAATCCTTGTTGGTAGATTGCTGAACTATAAAGTATTGCCTGATCCTTTGCCATTCTTGACATTAATGTTCCACTTTTTTGTGGGGCCCCGCTTTTTTCTTCACTCGATAGTAAGCTGTAGCCCCACTTTAAAGCATCTCGAATTAGATTAAAAGTTTTATACTTCTCTAAAGACAATACAAAGTTTACAATCCATCTGGATTGCCCTATCGATTCCATTGATCCTACACCATAAGCCCCATAGTATTCATTGTGCCCTGCATAAAGCAACAACAAATCAGGTTTTTGTTCGATAACACCAGGCAGTAAATCTAAAATTGTATATGAATTTGTAGCAGTTAATGCCAAATTTATTATTTCAATTTCTTGATTGGGATATAAAAGCTCAAGTCTCTTTTTAATATAAAGGCCAAAGTCTCCGTTAGGGGTAAATGGATAACCAGCAGCACTACTTTCGCCCATTATAAATACGCGAAACGAATTTACTTTCTTCTCCTTAAAGAAACTATTCTGATTAGAGTATGGTATGCCTTCAGTTGAATGGAAATACTTGTAAGCAATATCTGGATTTAATACCAATTGTCCTGGAGCTATCTCAACCCATTGAGTGTAATCTTTTCCATAACCAAATATTCTTAGAGATATTTCGAGTAGGATGATAAAAACAATTGGGATTAGCATTAAAATTATGTTAAACCAAAAAGGATGTTTATTGCTTGCACGGTTCAATTTTAATTGCCTATCATTGTTAGTTTCTGACTGATTGACTGTTAATTTTGCTTTTTCTTTAGCCAAGTTTTCTCCTGTTTGATACTTATTTTACTTAGGCAAAATAATGAATTTATTTACTTTTTATTTTTACAATATTAGGCATATTTTATTTCCACAAAATTAAACAATAATACGATTTGATGAGATTTATATTAAAATTTTTACTAATTACTTTGCTTTTTTTTACAAACACAAGATCGCAAGAAAATCAGGTACTTGCTAAGATTGATAATCTTATTATAACCTCTGATGAATTTATAGCTAGGTATGAACTTACACCACAATTGTTTAGAGAAAATCAAAAAATAAAAGAAGAATTAAAGCTAGAGTTTTTATATTCACTGGTTTCAGAAAAGCTTTTATCTCTTTATGGTGATGAAATTAAGCTGGATACATCTTTGATTGTTAAGAAAACACTTAAGTATTTTGAGGAGATGTTCGTAAGGGATGCCTTGTATAAAAAAGTTATACAGGAAAAAGCTCAGTCTAAATCTGATTCACTGCTTAGCTATTACTTATCAAATGCAAACAATGTAAAAATGATTTATATTTTTTCAGACAGTGAAAAAGAAATTAATGACATATATGCATTGTTAAAAATGGGTGTCCCTTTTGATAGTGTATATTTTGAGCTAAATGCAGGTAAGGCTGATACCCTTAAACTCTCTGTTGGGCAAATGAATGCAGATATTGAGGATAAAATATTTACTTTGCCAGATGGAGCAGTTTCAATTCCAATTCTAATGGAGGACGGCTGGTATATCTTCAGAATTTTAGAGAGGGATAATCCTTTACTTTTGAAAGCAAAGGGTTGGGAAAGCGACTATAAAAACTCAAAGCGCATTGCTAAAGAAAGAGCTGAGTTTTTATTTTATAATGACTTTATGAAAAATTTTTTCAAAGAAAAGGAAGTTAAAATCAACGCAAAAATTTTAAGAAGTTTATCATCACACATTTATTTTGTTTTATCAAAGCGAGCCATTCCAAACCAAAATTTGAAAAACAATTCACTTTTAGTAAAAGATATTGCATCGATTGAGAGTAAAATTGGGTATGATTCACTTTTTGTTCCTGTTGTTGAAATGAAAAATTCCGTTATAACGATTGGCGACTATTTACATTTTTTACGATTCGAAAATTTTAATGTTGATACCCTCGACTACCACTTTTTATTTAACTCATTAAGTAATAAATTAAAGAATTTTATTGGATACAAAATGCTTGCGAATGAAGGTTATAGATTAGAACTTCAAAACACAAAAGAAGTTAAAGAACAAGTTAAATTGTGGAAGGACAATTATTATATGCAGCTTGTTACATCAATGTTTATAGATTCTGCAGCAATTAATGATGATGAAATTATTGATTTTTATAACCAACGGAACCACAAATCTTTTGGAAACAAAGAGATTAATATTTTAGAAATCGTTACAGATAGTCTTGAGATTGTGGAAAAGGTCTTAGATGAAATCGAAAAAGATGCGGATTTTTTAGAACTGGCTAAGTCATATTCAAAAAATTTTAATGGTAATATTAGCGTCCTTGGATCAGGATTCTTAAGAGTAAATTCAATGGGGCAGGTTGGTCAAGTTGCTGCTAATATGAAAGTTGGAGACATTTATGGTCCAATAAAAACTCATGAAGGGTATTTAGTATTCAAATTACTTGGAGTACGAGAAGATTCAGTATTTTTAAAGACCAATTTTGCGCAAATTAAAGAAGAGCTTGGTAGGGAGTTAAGCTTTCTAAAACAAAAAAATTCATTAAACAAATTTATTGGTAATCTGGCAAATAAGTATAGTGTGGATATATATTTAGATAATTTAAAAAGGATTTTGGTGACATCTCATCATTCAATAATTTATAATTATATTGGTTTTGGGGGAAGAGTTCTTGCCGTTCCGTTGCTCAATATTAATATGGAATGGGTTCCAGAGTGGAAATCAAATCCTGAAAATATCCAATAATTATTAAAATGACTCTATAAAATGTACATCCTAGGAATCTCAGCATTTTATCATGATAGCGCAGCTTGTCTTGTAAAAGATGGTGAAATTCTTTCTGCCGCTCAGGAAGAAAGATTCACGCGCAAGAAGCACGATCACAACTTTCCACAAAAAGCAATTGAGTTTTGTCTTAAAGATGCTGGAATAAATGCAGATCAGTTAGATCTTGTTGCGTTTTATGATAAACCATTTTTAAAGTTTGAACGCTTGCTGGAAACTTATCTTGCATATGCTCCTGTTGGAATAAAATCTTTCATTAAAGCAATGCCATTGTGGATAAAAGAAAAGCTTTGGATGAAAGAAATGATAAAAGATAAACTTGGTTACTCAGGTAAAATTATTTTTCCGGAACATCACGAGTCCCACGCAGCTTCCGCATTTTATCCTTCTCCATATAACAAAGCAGCAATTTTAACTATGGATGGAGTAGGGGAGTGGACAACAACGAGTTACGGAATTGGAGATGGAAATGATATCCAACTTTTAGCAGATATAAAGTTTCCGCATTCATTAGGTTTGTTATATTCTGCACTAACATATTATACAGGATTTAAAGTAAACTCAGGCGAGTACAAAGTAATGGGACTCGCTCCTTACGGTGAACCAAAATACAAGCAGTTAATTTATGATAATCTGATTGATGTGAAAGATGATGGTTCATTCCGTATGAATATGGAGTACTTTAATTACTGCCAGGGACTTACAATGACTAACGAAAAGTTCAATAAACTTTTCGGAGGTCCACCAAGAGAACCAGAAACAAATCTTACTCAAAAAGAAATGGATCTTGCCAGATCTTTGCAGGAAGTAACAGAAGAGATTGTCCTTAAACTTGGCAATCACGTTTACAAAGAAACAGGATTAAAAAATCTTTGTCTTGCCGGTGGAGTTGCTTTAAACTGTGTTGCAAATGGAAGACTGCTTCGTGAAGGGCCATTTGAAAATATCTGGATTCAGCCTGCTGCAGGAGATGCAGGCGGAGCACTTGGAGCTGCTTTAATCGGTTGGTACAAATATCACAACAAACCAAGAACTGCAGATGAAAAAACAGATACACAAAAAGGTTCGTACCTAGGACCTAAGTTTGATGAGAATGAAATTCATACATTCATACAATCATTCAACCTAACCGCCAAGAAATATAAAGATGATGAATTAGTTGAAACAGTTGCAATTCTTATAGACTCAGAAAAGGTAATTGGCTGGTTTGATGGTAAGATGGAATTTGGTCCTCGTGCGCTTGGCTCTCGTACAATAATTGGAGATGCACGTTCACCAAAGATGCAGGCTACGATGAACATTAAAATAAAATTCAGGGAAGGATTTCGTCCTTTTGCTCCTTCCGTGATTTATGAAAAGGTAAGTGAGTTTTTTGAAATAGAAAAAGCTAGTCCTTATATGCTTCTTACTGCTGATGTTAAAAGGGAACGACGCATTCCAATGACAGATGAAGAACATAGGAAATGGGGAATAGAAAAACTTAATGTTGTTCGTTCTAATATACCTGCAATTACTCACGTTGATTATTCTGCAAGACTTCAAACAGTTCATAAAGAAACTAATCTTCGTTACCATAAACTTATTTCTAAGTTTGAAGAGAAAACCGGCTGTGCAGTTATAATCAATACATCTTTTAATGTAAGAGGTGAACCAATTGTCTGCACTCCAAAAGATGCATATAAATGTTTTATGAGAACTGATATGGATTATCTTGTTCTTGGAAATTATATTTTAAGTAAAGAAGATCAGAAACCGCTTGAAAATGACAGCGACTGGAAAAAAGAATTTGTATTGGATTAAAAAATGTTAAAAGATGAATTAAAGTTTGTGGATAAATCAGAAGAAGCAGTAAAGAAAACAGGAATCTCAGTTGGTGTTGTTCTTATTCTGATCTCATTATTGTTATGGTATTTAGGCAAAGCATCTTTTGTTTATTTCTCAATAACAGGTGGGTTGTTTGTTATACTTGCGTTAATTTCAATCCCAGTTTTACGTCCATTTCATAAGCTTTGGATGATGCTTGCTTTGTTGATGGGATTTGTGATGTCGAGAGTTATATTAACAATGTTATATTATTTTGTATTAACTCCGATTGGATTATTGGCAAAGATAGTTGGTAAAAAGTTTATGACACTGGGATTTGATAAGAAGGTGGTAACATACTGGGAGAAGCGAGAGAATACAGCTAAACAGCAAATTGATTATGAAAGACAATTTTAACTTTGAGTGATTTGTGTAATTACCTTTGAGTTCTTTGTGGTAAAAAACATTTAACCTCAAAGAGCACTAAGATTGATCACTAAGCTCTCAAAGAAATGAAGAGGAAAAAAATATGAGCAAATTATCAATACTATCAGAGTTGTGGGAATTTTTAAAAGTAAGAAAAAAATGGTGGCTGCTGCCAATCATTTTGTTTTTAGTTCTGCTTGGTGGACTAATAATTATTACTCAGGGTTCCGCTTTGGCTCCGTTTATTTATGCTATTTTCTAAAACAACGTAACGCAGACTTAAGTCTGCGCTACGAAATATTTATGAAAAAGAAAATTAAAATAGTTATCGAAAAGATGAAGAAACGGGTTCCTGTACCCCAGAAACCGCCAAAGGTAGAAAAGAATCCTAATGCTTATGATAGGGACGAAGAGAAGAAAAAGATCAAGAAAAAAATTAAAGAAGACTTGAATTCTGATGATTAAGACTTCTGTAATTGCAGCATTTTATAATAATATCAAATATTTAAAACTTGTCCTTGCAGGATTTGAAAGACAAACTGAAAAGGATTTTGATTTAATTATTGCAGATGATGGCTCAAACGAAGAAGTTGTAAAAGAAATAGAATCCACCTCTTCAAATTATTCTTTCCGCATAAAACACATCTGGCATCCTGACAAAGGATTTAGAAAAAATAAAATTCTTAACCAGGCAATTCTTGCTTCAGAATCTGAGTTTTTAGTTTTTATAGATTCCGATTGTGTGCCGCATTCTAAGTTTTTAGAGGAACATCTTAATGAAAAAGAAGTTAACTCAGTTTGTACCGGCAGAAGAGTAAATCTTTCTCAAAAGATAACAGACTTATTGACCGAAGATAAAATCAGAGATGGTTTTTTAGAATCCAATAATATTCTTCTGCTTGAAGATGCATTGTTCGGTAAATCCAACTATGTTGAAAAAGGATTTTACATTAAGAATAAATTTTTGAGAAGTGCTCTCAATAAAAAATACCGCGGCTTACTTGGCTGCAATTTTTCACTTCACAAAAAAGATATAATCGCAATAAACGGATTTGATGAAAGATATGAAGCTCCATCAATAGGAGAAGATTCTGATGTAGAATTTCGACTGGCATTAAATGGAGTAAGAGTTAAATCTCTAAATCATATAGCTGTACAATACCATCTTTATCATAAATTGCAGGAAAGATTGCAGAAGAATCTTGATTTGTTTGGGGAAGTTAAAAAATCAAATCTTACTTACACTCCTTTCGGCCTAATAAAATAATACAAAATCTCATTCTGACTCAACTATTTTAGTAAAATGTGTAAAAAATCCCAAAATAAGTTTGGAATATTTTTTGTTTCACCTTATATTCGAAACCAATAATTGAAATATTCCTAAATAATTAAGGTTTTTATGTTAGATGACACAGATCTCCAGATTTTACGGACTTTACAAAAAAAGGGGAGAACTAAACGCAACCAACTTGCTGATGAAGTTAAACTTTCGATTCCTTCGGTTAGTGAAAGACTAAACAAACTTGAAGATAAAAAAATAATTGAAGGTTACTTTGCAAAACTAAATCGTAATGCTTTTAATTATGATATTATGGCTTTTATACTTGTAATGATGGATTCATCAAAGCATTATAAAAATCTCATTACCAAAGTTGAAAAGATGCCGGAAATTCTTGAGTGCCACGCGGTACTTGGTGAAGGTTCTCATCTGCTAAAAGCACTGGTAAAAAACACAGAAGCACTGGAAAGAGTTCTTTCTGAAATTCAATCCTGGCAGGGTGTAAACGGAACAAAAACAACTTATGTTCTCTCTACGGTTAAAGAAACTTTTGAAATAAATGTTTAACAATTAATAACTAATCTAAAGGATATTTTATGGCTAAATCTTCCAATGGAGCAATTGAAAAGGTGCTCAAGTTTATAAAAGATAAAGGGATAAAATTTGTGGATCTAAAGTTCATGGATTTTCCCGGACAGTGGCAGCATTTTACTGTTCCGGTTACGCATTTTGATGCAGGATCTTTTGAAGACGGATACGGTTTTGATGGTTCATCAATTCGCGGATGGAAAGCGATTCATGAAAGCGATATGCTTTTAATTCCTGATCCTGAAACAATGTTTGTTGATCTATTTATTGAAGAACCGACATTGAGTTTAATTTGTGATGTGTATGAACCGGCAACAAAAGAAAAATATTCCCGTTGCCCGCGTAACATCGCACAAAAAGCAGAAGCTTATCTTATATCTACAGGAATTGCAGATACAGTTTATTACGGACCTGAAGCAGAGTTTTTTGTATTCGATGATGTGAGATTTGATTCACAGCCAAACGGAAGTTTTTATGTTGTTGATTCAATCGAAGGTAAATGGAACAGCGGAAGAGAAGAAAATCCAAACCTTGGTTACAAACCAAGATTTAAAGAAGGATATTTTCCAGTGCCACCAACAGATTCTTTGATGGATTTAAGAAATGAAATGGTTACTAATCTTATCAATTGCGGAATCGATGTTGAAGCACAGCATCACGAAGTTGCAAGCGGCGGACAGTGTGAAATTGATTTACGTTTTATGCCTCTTGTAAAAGCTGCTGATCAGTTGTTGATGTTTAAATACATTGTAAAGAACACAGCAAAGAAAAATAACAAGACTGTTACTTATATGCCTAAACCAATTTACGGCGATAACGGAAGTGGTATGCACGTTCATACTTCTCTATGGAAAAAGGGCAAACCACTTTTTGCTGGTTCTGGTTATGCAGGATTAAGTGAAATGGGATTATACTTTATTGGTGGATTATTAAAACACGCAGCAAGTTTACTTGCATTTACAAATCCAACAACTAACTCATACAAAAGATTAGTTCCGGGATTTGAAGCTCCTGTTAATCTTGCGTACTCACAAAGAAACAGAAGTGCTTCAATAAGAATCCCAATGTATTCATCATCTCCAAAAGCAAAACGTGTTGAGTTTAGATGTCCTGATGCTTCAGGAAATCCTTATCTTGGATTTTCTGCAATGCTTATGGCAGGTTTAGATGGAGTAATTAATCGAATCGATCCTGGTGAACCACTTGATAAAGATATTTACGATATGGAACCTGAAGAATTGAAAAATGTTCCTTCAACGCCGGGCAGTTTGCAGGAAGCATTAAAAGCATTAGAAAACGATCACGAATATTTATTAAAAGGTGATGTTTTTACTGAAGATGTAATCGAAACCTGGATTAAATACAAAATGGAAAAAGAAGTTAAGCCAATGGCACTTCAACCACATCCATACGAGTTTGGTTTGTATTATGATGTTTAAATTTTAATCTCCGTGACTCTGTGTCTCTGTGGTGAAAAAAGATTAACCACAGAGGCACGGAGACACAGAGAAAGTCAAAGGCTATTTAGTAATCCACTCTTTCCAAAATTCAGGTTTATATCCAATACTAACAAATTTTTCTTTTCCTACAATCCTACGATGATTAAGGCAAAATTTACAACCTATTCTATTTGCAACCATACAATGCTTGATTATTTCAAGATAATCAAAATAATTAACATAAAACTATTGGCATTTTACTTGACTAAGTAAATAATTCAATTACAATTTTTGGGTTAGTTAAAATGAAGTACATTCTTTCAATTCTTATTACAGCATCATTTATACTTGTTTCTTGCAAACAAAACACAACGGTTGATTATAGTGAGCCAAAAGAAGTTACTATAACTGGTACAATTAAAAACTTTGAAAAGTATCCTGACTTTGATGTTGTGAAGCTAAATGTCTTTAACATTGGTTTATCAGAAAGTGAGACTTTTTACAGTAAGATAGATTCAACCGGAAATTTCAAAATTAAATTTCCTATTTATTTTCCGCAGGATGTTTCAATTGCTCATAGAGCCTGGTTTCAATTTCTTGTTCATCCAGGTGATAGTATAAATGTAAGTTTTGATGCTGACGTTGATAATAATGTAGATATTTATGATAATTTAAAATTTAGTGGAGATGCTTCAGAATCAAATTCCCAATTAGCAAAATATCTTAAGATATATTGGGCAAATTACTTGAGCCAAGATGATAATTTTAAATATAATAAATTATTAGCAACTTCAGATTTTATTCACTTTAGAGATAGTATTAAAATTGTAATGAATGAAAGAAGAGATACCTTTATTAAGGAAGTAAACCCAACCGAAGAAGTAAAATTATGGACTTACTGGAATGTTGAAGCTGATTACTATAATGAACTTTTGATGCATTCATATCACTACAGAGAATCAAATAATTTACAACTAAAAGATTGGAATTATGATGATACCTATTATTCCTTTCTTCATACATTAGACAAGTTTGATGAAAAAATTTTAATAAATACTTCAATGTCATATTTACTTCCCAATTATGTTTTAGGGTTTTATCTTAATGATAAATTAGCACAAAAGAAAGATAGTACTGTTTCATTTGCAGAATTTGATTCATTGTTGATTTTCAATATCATAAATTTTAAATCGTCCGACATTATTAAGCAGATAATGTTAACTAATTGTATTAATTGGGAACTGGAAAAACAAAATATTATTCTTTATGAAAAATATTTAACTCAACTTGAGTCAAATATTAATAAAGCATATTTAATTAAGCCATTAAAAGACAATTATAAAAAAGTAAAAGAGGATTTAATTAATCCAGAGATTTCTTCAAAAGCAATATTGGATAGTATCAAAACAAGTGATGTTAATGAAATATTTACTTCAATACTTAGCAAGCATAAAAATAAAGTACTTTATATAGATTGCTGGGGTCCTTGGTGTGGCTCGTGTATAAGTGAGATGCCACATTCAAAAAAACTAATGAAGAAATTTGAAGGGGAAGAGATTGAATTTATTTTTCTCTGTATTGATTCTGAGAAAGATAAGTGGAAAGCTATGTTATCTGAATTACAAATTGGTGGAACTCACTATTGCTTAACAAAAGCAGAAAGTTCTGCATTAAGAAAAATTCTTGGTATTAGTGGAGTTCCTCACTACTTATTGATTAGTAAAAACGGAAATATTATTAAACAAGGAATTGATATTAGACCAAGTTCTGGCCTGGCAGAGTCTGAAATACAAAAACTATTATAGTTATTTCTTAACCCCGATTTTCAAAGTCGGGGTTTTTTGTTTATAAAATTATTTAAAAGTATTTACTTAATTTTGATTAAGACATTTCAATCAATTCTTATAAAGTGCAGGTTTAAAATGAATTACTTAACTAGAATTATTAACCTCTTTATTTTAATCTTCTCGTTTAATAATCTAACCGAAGCAAAATTATTAGTTTCAAAACTTTACTCAGATCATATGGTTATTCAAAGAGATCAACCAATTGTGATTTGGGGCTGGACTGATGCTGATAAAACTGTGATAATAAATTTTAATAACTCTGAATATTCTGCAAAAGCTAGCGATAAAGGGGATTGGAAAATTATCTTACCTAAATTGGAAGCTGGCGGACCTTACGAAATGATTATATCATCTGACAATGAAAAAATTGTTATTAACGATATACTAATCGGTGATGTTTGGATTTGCTCCGGGCAATCAAATATGGAATGGATAGTTGCAAACTCTAACAAAGCTGAAGATGAAATAAAAAATTCATTTGATAATAAGCTCCGTCATTTTGCTATTCCAAATACTTCATCCGAAAAACCGGAGAATGATATTTTAGGTGGAGATTGGAAAATTAGTAATCCACAAAACACTGGTGAATTTTCCGCCACTGCATATTTCTTTGCAAAAGAATTAAGAAAACATGTTGATGTTCCAATTGGATTAATAAATTCTTCCTGGGGCGGAAGCCGAATTGAAGCCTGGATGAGTGCAAAATCCATAAACATAAATAATCAGCAGGAGTTAATGGATGAAGTTAAAAGTCAGGCGGAATTAGAATACTTAAATCAATTAGAAAAGTTTCAACAAATATTTCCTGGAATTTCAGATGTAGATTTAGGAATGAGTAATGATCAGCCATTATGGGCATCCTCAGAATTAGATGAATCAGATTGGAAAGAAATTGTTGTCCCAATTTTTTGGGAAGACGCTGGTTTTAATGGTTTAGATGGAATTGGCTGGTATAGAACTACTTTTTATCTGACTCCAGAAGAAGCCAACGGCGAGTTTGAATTAGGTTTAGGTAAAATTGATGATTCGGATATAGCATGGATAAATGGAATTAAAGTTGGTGAGATGACACAAGCATGGGATCAGCCAAGGGTTTATAAAATTCCATCCAAGGTTTTAAAGGAAGGAAAAAATGTTTTGTGTGTTCGCGTTGATGATACTGGTGGCGCAGGCGGAATATGGGGTGATGTTTCATCAGTCTATCTCAAATCTTTAACACTTTTAAAACCTTTAGCCGGTAACTGGAAATTTAAAATTAGTGCGGTTAAACGAACTGAAATTGCAACAAATCAAATTCCAACTTTACTTTATAACAGAATGATTCATCCAATTCTAAATTTCCCAATCAAAGGTGTTATTTGGTATCAAGGTGAATCAAATGCTAATAATGTTGATGAGGCATTTAAATATCGAAAAGTATTTTCAGATATGATAAAAGATTGGCGGGCATCCTGGAATGTTGGAGACTTCCCATTTCTTTTTGTTCAATTAGCAAATTACAGAGAGCCGGTTGAACAGCCATATGATAGCCCGTGGGGAATGGTTAGAGAATCGCAATCAGATGCATTAACACTTCCAAATACAGGACAGGCAGTTATTATTGATATTGGTAATGCAAATGATGTCCATCCGCGTGATAAACAAAATGTAGGATTGCGTTTATCCTTAGCTGCAAGAAAATTTGCTTATGGAGAAAAGATTGTTTTCTCTGGACCTACTTATAAAAGCTCTAAAATAAAAAACGGAAAAATGATTATTGAATTTGATAATATTGGCACCGGATTAGTTTGTAAAGATAAGTACGGATCTGTAAAAGGATTTGCAATTGCAGGCGCTGATAAAAAGTTTATTTGGGCAAGTGCATTCATTGAAAAAAATAAAATTGTTGTTTGGAACGAGAGCATTAATAATCCAAAATATGTTAGATATGGCTGGGCTGATAATCCTGATGATTTGAATTTATATAATGGAGAAGGATTGCCAGCTTGTCCTTTTAGAACAAATAAGAATGATAGGTGAGTGTCATTTTGATTGAGTTGACGATTGAAGCAATTTGCTGAAAGATCTGCAGATTGCTTCGTCGAACTCGCGATGACTATCCAATAATCCATTCCTTCCAAACTTCTGGTTTATAACCAATCGTTGCTGATCTTTCATTTCTTACAATTGGTGTTTTTAAAAGTAATGGATCAGATAACAATTCTTCTTCAATATCAAAAACCATAAACTGCATTCCGCGATCTTTAAATCTTTTGCTTTCTCTGTCTATCAATTCATCCAAAGGAATTACCCGGGAAATATTTTCTAACTCACCTTTGGCCAATCCTTTTTCAGTCAAGTCTCTAAAGTGAAATGGAATTCTTCTTTCTTTAAAGTATCGCTCTGCTTTTTGTGTTTCTTTACACTTTTTAGTGCCGATAATCTGGATATTCATCTTAAAAAATTATTGTTGAACTGAACAAATATAAGAGATTTAAAAAGAAATGATAAGTGGTTTCTAATTAAGATCACTAATATTTAACTTGCATTCAATTTAACACCAATTTGGAAATAAAATGATCAACAAAACTTGTAACCTTTTTACAATATTATTTTTAATTCTATTTGTTAACCCAATTTTAGCTCAAACTTATTTCGGAATAGATTCCGATACAGTTAAAGCACAAAAGTTTGATATGGGAAAAATGTGGACGTTTGAAAATCCACCGCTTGATTACTTTGAAAAAGAATATGGATTTAAACCTTCTGCTGAGCTTTTAGAAAAATTTCAGAAAAGTGCACTTAAATTTGGTGGCGGCTGTTCAGCATCATTTATTTCTGAAGATGGATTGATAATGACAAATCATCATTGTGTCCGTGGCAATCTGCCAACAATACAAATCGGTGACGAAAATATTTTACGTGATGGTTTTTATGCAGAATCATTTGATAAAGAAAGAACGATACCAAATCTTAAAGTTGAGCAGTTAATAATTATTAAAGATGTTACAAAAGAAATTCAATCAGCAATGAATGAAGGAAAAACTGACGCAGAAAAACTTGAGTTACGAGATAAGAAGATAGATGAATTAAAATCAGAAGGAACTAAAACAAATCCAGAACTATTTTTTAAAGTAATATCGTTATACAACGGTGGAAAATATTCTTTGTATGGTTATAAAGTTTATAATGATATAAGATTAGTATTTGTACCGGAATTGTTTGTTGCAAAGCTTGGTGGTGATCCTGATAATTTTACTTATCCGCGTTACGGTTTGGATTGTGCTTTTCTTCGTGCTTATGAAAATGGTAAACCAATAAAAACTGATTTTTATTTTAATTGGAATGGTGAAGGTATTGTTGAAGATCAGCCTGTTTTTGTTGTTGGAAATCCCGGCGGAACTGATAGAATAAATACAATGGCGCAGATTGAGTATGCAAGAGATATCCAATACCCGATGATGGTAGGAATGTTTAAAACAATGTATGGCATCTACGATAAAATGGTAAATGAAACTAACGCAGAAGATTTTAAATTAATTGCAAGACTCTATTCTTTTGGTAATGCATTAAAAGTATATGAAAATACTTACAAAGCTTTGCTTGATCCATTTATTATTGCAAGAAAAAAAGATTTTGAAAAGTGTTTTAGCGAAGCAATAAATAATAACCCAGAACTAAAAGTAAAGTATGGAAATATCTGGAGCGAAATTGAAAGTTCAAGGAACCTCGCAAGAAAAGATGCTAAAAAGATTTACGCTTATACAATTAATTTTTATTCACCGCAGTATTTATTTATTGCAAAAAATCTTTTTAACTATACGACTCAATTAAAGAATAATGATATAACAAAAGAAAAATATGATTCACTTNNCTTAAAACTCAATTAAAAATATTACAAGATAATCTTTCTCCAGATGATGATTTGCTTAAGGTCTTAATTGGAGATAAATCAATAGAACAAGCAGTAAGTGATATATTAAGTAAATCTATTTTAACAAGTGAAGAAAAATTTATTGAATTACTTAACAAAGGACAAAATGAAATCTTAAATTCAGATGATCCGTTTATCTATTTTGTTCGCAGTACTCAAGACGAATTAAAAAAAATGCAGGATGAAAATCAGGCAAGAGTTGATAAAGAAGAAATTCTTAATCAGATGCTTGGTGAGGCGTTGTATAAAGTTTATGGTGATGCAATTCCGCCTGATGCAACAGGGACTTTACGTTTGGCTGATGGAATTGTTAAAGGGTATAATTACAATGGAACAAAAACACCAATTAAAACAACTTTTTATGGAGCATTAGATCGTTATTATTCTTTTGATAAAAAGTTTCCGTTTAATCTTCCAAAATATTTTGAAGATTTGCCAGATGAATTTGATCCATCAACTCCATTGAATTTTATAAGTACAAATGACATTGTTGGCGGAAACTCTGGTAGTCCGGTTATAAATGTAAAAGGGGAAATAGTTGGTTTAGCATTTGATGGAAACATAGAAAGTTTAACAAGTAATTTTATCTATACAACAGAAGCAAACAGAACAGTTTGTGTAAGTGCTCTTGGAATGATCGAGGCTATTCGTGATCTTTACAAAGCAAATCGTTTAAGTAATGAAATTATTAATGGAAAAATAAACTAAGAGGGAAAATGAAAACAAAACTATTTATAGTCTTATTGTTAATTAGCGGCTTAACGTTTGCCCAAGAGCATAAGCATAAAGACAGAAAAAAATATGATGATAAAGAATTAAGAGAAATCGTTTCTATGATTTCATCTAACTTTGAAAAACTTGAAAGAGAATATCTTACAAAATTAAGCTACAGAGATTATACAAGAGCAAAAACAATATTGATTGATAGTTATGACCTATTAAACTCAATTCCTATTCCAGATGAGAATGAATATACGAGTCCATTACCAATCAATAATTCTGATTTTGAGGGTTTAATAGAAAGTGTAAAGAGTGAAGGATTTGATTCTGATAAAATTGGAATTATTACAATTGCTGCTGATTATCATTATTTTTTAGTTGAGCAAGTTTTAGAGTTGGTGGATTTATTTGTTATGTCCGATAGCAAAATTGATGTTGTAAAAATAACATATCCAAATGTAATTGATAAAAATAATTCGCATCGCTTAATTAGTGCATTCACTTTTTCTTCAGATAAAGAAGAAGTAAAAAAGATTATTAATTCTTTTCCCATTAAATAAATGAACTGGATAATCTTATTTATTGCCGGACTTTTTGAGGTTGCATGGGCAATAGGCTTAAAATACACTGAAGGCTTTTCAAAACTCTGGCCTTCAGTGTTTACCATTTTATCAATGATAATTTCAATGGGATTGTTAGCTTATTCAGTTAAACATCTGCCAATTGGAACAGCTTATGCGATTTGGACAGGAATTGGTGCAGTTGGTACCGCAATATTTGGCATAATATTGTTTAATGAATCAAGAGAATTGGTAAGAGTATTTTTTATTCTGCTTATTGTAATTGGAATTGTTGGCTTAAAATTATTTTCATCTCAAACAAATTAATTATTATTAAAATATTCTTCGATCAAAGATTATTAAATAGAAATTTATTAAGTTACAATCAGTTAAAAACTTTCAGTTAGATTATTGAATAGTGGAGCTAGCTCTGATGTATCGGCTGAACCAATTTATATTATCAATTCACATTTTTCTTTTATTTGTTTCACAAATAGATTCAAATCTTTATGCTCAGCAACATAACAGTAAATATACAATTGTAATTCATGGTGGTGCGGGTTATTTTGCAAAAGACTCACCTGGTGAACTAAAAGAAAAGTACATCACCTCATTAACTGAAGCTTTAAATATTGGAAAAAATATTCTTTCTAACGGCGGAACAAGTTTAGATGCTGTTGAAAAAGTAATTAATTATTTAGAAAATAATATCCTTTTTAATTCCGGTAGAGGCGCAGTTTTTACATCAGAAGGTAAACACGAACTTGATGCATCTATCATGCAAGGTCATGATCTTTCATCCGGTGCAGTTGCAGGCGTTACAATAATTAAAAATCCAATTTCTCTAGCACGATTAGTTATGGGAAAAACTGAACATGTATTATTTGCAGGAAAAGGAGCAGATGATTTGGGAATTCAGTTTGGAGTTGATATTGTGCCCAATACATATTTTCACGATTCAACAAATTATGTAAAATGGCTTAAATCAAATTTGCCAAAACAACAAGGTGAAACTGTTGGCTGCGTTGCACTTGATCAATTTGGAAATATAACTGCCGGAACTTCCACAGGTGGAAGACAAAATAAGATGCCAGGCAGAGTTGGCGATTCGCCTTTAATAAATGCCGGTACTTATGCTAATAATCAAACTTGTGGAGTTTCTGCAACAGGCTGGGGTGAATTGTTCATTAAAAACACAGTTGCATTTAATATTTCAGCTTTGATGGAATATAAGGGTTATACACTGAAGCAGGCTTGTGATGAAATGATTTATAATCGATTGCCTGAAGGAAGTGGTGGTATTATTGCAATCGATAAAGATGGAAATTATGAAATGCCTTTTAATACAATCAGTATGATGAGAGCTGCGGCGAATTCAAACGGTGAGTTTAAAATTGAAATCTGGAAATAAATTTAAACTGTTTTTTAGCTGGAGGATTTATGCGTCCATCAAAAGGTGACTATGCAGAGTATTATCAAAAATATATCGATCTTGTTCCTGGCGATGATATTTTTAGGGTTCTTGTAGAGCAAAATGTAGAATCACAAAATGTACTTAATTCTTTTTCGGAAAGTAAAGGAAATCATTCTTATGCTGAAGGGAAGTGGAGTGTTAAAGAAGTTATCGGTCATATGATGGATGTAGAAAGAATTTTTGCATATCGTGCGTTGTGTATTGCCCGTGGGGAAACAAGTCCATTACCGAGTATGGATCAAGACTCGTATGTTAAAAACGGTAATTTTAATAAAAGACAATTGTTCGATATAAACTATGAGTATAGACTTGTAAGGGAATCTAATATTCTGTTATTTGGAAGTTTCGATAAATCAGTCTTTCATAACAGAGGCATTGCAAGTGGATATGAAGTAACGGTTTTGGCATTAATGTGGATGACAGCGGGACATGAAAAACATCACTTAAATGTTTTGATGGAAAAATACATGTGATTAATTATAGTACTTTATAAATAGCTGAAAGTATTTTATCAGTTGCCCCAATATTAGATTGGACATACGAGGCTGATATTTTTCCTATAGCTGTTCTATAGCTTTCATCAGAAAACATTTTCCGTAAATATTTGTACGCCTGCCGTTTATTATTTACTACTTTACCTCCGCCAAGTTCAACTAACTTTATTGCTTCCTGTGAGTTTTCTATTTTTGGCCCAAACATTACCGGTGTACCATAAACAGCCGCTTCAAGAACATTATGAATATTCTGTTTGAAACTACCGCCGATATAAGCGACATTAGCGTATGTGTAAAGAGTAAGTAGTATTCCAATCGAATCAATAATAATTATGCGTTCATCGGTGTAAGTGTTTAGATGAGAAAAACGAATTGTTTTTAGTTTACCGGCAAACTCATTTTCTATTTTTTCAAGATGAAGTAATGTTGGTTCGTGTGGAGCTATAATCATTAATATATTCTTATCTACTTCAGCTAATTTCATTAAAGCCGGAAAAATAACTTCTTCATCCTGTTCCCAAGTACTGCCAGCAACAAATACTTTTTTATTATTTAAAACATTGTAGCTGATAAGTCTTTTTTCTTTTGCTTGTAAACTTCTCTGGTAAACTCTATCAAATCGTGTGTCACCAACGGCACTTACATTGTTTTCATTAATCCCAAAAGTTCTAAATTGATTTGCATCGGATTCGGAGACTGTTAAGATTTTTGTCAAATATCCAAAAAGGATTTTATGGAAAGATTTTATTATTGGAAATTTACGCGGAGAATTACTTCTTAATGTAGCATCAACAAGAAAAATTGGAATATTATTTTTATTCAGTTCTTCAATAATGTTCGGCCACAAATCGTATCGCATTATTACTGTTAAAGCTGGTTTTATGATTGAAACAAACTTTTGCGTATTAAATTTTGAATCAAATGGTATGTAGGAAATTAAATCAGCATAGGGATACTTTTTAGAGTTTTCGTACCCTGATGGTGAAAAAAATGTAACAAGAATGTTAACATCTTTTTCCTGTTTTAACTTTTCTATAATTGGTTTAGCTTGCTCAAATTCTCCGAGTGAAGAAGAATGAAACCAAATAAGTTTTTTATTTTTGTTAATTGAAGTAGCAGCAATAATAATGTTTTCATAAACACGTTTTCTGCCATTTATGCCATTTTTTATCTTAGTATTGAATAATCCTGCAATTCGCAATGCCGCATATAAAACAGGTAAAATAAAGTAGTTGTATACTATGTAGTAAATTAATTTCATTCGTTTGTTATGAATGATAAAATATTTTTTAAAACAAATTCTGGTTTGATTGAATTCATACAATTAAAATGTTTTTTAGGACAATTATTTCGTCCGATGTGAGAACATGGGCGGCAAGTTAAGGAATTGTTTTCTAAGATTAAATTTTTACAGTTATATGGTGTAAATCCAAACTCTCTAACTGTAGATCCGAAGATCGCAACTACATTTGTATTTACTGCGGAAGCTACATGCATTAACCCGGAATCATTACAAACAATAGTTTTACATAATTTCATATCGGCAACAGTTTTAAGTAAATCATTTTCGTTTGAAAGGTCGATCGAGCCATAAATATTTTTGGAGATTTCCGAACATAATTCTTTATCAATACTACCGCCAAATAAGAGAATTGTAAAACCTTCTTTTGATAGTTTATTTCCTAATTCAATAAAATATTCTTTTGGCCAGCGTTTTGTAAAATGTCTGGCTCCAGGACAAAATCCAATAAAATTATTTTTGCCTGCAAGAGTTTTATCCGGGAACTTATCTGTAAAAAGATCTAAGCTGCTATTATCAAGCACAAATCCTTCAATCGTTTTTGCATATCTGTCAGGAATTGTTTCGGCAGATTTTAATCTGCTTATCTTAAAATTTACAAGTATAAATTTATCAAAACTGTGTTTGTAAAATCGGGAAGTATTTTTGTTTAAAGTTTTTGTAATCTTTCTTGATCTGAGATTATTTTGTAGATCAATAACAAAATCATAACTATTTAATTTTAGAGATTCGAGAAGATTATTATTCAGTCTCTCATCTTTACTAAAGTAATAAAGATTATCTAGATGATTATTCAACTTTAGTGCATCAGCATATTCTTCTTTTATCAAAACATCAATAGAAAGTTTTGGTTCTCTCTTCTTTAATGATCTGATAAATGGAGTTGTAAGTAAAATATCACCAAGCGAGCTGAGCCTGATTATAAGAATCTTACGGATTTTTGATAATTCTGTGACTGTCAAGAAAATATTTACATAATTGTTTAAGCAAATTTATCATTTAACCAACTTATATCAATAAATTGATTTGAAGTTTTTAATTAAGTGCCTAATTTTCAGTTAGAAATTTAATAAGGATTGATTTATGACAACTTTACCTCCACCAAAAGTTAAAAAAGCCTCTGAAGATTCACTTGAATCAAAGATTTATACAATGGTTGAGAATTATAAAGAGTACATTCCAACGCCAAATGACAGAAATAGATTGTCATTTTGTTTGGTAAAATTTGTTAATGGGGAAGGTGATGAGCCTAAAATTACTTTGAAAAATGCAAAGATAGGAATTGCTGGAATTTCTGTGGCTGATCTAGCTAAAAAACTTGATGAAGAGTTAATAAAGATTAAATAATTCATAAAGCCCCTTACCTTAGGTTAGGGGCTTGGTAAATGTTTTTTATTTCACCTCAATAGGATCATACTCGCGCATAAACTTTTCAACAAGTAAAACATCTTCTTCACTTCCAATAAAAATTGGCGTTCGTTCGTGCAAAGAAGTTGGCTTAAGTTCCAGCATCCTTTTTTTTCCGTTTGTTGCTCTGCCGCCAGCTTGCTCAACAATAAATGCCATTGGGTTGCACTCATACATTAATCTTAACTTACCCTTTGGATTTCTTGAATCAGCAGGGTACATATAAATTCCACCATACAAAAGATTTCGATGAATATCTGAAACCATCGAGCCAATATAGCGGGAAGAATACGGTCTTTCTGTTGCTGCATCTTCTTCCTGAAGCCACTTAATATATTTTTTTAATCCAGGATGCCAGTAAAGATAATTACCTTCATTGATGCTGTAGATTTTAGATTTCTTTGGAGTTTTAATATCCGGATGAGATAAAATAAATTCACCAAAAGAAGGATCTAACGTAAAACCATGCACGCCGTTTCCCGAAGTGTAAACAAATATGGTACTTGATCCATAAATAATATAACCGGCAGCAACTTGCTTTAGCCCTTGTTGCAAACAATCTTCCATTGTTCCTGGTCCGCCTTCGGGGGAAACTCTTTTGTAAATAGAGAAGATAGTTCCGATACTTACATTTGCATCAATGTTGGATGAACCATCAAGCGGATCAAATAAAAGAACATATTTTCCAAGATAAAATTCCGGTGGAATGTGAATAATATCTTCTTCTTCTTCAGAAGCCATTACACAAAGATGGCCGCCGTGATCCATTGCTTTAATCATCATATCATTAGCAAAAATATCCAGCTTCTTTACTCTTTCACCATGAACATTTTCTTCACCGGTAAATCCAATTATATCAACAAGCCCGGCTTTGTTAACATCGAGTGAAATTACTTTTGCAGCAAGTGAGAGATCGTGTAGAAGATCAGAAAGTTCTCCGGTTGCTTCGGGATATTTTCTTTCTTCTTCGTAGATGTGGCGGGCAAGAGTGTTGAACTTAATTCTTTCCATTTCAGTTCTCCCTTTTTAGGATTTGTGTTAGTTGGATTTTCTTAATTCCTGATCTTTGTATTGTAATTGATACAACTTATAATAGATTCCTTTTTTAGCAAGCAACTCCTGGTGATTTCCAATCTCTCTGATTTCACCCTTATGTAAAACTATAATCTTATCTGCATTTTGTATTGTTGAAAGACGATGAGCAATTACAATTGCGGTTCTTCCAACAAGAAGTTTTTCAATTGCAGATTGTATTAATTGTTCAGTCTCAGTATCAATACTTGAAGTTGCTTCATCCAAAATTAAGATTTTTGGATCATAAGCTAAAGCACGGGCAAAAGAAATTAATTGTTTTTGTCCAACGCTTAAAGTTGCACCGCGTTCTTTAACCTCTTCACCATACTTATTTGGCAAGTTGGAAATAAACTTATCTGCACCAACAGTCTTTGCGGAATGCATTATCTTTTCTAAACTAATCTCATCATTATCCATATTAATGTTAGATTCCACCGTACCGGAAAAAAGAAAAACATCCTGCAGTACAATTGAAATATATTTTCTTAAATCTCGCTTATCAACTTTTCGGATATCAATTCCATCCAATAAAACTGAGCCTTTGTTGATATCATAAAATCTTGTAAGAATATTTATTAAGGTTGATTTTCCTGCTCCGGTATGACCTACAATCGCAACCGTTTCCCCAGGACTTATACTGAAGTTGATATTTTTCAGAACATAATTTTCATCATCATAAGCAAACCAAACATCCTTAAACTGAATATCTCCTTTTACTCCATTTAACTTAATCGGATTTTCAGGATTTTTAATGAATGTCTCGTTATCCAGAAGTTTAAAGATTCTTTCTGATGAAGCCATCGATGTTTGCATTATATTGTACTTTTCAGAAAGGTCGCGAATCGGACGGAAAAACATTTCTGTGAATTGAATAAATGCAAATAGATCTCCTATTCCCACACTCTTCTGTACTACTTCACCACCGCCATACCAAATAATTAATGCTATTGCAATTGAACTAAGTAATTCAACACCGGGGAAGAAAAGCGCGTAATAAAAAATCGATTTAATATTTGCTTCGCGATGATCTGCATTTATACTGGAAAACTTATTTAATTCATCTTTTTCTTTTCTAAAAATCTGAACAACGCTCATTCCTGTTACGTGTTCCTGCATATAAGAATTCAATCTTGCAAGATGAAATCGAACATCACGATAAGTCTCCCTTACTTTTTTTCTAAACAGAAATGTACCGTAAATAAGCACAGGCAAAACAGAGAGAGTAACAAGTGAAAGTGGAATATCCATCGAGAACATAAATACTAAAATCCAGATGATGATAAAAACATCACTGAAAACCATCACAATTCCGGATGAAAATAATTCGCTTAGCGATTCAACATCATTTGTTGTACGGGTTACAATCCTACCAATCGGAGTTCTATCAAAATACTTTAATGCAAGCTTTTGCGTGTGTTCAAATATTTGAGTGCGAATATCGTAAAGAGTTCTTTGCCCAAGATATTGCGTGTAATAAGTTAGAAAATATTGCACAACAGCTTGAAGTATCAATGATCCAAAAAGCAACAATGCAATTATCATTAATCCATGATAATTTGCATTAACTATATAATCATCAATTGCAACTTTTGTTAGATAGGGACGAAGCGGGCCAAGAGAGGCAACAAAAATGTTTAGCAATATCGCGATGATAACATACTTCTTGTATGGCTTAATATATGTAAGCAGCCTCTTCATCAACTTTGAGTCGTATGCTTTTCCTAATATTTCGTCGTCTTGTTTGTTGTCAGCCATCAGTTCAATTCTTCAAGTTCTTTTTCTAACAATTGTTTGTAATGCAATTCAGCATAGATTCCATTTTGTTCAACAAGTTCTGCATGAGTACCTTGTTCTGCAATTCTTCCATTTTCAAGAACAACAATATTATCAGCATCTTTAACAGTAGAAATCCTGTGACTGATAATTATACTCGTTCTGTTCTTCATAAACTCTTTTAAGTTCTTTAAAATTTCTTCTTCTGTGTGGGTATCAACAGCTGAAAATGAATCGTCCAGAATTAATATTTTAGGATTAGTTGCAAGTGCTCTTGCTAAAGATGCTCTTTGTTTCTGCCCGCCGGAAAATGTAATTCCTCTTTCCCCAACCACTGTATCATATCCATTTGGAAAAGACTGAACATCTTTATCAAAGTTTGCAATGCGAGAAACCTCTTCAACTCTTTGTTTATCGGTTTCGCGTAAACCGTACGATAAGTTTCCATAAACTGAATCCGAGAATAAAAATGATTCCTGCTGCACCACAGCCACATTAGTTCTCAAAACATCAAGTGGAATATTTTTTACATTTTTTCCATCAATGAAAAGTCCACCTGAACTAACATCATAAAGTCTTGGAATTAAATTAATCAAACTTGTTTTACCGGAACCAGTATGTCCAACAATCGCAAGCGTTGATCCAACTGGAATTTTAAGATTAACCGCCTTTAAAACTTCAGGCAATGAGTCTAAATATTTAAAGGATACATTTCTCAACTCGATTTCACCTTTTAATTCTTTAAGTGATAAATCTGTTGAAGATGAATCCTGAATTTCATAAGGTTCGTTAAGGATTTTATTTAATCTTTTCATGCTGGCTTCTGCTTGCTGGATAATATTCATTACCCAACCAAAAGCGATGACAGGCCAGATTAATATCGATAAGTACATTACAAAAGCAGCCATCTCACCAAGATTCATTTCACCATCAATAACCTTGATTCCGCCAACCCAAATTACAACGATGATTGAAATTCCTGTTATGATAGTTAAAATAGGCATGATAAGAGATTGAATGCGAACCAGATTCATATTCTTACGAAGAAATTCCTGACTGAGTTCATTCCATCTTTTTATTTCATTTGCTTCGCGTACATAGGATTTAATAACTCGTATTCCAGAAAAATTCTCTTGTGCTCTCGTTGTCAGTTGAGAAAAATTTTCCTGAATCTTTGTGTACTTCTCATGAATAAGTTTTCCAACTCTATAAACTCCATAAGACAAAATTGGAAGCGGCAATAAAGCATAAATGGTAAGTGTAAAATTTAATGATATCATTATCGCAACAACTATTACCAATCTTATAACGGTATCGATTGAGTACATTACGGCAGGACCAATGAATCCGCGTACAGCGTTTATATCGTTAGTAGCGTGGGACATAATATTTCCGGTTGAATTATTCTGGAAATATTTTAATGGAAGTTTTTGAATGTGTTCCCAAAAATCTCCGCG
>CXWK01098215.1_pt3 | contig 37369 bp, 32 predicted proteins | sample 590851 | NCBI WGS metagenome assembly CXWK01 (sample SAMEA3498364, study PRJEB10139) | wastewater metagenome | biome: wastewater treatment plant; material: activated sludge | place: Denmark | collected 2014-08-01
GACAGGTCCATGATTTTCATCTTGCTGTAGTCACGCAGGAACCCGCTCTTTTCGCCCTTGCGCGAGAAGCGGATACGCCCAGCAATGTCTTTGTCCAGGTCGCCCAGCATCACCAGGGGTTCTACCAGGAACACCGGCTTGGTGGCTTTGTTCGACCCCAGGCGCAAGTTGTTACGAATCCACTGCGCCGGGCTGTAGCCTTTTTCCGCATAGCGTTTGTCTGGCGAGAGGCGATCGTCGTTGTTGAATTCGTTGAGGTAGAACTTGCGGGCGTTGTAGACCAGTTCTGCGACATCCAGCGCGATGTTCGACCCGCAGCGGCCCAGGCCAATAAGGCACACCGACGGGAATTGCTGGTCGTTGTGTTGTTCGTTGTCGCCTTCCAGATGCGGTGGGCGGGGGAATACCATGTCGCGCAGGCCGTCGAGGTTGTCGAGGATGCGATCGGTATTGGTTTCGGTGAAGTACAGGTATTGCTGGGTCGCGAGCGGGCGCGACGGTGTCAATGGCTTCGACGGTGTGGGGCTGTTCGCCGCCGGGCTCAGCGTCAGGTCGGAAAGCGCAGGGGCCGGGTTGTTTTTGGAAGTCATTGTTCGCCATGTACCTGGGCTGGTTGGTCGGGCGGCATACTGTCGTCGACCATCACGGAATGAGAACTCGCGTCTTTTATCAGCGCGTATTAGTCCCGGGCGGCGCAGTCAGCTTGCGCGTCGCTCGGCGGAATCCTTTCCTGCGTCTTGAAGAATCGGCCAATATTCAGTGTTCTTTAATCCAAAGGAGGCAAAATGATGTCAACGCTACCGGCCCTGGGATTTGCCGGAATCGGCCTGATGGGCCTGCCGATGTGCCGGCGTTTGCTCGCCGCGGGGTATCCGCTGGCGGTGTGGAACCGCAATCCGGCCAAGTGCGCGCCGCTGGTTGAAGCCGGGGCACGCCAGGTCGCCACGCCTGCCGAGTTGTGCCAGCACGCCGAGGTGGTCATGTTGTGCCTGGCGGATACCGCGGTGGTTCGCGAGGTGGTTTTCGGCAAGTCGGGCATTGCCGAAGGCGCGAAGAAGGATCAACTGCTGGTGGATTTTTCCAGCCTGGAGCCCACGGCGACCCGGGAAATGGCGACAGAGCTTGGCAAAACGGGCATGGGCTGGCTGGATGCGCCGGTGTCCGGTGGTGTGGTGGGTGCCGAAGCGGGTAGCCTGGCGATCATGGTCGGCGGCACCGTGGAAGACCTTGAGCGGGTCAAGCCGGTCTTGTTGAATCTCGGCCAGCGGGTGACGCACATGGGCGCCGTGGGAGCAGGGCAGGTGACCAAGGCCTGCAACCAGATGATTGTTGCCTGCAATGCGCTGGTCATCGCCGAAGTGGTGGCCTTGGCGGAACGCTCCGGGGTCGACGCCCGCCTGATCGCCGAGGCATTGGCCGGTGGGTTTGCCGATTCAAGGCCCTTGCAGTTCCTGGCGCCGCAAATGGCAGAGAGCCGTTTCGAACCGGTCAAATGGCACGTGCGGACCTTGCTCAAGGATCTGGACGGTGCGGTGAAATTTTCCCGCGAACAGGGTTCGGCGACGCCGATCAGTGGCTTGGCCGCGCAATTGATGCGCCTGCACGGGGGGCAGGGTTTCCTGGAGAAGGACCCGTCTACGTTAGTGCAGATGTACCGTGAGCCAGACCCAAGCGCCTGACGCTGTACGAATGCTTGCGCTGGTTGATTTCGTTCAGCACCGGTTGCAGTTCGGTCAAAGGTATCGGGCGGCTGAGCAGGTAGCCCTGGACGAAATCGCAGCCGTGGCATTCGAGAAACTGGTACTGCTCGAAGGTTTCTACGCCTTCGGTAACCACCTCCAGATGCAGGGTGTGGGCCATGACGATAATGGCCTGGACGATCTCCATGTCCTGGGTGGATTTCGGAATGTCCTGGATGAATGAACGGTCGATCTTCAGCGTGTTCAGTGGTAAGCGCTTGAGGTAAGCCAGGGATGAATAACCGGTGCCGAAGTCATCGATCGACAGCGAAACGCCGAGGGCGCGTATCTGCTGCAGCAGCACCAGCGTCTCGGCAATGTTGCCCATCAGAGCGCTTTCGGTGACCTCCAGCTCCAGTCGATGGGGCTCCACCCCGGCGCTGCGCAATGCCAGTGAGATTTCGTCGCTCAATTCTTCGCGTGCCAGGGTCAGGGGTGAGCAATTGATGGCAATCTTCAAGTGCCCGCAGCCCTGGCGCGCCAGCTCGCCCAGGTCGGCGCAAGCCTTGCGCAGCACCCAGTTGTCCAGCTCGGTAATCAGCCCATTGGCCTCCGCTATGCCAATGAAGCGGTCCGGCGCGAGGAATCCGTGGACGGGGTGTTGCCAGCGGATCAACGCTTCGAGCTTGCTGACCTGGTCGGTCTTGAGGTCAAGGATCGGTTGGTAATAGAGCATCAGGCCGGTGTCTTCGCGCAGGGCGTGGCGCAACTCTTCCTCCATTTGCAGTTCGAGCATGGCGCGTGCCTTGAGGTTGGCACTGAAGAAATTCAGGCCATTACGGCCACCGTCCTTGGATTGATAGAGCGCCAGGTCGGCGTTTTTCAGCAGTTCTTCACAGGTCTTGCCGTCTTCGGGAAATACGCTGATGCCGATGCTGGTGGTCATGACCATGCGCCGCCCGGACAGCTCGATGGGTTCCTTCATTTTCAGCATGATGCGCTGGGCCATCTGTCGCGCCTCATCACGGTCATGCAGGTCGATGAGAATGCAGAATTCGTCGCCGCCAAAACGTGCTACCACATCGTCATGACTGCGCACTGAACTTTTGATGTGCCGGGCGAGCACCTTGAGCAATTCATCGCCGGCATCGTGGCCGAGGCTGTCGTTGATACGCTTGAAATGGTCGATGTCGAGGAACAGGACGGCGAGCATGCCGCCTGCGTGAGTGCGCTCCAGGAGCTTTTCGGCGAAGAGCTGATTGAACCCGCGACGGTTGAGCAGATTGGTCAGGGCGTCATAGTGCGCCACCTGTTGCAGGGACATCCGCGCCTGGTCCAGTTGGGTGAGTAGCGAATTCACCCGCAGCAGATCGCGATCCTTGTGCTGCAGCTTCTTGTCAGCCAATGCCGCACTGATGCAGCTGCCTATTATCAGGAGCGTCATGACGGCTACCGTCAGGCCCAATTGCAGATGGTTATTTTCGCCTGGCTGGGTTAACTGGCTGCCAGTTGGCAGGGCCAGGTCGAAGGCGGCCATGCCGGTGAAATGCAGGCTCATGATGCCTGCGCCCAGTACCAGGCTGGCGGCGCATTTGCGCAGTTGGTGAAAAATACCCAAGCCATTACGCAGGTAGCTCGCCAGCAGCAGTGCTGCCAGACTGGCTCCGATGGCGATCATGATCGAAAGGATGAACAGCCCCGGATGGTAGTAGGCCGTGGCTTGCGAGCGCATGGCGGCCATGCCCACGTAGTGCATGGTGGCGATGCCCAGGCCAATGATGATCGACGCCTTGCAGCATTGTCGAAAATTCAGGGTAGGCAAGCTGAGGGTGTGCATCGCCAGCCACGACGCACACAGGGCGATCAGTAGCGACAAGAGTGTGATGGGCAAATGATAATGAACGTCGATCGGCGCCTGGAACGCCAACATGCCAATGAAGTGCATGGCCCAGATTCCGCCGGCCAGGCATCCGGCGCCGATCCAGCGCCAGAGGCGTTGGGACGCTGGTTTTTGCGCATGATTGATCCGTTCGGCCATATCCAGCGTGGCAAAACAGCTGGCGCAGGCGACCAGATACGCCAGCAGCACCAGAAAAGGGTCATGTACACATTGGAGTATGACCTGTCCGCTTTCTGCTAGCTCTGTAGTGAAATGCAGACCAAGCCACTCCATTAGCATGCCCCGTGTTTGTCTCCCTGCCGACGTTATCAACGCTGGCGAATGTCTTGGAGTATAGAGGCCATGGATTGAACGCAAGCTATGGTGGCACATTGTCTACCAATGATTTTGGAATGGACCTTAGTTCGTTTGGAAATAAAATGTTGCCTGGGCCGCGTCTGTCCCCATGGGCGGGTATCAGCTTTACGAATAATTACAGACAGTCCCGGCCTGCCTGACTAGATTGCAGGTTCCGGGCTCGGATGCACTGGCAGTGAAGCCCCCATAACAATAAAAGAGACGGACCCATGCAGAACTCGACCCAAGCGGCGAATGCCTGGCGCATTCTGTTCCTGCTGTTCCTGGCCAACCTGTTCAACTTCTTCGACCGCACGATCCCAGCCATCATCATTGAGCCGATCCGCATGGAGTGGCAGCTCAGCGACTTTCAACTGGGGATCATCGGTACTGCCTTCACTATTGTCTACGCGATCGCCGGCCTGCCACTGGGACGAATGGCCGATACCGGCTCGCGCAGCAAGTTAATGGGGTGGGGCCTGGCGGCTTGGAGCGGCCTGACCGCCGTCAACGGCATGGTCGGCAGCTTCTGGAGTTTCCTGATCGTGCGCATGGGCATCGGCATCGGTGAAGCCAGTTACGCACCGGCCGCCAACTCGCTGATCGGCGACTTGTTCCCGGCGCATCGCCGGGCGCGGGCCATGGGTATATTCATGCTCGGACTGCCGTTGGGCTTGTTGCTGGCGTTCTTCACCATCGGCGCGATGGTCAAGGCTTTCGACAGCTGGCGTGCTCCATTCTTTATTGCCGCAGTACCGGGACTGATCCTGGCGATCTTCATGTTTTTCATCAAGGAACCGAAACGCGGCGCGGCTGAAAGCGTGCAGGTGTCGCAGGAGAAGATTGATCGACCGATTCGCCGGGTGCTGGCGGTGCCGACATTCCTGTGGCTGGTAATGGCTGGACTTTGTTTCAACTTCGCCACCTATGCCTGTAACTCGTTCCTTGTGCCAATGCTGCAGCGTTATTTCCTGATGCCGTTGCAGGAGGCTGCGGTGGCGACCGGGGTGATCGTCGGCGTGACAGGGTTGTTCGGACTGACACTGGGCGGTTGGGTGGCGGACAAGATCCACCAGCGCGTCGCCAACGGTCGCCTGCTGTTCGCCGCGTTCAGCCTGATCATTTCAACGCTGTGCACGGCGTGGGCGCTGCATTCTGGGCGAATAGAGATCGGCGTATTCGTGGCGGTGTTCAGCCTGGGTTGGTTGTTTGCCTATAACTTTTATACCTGCGTCTACACGGCGATTCAGGACGTGGTCGAGCCGCGGTTGCGGGCGACGGCCATGGCGCTGTTCTTTGCCGGGTTGTACTTGCTGGGTGGTGGTCTTGGACCGGTCGTGGTGGGCGCGTTGTCCGATCACTTTGCCCACACGGCGATGCTCTCGGCCGGTGCCGGGCAGATGACCGAGGCGTTCAAGGCGGTCGGCCTGCATGACGCGATGTACCTGATTCCGGTGGCGCTGTTTTTCACCATGGTGTTTCTGGTGTTGGCGTCGCGGTGTTTTGTGAAAGATGCCAAGCGGATGAAGGACGGGTTGGTGGCGGTGGTTGAGCCGGTGGGTTCTGCGGCGACTGCGTAGCCACTTGCGTTGATCGCTCCCACGCGCAGCAAAGGAATGCAGCCCGGGACGCTTCGCGTCCCTTTCGAGAGCTGGAACGCGGAGCGTCCCTTGAGGTATTCCCACGCAGAGCGTGGGAACGATCAGGCCCGCATCGCTGCGGGCCTGATCGTTCAAGCGGTGGAGCAGGGGGGGGCTTAACCCGCCACCAACACCCGGATCGCTTCCAGTCGCAGCGCAGCCTTGTCGAGCATCGCCAGGCCTTGTTCGCGTTGCTTGCGCAAGGCAACCAGTTCGCTGTCACGAACGGTCGGGTTGACCGCTTGCAGCGCGGTCAGGCGTGCCAGTTCTTCTTCGGTATCGGCGGCCAGGCGGCGTTGCGCCTCTGCCACACGTTCGGCGTGACGTGGGTAGATCTTGTCCTCGCCAGCGTTGATCCGTGGCGTCAACTGATCGCGCTGGGCCTGGATGAACTTGTTGGCGCTGGCGCGCGGCACGCTTTCCAGTTGATCGTTCAAGGTCTCGAACGACACCCGGGCCGACAGGTCGTTGCCATTGGCATCGAGCAGGCAGCGCAGGGCGGCCGGCGGCAGGTAGCGGCCCAGTTGCAGTGAGCGCGGGGCAACCACTTCACTGACGTAGAGCAGTTCCAGCAACACGGTGCCAGGTTTCAGCGCCTTGTTCTTGATCAGCGCCACGGCGGTGTTGCCCATGGAGCCGGACAGCACCAGGTCCATGCCGCCCTGGACCATCGGGTGCTCCCAGGTGATGAACTGCATGTCTTCGCGAGACAGCGCCTGGTTGCGGTCGTAGGTGATGGTCACGCCTTCGTCGTCGCCCAGCGGGAAACTGGCGTCGAGCATTTTTTCGCTCGGCTTGAGGATCAGGGCGTTTTCCGAATGGTCTTCGCTGTCGATGCCAAATGCATCGAACAGGGTTTCCATGTAGATCGGCAGGGCGAACTGGTCGTCTTGCTCAAGAATCGCTTCGACCAGCGCATCGCCTTCGCCAGCACCACCGGAATTGAGTTCCAGCAAGCGGTCACGGCCAGTGTGCAGTTCGGCTTCCAGGCGCTCGCGCTCGGCACGGGCTTCGTCGATCAGCGCTTGCCACTCGCCATCGTCGGCTTCTTCGAGCAGCGGCAGCAGGCGCGGGCCAAACTGATGCTGCAGGGCGTTGCCGGTCGGGCAGGTATTGAGGAACGCGTTCAGGGCTTCGTGGTACCACTGGAACAGGCGCTCTTGCGGGCTGGTTTCCAGGTACGGCACGTGCAGTTCGATCGTGTGCTTCTGGCCGATCCGGTCCAGACGGCCGATACGTTGTTCAAGCAGGTCCGGGTGCGATGGCAGATCGAACAGCACCAGGTGATGGGAGAACTGGAAGTTGCGGCCTTCACTGCCGATTTCCGAGCAGATCAGCACTTGCGCGCCAAACTCTTCGTCGGCGAAGTAGGCGGCGGCGCGGTCCCGCTCGAGGATGTTCATGCCCTCGTGGAACACCGTGGCCGGGATGCCGGAACGCACGCGCAACGCGTCTTCCAGGTCCATGGCGGTTTCGGCATGGGCGCAGATCACCAGCACCTTGGTGCGCTTGAGCATTTTCAACTGGTCGATCAGCCACTCGACACGCGGGTCGAATTTCCACCAGCGCTCTTCTTCGCTAGCGTCCGGCTGGGCCTGGAAGCTGACTTCCGGGTACAGCTCGGCGTGATCGCCCAGTGGCAGTTCAAGGTATTCGTCCGGGCACGGCAGCGGGTAAGGATGCAGTTTGCGCTCCGGGAAACCCTGGACCGCCGCTCGGGTATTACGGAACAGCACGCGGCCGGTGCCGTGGCGGTCCAGCAGTTCGCGCACCAGGCGGGCGCTGGCTTCGGTGTCGCCATCGTTGACGGCGGTCAGCAGGGCTTCGCCTTCGTTACCGAGGAAGCCGTGAATTGTTTCATGGGCTTTCGGCGACAGGCGACCTTTTTCCAGCAGTTCCTGAACGGCCTCGGCCACCGGGCGATAGTTTTCGCTCTCGGCGCGGAAGGCGGCCAGGTCGTGGAAGCGGTTCGGATCGAGCAGGCGCAAACGCGCGAAGTGACTGTCCTGGCCCAACTGTTCCGGGGTTGCGGTCAACAGCAAGACGCCCGGGATCGTTTCAGCAAGTTGCTCGACCAGAGAGTATTCAGGGCTGACCTGATCTTCGTGCCACACCAGGTGATGTGCTTCGTCGACCACCAGCAAGTCCCAACCGGCTGCGAACAGCGCGTCCTGGGCTTTCTCGTCGTCGACCAACCACTCCAGGGCCACCAGGGCGAGCTGGGTGTCCTCGAACGGGTTGGAGGCATCGCTTTCGATGAAGCGTTCTTCGTCGAACAGCGCGACCTGCAGGTTGAAGCGACGGCGCATCTCTACCAGCCACTGGTGCTGGAGGTTTTCCGGTACCAGGATCAGCACGCGATTGGCGCGGCCCGAGAGCAATTGGCGATGGATCACCAGGCCGGCTTCAATGGTTTTGCCCAGGCCTACTTCGTCTGCCAGCAACACCCGTGGCGCAATCCGGTCGGCCACTTCGCGGGCGATGTGCAGCTGGTGCGCGATCGGTTGCGCACGCACGCCACCCAGGCCCCACAGCGACGACTGCAGTTGGCGGCTGGTGTGTTCCAGAGTGTGATAGCGCAGGGCGAACCAGGCCAGGGGGTCGATCTGCCCGGCGAACAGACGGTCGCTGGCGAGACGGAACTGGATGAAGTTCGACAGTTGGGTTTCCGGCAGGGTGACTACTTCGTTCTGCGCGTTGAGGCCGTGATAGACCAGCAGGCCATCGATGTCGTCGACTTCGCGAACGGTCAGTTTCCAGCCTTCGAAGTGAGTGATGGTGTCACCCGGCGAAAACCGTACACGTGTGAGGGGCGCATTCCGTAGCGCGTACTGGCGAGTGTCGCCAGTGGCCGGGTAGAGCACGGTCAGCAAGCGGCCGTCCTGTGCCAGAACGGTGCCCAAACCCAGCTCCGCTTCGCTGTCACTGATCCAGCGTTGCCCCGGTTGATACTGCTGCGCCATGCTGCCTGACTCCCACCTTGAAAAAGCGGGCTATCTTAACGGAATCAGGTCTCCAGACCAAAGGAATACCTGTGCGGGAACTGCCTTGGGCTACGATCCTTTGATCTTGCCAGGCTGAAGAAATCGTAGCCTGTGGCAGTTCTTGTCGTGCCGATAGACACACAGTTTGCGACCGATGGCTCAAGTCGCCGTCGCCGCGGCCGACAGCCTGCAGACAGGAGACCGAAAAAATATGCTGCCACCGATGCTCCCCTTGAGTGCCGTGCCGATCACTTCCCAGCACGACCCGGTCCGCCCGCGCCCGGACATCGCGCCCGTCGTGCCGATGCAGGAAAGCGCCAGCGACAGCACCATCGACCTGCAAAATCGTGATCCGGAGGAGGCCGCCCTGCTGCTGCGCGAGGAGCAGCGGCGCAAGCAAGAGCAGCAAAGGCGCCGCCGTGAGGCCGATGAAGACCCTGAGGCGCACCTGGCGATCCCGGGTAACGAACTCAATGCCGACAACACCGTGCCGGTGGCCCCGTTGATGGAAGGCCAGCCTCGCCAGGGACTGTGGGTCGATATCGAGATTTGAGCCGGTGGCTGGTCAGCGCCGTCGCCAGACCGCATTATTGGCACAATCCCGCCGATACCTGCGGCAATTGAATTTCATTTCAAGCGATGCACTGACGCCATGAGCCAAGATGACAAGCTGATCGACCTTAATGCCGAACGCGCCAAGCGTGTCCACGATCTCAACGACAAGCGCCTGAATGAAGTGCGCCAGGCGTTCGAGCAGGCCATGCCGTTGGGCAAGGCGAAGAAAAAGCCGAAGAACAAACCGAAAAAGCGTTGAACCCCCCTGCATCGATTGATGCAGGTCAGTTTTTTCCTCCTTCTATGCCCGGTCCCGGGCAACATTGATCCCGGTCAATATTCTCTCCTGCCCAAATGGTTACCTTGGCTCCATCGCAACAGGGCAACTGCAGGAGACGCGTCATGTTTTTCGACAACGTGGTGATCGCCGGAGTGCTGACCGTCAGCCTCATGTTGGTGTTTTTTGCAGGGTTCGGATTCTTTATCTGGAAAGACTCGCACAAGCGCAAAAAGCCGTAGGTCTTTCTGGATGCAATGAGCACGCAAGGCATTTTGGGCAACTTCGGTTGCCCTTTTTTTTGTCTGCGATTCCTGTCGAGACGTAGCAAGCCCAATGTGGGAGCGAGCCTGCTCGCGAAGACGGAGGTCGTCGCAATGAAAATGGCGACAGGTTAGTCGCTTTCGCGAGCAGGCTCGCTCCCACATTGGAACGGTGGTGATTGAACGAAAGCAGCGGTAATAAAAAAGGCGCGGTCCTCACGGAGCGCGCCTTTTTTCGTACGACTGCGTATCAGCTACCCAGTGCCTTCGACGCCAGCCAGAACAGGCCGGCCGACAGGGCGACCGTGGCTGGCAGGGTCAATACCCAGGCCAGCAGGATGGTCTTGACGGTGCCGCCTTGCAGGCCGCTTTTGTTGGCGACCATGGTGCCGGCCACGCCCGAGGACAGGACGTGGGTGGTGGACACTGGCAGGCTGAAGATGTTGGCCATGCCGATCAGGCTCGCCGTGGTGATCTGCGCCGACATGCCTTGGGAATAGGTCATGCCTTGCTTGCCGATCTTCTCGCCGATGGTCAGCACCACGCGTTTCCAGCCAACCATGGTACCCAGGCCCAAGGCCAGGGCGACCGCCAGAATGACCCAGAACGGAGCGTATTCGGTGGTGGTGGTCAGGTCCTTGCGCAGCTTGTCGAGGTCAGCCTTTTCACGGGCGCCCAGGATTGGCAACTTGCTGACTTTCTTCGCCGTGTCGTCCAGGCACAGCAGGTAACGGCGTACTTCGATGCGGCTTTCCGACGACAGCGAGTGGTAGTCAGAGACACCTTTGAGGGTGCCAAGCAGAGCGTCGATGGTCGGTTCGGTCTGCTGCGGGTTGCAGCGGAATTTCTCCGGCAGATCGCCTTCGACACTTTTGCCCAGTGCCAGGAACTCGCCCAGGGAGTCGGCATTGCGCTTGTAGAACTGGCTCAAGTGCAAGGTGGCATCGCGGGTGCGTTCGATCTGGTAGGTGGTGCTGTTCAGGTCGAGCACGAATTGCGCCGGTACGATACCGATCAGCACCAGCATGATCAGGCCGATACCTTTCTGGCCATCGTTAGAGCCGTGCACGAAGCTCACGGCCATGGCGGAGATCACCAGCACCAGGCGGTTCCAGAACGGCGGGTGTTTCTTGTCGTCGATCTTGCGGCGCTGTTCCGGCGTCTTGTGCATCTTCGACAGCGGACGCCACCATTTAAGGCCGATCAAAATCAGCGCGGCAATCAGGAAGCCTGCCATCGGCGAGAACACCAGCGACATGGCGATATCGATCGCCTTCTGCCAGTTCACCCCGTCGGCCAACGCAATATCGTTGATCAAGGCATTGGCCAGGCCTACGCCGAGGATCGAACCGATCAGCGTGTGGGAGCTGGAGGCCGGGATACCGAAGTACCAAGTGCCCAGGTTCCAGGTGATGGCCGCCGCGAGCAGCGAGAAAACCATTGCCAGGCCGTGGCCGGTGTTCACGTTGATCAGCAGTTCAACCGGTAGCAGGTGAACAATGGCATACGCCACGCCCACGCCACCGAGCAATACGCCGAGGAAATTGAACACACCGGAAAAGAACACCGCCAGATGTGGGGGCATGGCTTTGGTGTAGATAACAGTGGCTACCGCGTTAGCGGTGTCATGAAATCCATTGATGAACTCGAAGGCGAGGACAAAAGCCAGGGCGAGCAAGAGGCTCACAAGCACCCAAGCATCCAGTCCGCTGAATAAATCGATCATGAAGGTTTTCTGACCCGGTCATAAGGGGGCGCGATTATGCCAGAAAAGACTGGAAATCGATGCACTTGCTGCTCATCGGTAACATTCTTCAACGAATTATTTTGCAACGGTGCCGATAACCCCCGTGAATTACAGGGTTTTGCAAGTGATTGAATTTCTTTGAGAAGCCCGCAGGCACAGGGGTTTGCCTCACCTGAAGGGGGGGTGAGCATGCTTGTATGAAATTTCTGAAAAAAGGGTCAGATTCGAGCCTTCGACCTCGTCCGGTGGGCAAGGCGGCCGCTGCCCGCTCGTAGCGGGCGCAAAAGGCAATATCTATACATTCCGCTTTTAACGGATGCAACGCAGACCCCGGCAGGCATTCAAGCCCAGGCCTTCATGGCTCCTCGGCTTTGAGTTCCTTTTCCATTTTTTCCAGTTCTTGCTTGAAAACCTGATCCTGAACGGTGGCGCGTTTGCGCCATGGCTTGCGTTCCGGTTCTGGCTGGGCGGCGTAGGTGGTGACTTCCCCGCCGTAAACTTCCTTGTAACGTTGTTCCTGGCGCTCAAGTTCCGCGCGCAGTTCGTCTTTTGTCACGGTGCTACCTGATTGAGATGAGATGAGTTCTGGTGAAACGCACTGCACCTGATGTATTGACCGCACGCATCGAATGCAAAAAGCCTTTGCAGGCATCGCGTTTACGACAGGGCGATCATTACTTCCATGTTGCAGGCGGCCACGGCACCAGAGATAAACAGCTGACGTAGCATCAGATCCTGTTTCAGCGAGCGCGTTGGCGCGATGCGGATGCAGTCGGCGTCAGGTGCTTGCTGTGGAGAGCGGCGATGGAACATCGCGCCACCGGGTAGCGGTATCGGCCAATAAAAATCCGAATGGCTACTGAACTACATTATAGCGAGCGATTTACAGAACACTATCACGAGAGAGTTAAAAGTGGATCTTGATGTGTGATTGTTTTTTACCCATAACCGTAACTGGCAACTAGGGCATAGGAGGATGCCACACTACGGTGATGTCTTTCTGACGTCATTAAGCGCACAACTTAAGACAGTTACATTGCGTCATGAAGTCTGCAGCGCTTGCACAAAAAAACTTGTATCGATGGCTGCATGGGCGATTGCGTCGTGAGCAGCATCGGTTGCGATTATCGCGCAATGGTTCGATAATCGCCCGATGATACCGAGTCGGGCTTGTATACCCTGCACCCAGTGCCCTGTAATAGCTCGCCGATCCGTCCGGGAAAAGGACCTTGTATGAACGATCAACTGCGCAACTCCTTCGCTTCGGTGGCACCGCCGATCGTCGCTTCACCCGCCAAGCGCATCCAGGCCCTGACCGGTGATCCGGATTTCATGACCTCGCTGGCGCGTGGACTGGCCGTGGTGCAAGCCTTCCAGGAGCGCAAGCGGCACTTGACCATTGCGCAGATCAGCCATCGTACGGAAATTCCCCGCGCCGCCGTGCGACGTTGCCTGCACACGCTGATCAAACTCGGTTATGCCACGACCGATGGCCGAACGTATTCGTTGTTGCCCAAAGTCCTGACCCTGGGCCATGCCTATGTGTCCTCGACGCCGCTGGCGGTTTCTGCGCAACCCTACCTGGACCGCATGAGCGAGCAACTCCACGAGGCCTGCAACATGGCTACCCTGGAAGGCGATGACATTTTATATATCGCGCGTTCGGCGACCACCCAGCGCCTGATTTCGGTCGACCTTTCGGTGGGCGGGCGCCTGCCGGCCTATTGCACGTCGATGGGCAGGATCCTGCTCGCCGCCCTCGATGACAGTTCATTGCGCGAGTATCTCGACCACGCCGACCTGCAAGCCAAGACCAGTCGAACCATTCATACCCCCCAAGCCTTGCTCGAATGCCTGCAGGAAGTACGTCAGCAGGGTTGGTGCATCGTCGATCAAGAGCTCGAGCAGGGGCTACGTTCGATCGCCGTCCCGGTATACGACGCTTCCGGCCAGGTGGTCGCGGCTCTCAACGTCAGTACCCACGCCGGTCGGGTTAGCCGCAGCGAGCTCGAGCAGCGTTTCCTGCCCGGCCTGCTGAGTGCCAGTCGTGACCTCAGTACCCAGCTGTTTTCCTAAGCTGTTCGATAATCGCACAGACTCGCGTTTGACGAATTGACGCTCTTTCCCTTGCCTCATTAATGTCGCGCCAGCGCCACCCGGCGCTGGCGATCTCGATCCGGCTCCGGACGACGACCCCATAATAATGAGAAGAGGCACCCATGCGCACATTCCCTGACTGTCGCCGTTCTCCCCGGTTATTTTGCCGGAGCTCGATCACCTGATCCCGGCTCCCCCTTTCTCGTGACAGCCTCGTTAGAGGTTGATATCTGTTCGACTGCGTTCTTTGCGTGGAAAAAAATAATGAACCAGCCCCAGTCTGCTGTAGGTAACTGCCTCGACGTGCAGTCCTTCATCAATGCCCAACCCATTTCGCGTTATCAGTGGCGAGTGGTGATCCTGTGTTTCCTGATTGTCTTCCTCGATGGTCTCGATACGGCGGCGATGGGCTTCATCGCGCCCGCCCTGTCCGAGGATTGGGGTATCGATCGCGCCAGCCTTGGCCCGGTGATGAGTGCGGCGCTGATCGGCATGGTCTTCGGGGCGTTGGGCTCCGGGCCGCTGGCTGACCGGTTTGGGCGAAAGGTCGTTCTGGTCGGGGCTGTGCTGCTGTTCGGTGCCTTCAGCCTGGCTTCGGCCTACAGCACCAACGTCGACCAGTTGCTGGTGTTGCGCTTCCTGACCGGCCTCGGCTTGGGCGCGGGCATGCCCAACGCCACGACCCTGTTGTCGGAGTACACCCCGGAGCGCAAGAAATCCCTGCTGGTGACCAGCATGTTCTGCGGCTTCAACCTGGGCATGGCCGGTGGCGGATTCATTTCGGCCAAGCTGATCCCCGCGTTCGGCTGGCATAGCTTGCTGTTGATCGGCGGGATCCTGCCGTTGATCCTCGGCGTCGTGTTGCTGATCTGGCTACCCGAATCGGCGCGTTTTCTGGTCGTGCGTAATCGTGGCACCGACAAAGTACGCAAGACGCTGGCACCCATCGACCCGAAGGTAGTGGCCCAGGCATCGAGCTTCAGCGTGCCGGAACAGAAAACCGTGAAGGCGCGCAACGTGTTTGCCGTGATCTTCTCCGGCACCTACAGCGTCGGCACCTTGCTGCTATGGCTGACCTACTTCATGGGCCTGGTGATCGTTTACCTGCTGACCAGCTGGCTGCCGACCCTGATGCGCGACAGCGGTGCGAGCATGGAGCAGGCCGCGTTCATAGGCGCGCTGTTCCAGTTCGGCGGGGTGTTGAGCGCGGTGGGCGTTGGCTGGGCCATGGATCGCTTCAATCCGCATAAGGTCATCGGTACTTTCTATCTGTTGGCCGGGGTGTTTGCCTACGCGGTAGGGCAGAGCCTGGGCAATATCACCTTACTGGCGACCCTGGTGTTGGTGGCGGGCATGTGTGTCAACGGTGCGCAATCGGCGATGCCTTCGCTGGCGGCGCGGTTTTATCCGACTCAAGGGCGTGCCACCGGGGTGTCATGGATGCTCGGGATTGGCCGCTTCGGCGCGATCCTCGGTGCATGGATGGGCGCGACACTGCTGGGCCTGGGCTGGAATTTCGAGCAAGTGCTGACGGCGCTGGTGATTCCGGCGGCTTTGGCGACTGCGGCAGTGGTGATCAAGGGTGTGGTCAGTCATGCGGATGCGACCTGATCATGGCTTGAAATAGCGGTGTGGCAGCAAAGATCGCAGCCTGCGGCAGCTCCTACAGGTGTATGCATCCCTCTGTAGGAGCTGCCGCAGGCTGCGATCATTTGAAGCAAGATAAAACGGTAGCCTGACAACAATGTGTTCGATAAACGAACACTCAGTCGATTATCGGATTGTTTGGTGTGGGGCACGCGCTTAATCTTTAACCACTCCGGCGCTGCGCATCGGCGCCTTTTTATCAGTTGGTTAATAACAAACGGGAGCCTGCCCCGATGGCTGAAATTCTTTCGCTGCACGACGCGGTAAAGCAATTCGTGAACGACGGCGATACGGTCGCACTCGAAGGCTTTACCCATCTGATCCCGACAGCGGCGGGTCACGAAATCATTCGCCAGGGCAAGAAAGACCTGACCCTGGTGCGGATGACCCCCGACCTGATCTACGACCAGTTGATCGGTGCCGGTTGTGCGCGCAAGCTGATTTTCTCCTGGGGCGGCAACCCGGGTGTCGGTTCGTTGCATCGTCTGCGTGACGCCGTCGAGAAGCAGTGGCCCCATCCCCTGGAAATTGAAGAACACAGTCACGCCGACCTGGCTAACGCCTATGTTGCCGGCGCTTCCGGGCTGCCGTTCGCGGTGCTGCGTGCCTACGCCGGTTCTGACCTGCCGAAAGTCAACCCACTGATCAAGTCCGTCACCTGCCCGTTCACCGGTGAAGTGCTCGCCGCCGTGCCTTCGGTACGCCCGGATATCACCGTGATTCACGCGCAAAAAGCCGACCGCAAGGGCAACGTGCTGTTGTGGGGCATTCTCGGCGTGCAGAAAGAAGCCGCGCTGGCTGCCAAGCGCTGCATCGTCACCGTTGAGGAAATCGTCGACGACCTGAACGCACCGATGAACTCCTGTGTCCTGCCCACCTGGGCCCTGAGCGCGGTTTGCCACGTCCCTGGTGGCGCGCATCCGTCCTACGCCCATGGTTACAACGAGCGGGACAACCGTTTCTACCAGGCCTGGGACCCGATTGCCCGCGACCGTGAAACCTTCACTGCATGGATCAACGAGTACATCCATGGCAGCGCTGACTTCAGCGAGTTCCAGGCCAAACTGGCCGCCGCTTCGGAGGCGAAGTAATGACTTACACCACCAATGAAATGATGACCGTGGCTGCCGCCCGCAGGCTGAAGAACGGTTCTGTGTGCTTCGTGGGTATCGGCCTGCCGTCGAAAGCGGCCAACCTGGCGCGCCTGACGTCCTCGCCGGACGTGGTCCTGATCTACGAATCGGGCCCAATCGGCGCCAAGCCGAGCGTACTGCCACTGTCGATCGGTGATGGTGAACTGGCGGAAACCGCTGATACCGTGGTCCCGACCGGTGAGATTTTCCGCTACTGGCTGCAGGGCGGGCGTATCGACGTCGGTTTCCTCGGCGCTGCGCAAGTCGACCGTTTCGGCAACATCAACACCACCGTGGTCGGTGATTACCATGCACCGAAAGTGCGTCTGCCGGGTGCCGGTGGCGCGCCGGAGATTGCTGGTTCCGCCAAGAGCGTGCTGATCATTCTCAAGCAGTCGTCGCGTTCGTTCGTCGACAAACTCGATTTCATCACTTCGGTCGGCCATGGCGAGGGTGGTGATTCACGCAAGCGTCTGGGCCTGCCGGGCGCCGGTCCAGTGGGAATCATTACCGACTTGTGCATCATGGAGCCGGAAGCCGACACCCACGAGTTCGTGGTCACCGCACTGCACCCGGGCGTGACCCGCGAGCAAGTGGTCGCGGCGACCGGTTGGCCGATCCGCTTTGCCGATAGCGTCGACACCACTGCCGAGCCGACCGAAGTCGAGCTGACCGCGCTGCGTGATCTGGAAGCCCGCACCGCAGCCGCCCACGGCCAAACCCCAGGAGAAGCATGATGCGTGAAGTTTATATCTGCGACGCGATTCGTACCCCCATCGGCCGTTTCGGCGGAGGCTTGTCGGCGGTTCGCGCCGACGACCTGGCCGCCGTGCCGATCAAGGCCTTGATGGAGCGCAACCCGTCGGTGGACTGGAATGCATTGGACGAGGTGTTCCTCGGCTGTGCCAACCAGGCCGGTGAAGACAACCGCAACGTGGCGCGCATGGCGCTGCTGTTGGCGGGTCTGCCGGAAACCATTCCCGGCGTGACCCTTAATCGCCTGTGCGCTTCGGGCATGGATGCCATCGGTACCGCGTTCCGCGCCATCGCCAGTGGCGAAATGGAGCTGGCGATTGCGGGTGGCGTCGAATCGATGTCCCGCGCGCCGTTCGTGATGGGCAAGGCGGACGCCGCGTTCTCGCGCAACATGAAGCTGGAAGACACTACCATTGGCTGGCGCTTCATCAACCCGTTGATGAAGGCCCAGTACGGTGTGGATGCGATGCCGCAGACCGCCGACAACGTCGCCGACGATTATCAAGTGTCCCGTGAAGATCAGGACGCTTTCGCCCTGCGCAGCCAGCAACGCACCGCTGCCGCGCAAGCCGCGGGCTTTTTCGCCGAAGAAATCGTCGAAGTGCGCATTGCCCACAAGAAGGGTGAAACAGTGGTCAGCCAGGATGAGCATCCGCGCGCCGACACGTCCCTGGAAACCCTGGCCAAACTCAAACCGGTCAATGGCCCGGACAAAACCGTCACCGCCGGCAACGCTTCCGGTGTGAACGACGGCGCGGCGGCCTTGATCCTGGCCTCGGCCGAAGCGGTGAAAAAGCACGGTCTGACCGCTCGCGCCAAAGTATTGGGCATGGCCAGCGCCGGTGTTGCACCTCGGGTGATGGGTATTGGCCCGGTGCCAGCGGTGCGCAAGTTGACCGAACGCCTGGGTGTGGCGGTCAGCGATTTCGACGTCATCGAACTCAACGAAGCGTTCGCCAGCCAAGGCCTGGCGGTACTGCGTGAACTGGGGCTGGCGGACGACGCACCTCAAGTCAACCCGAACGGTGGTGCCATTGCCTTGGGGCATCCGTTGGGCATGAGCGGTGCACGACTGGTTTTGACAGCCCTGCATCAGCTGGAAAAAAACGGTGGCAAAAAAGGTCTGGCGACCATGTGCGTCGGTGTCGGCCAGGGTCTGGCCCTGGCGATCGAGCGCGTCTGACGCGCTCGAAAAGACTTATAAGAACTGAGGAATGTTTCATGACTGACAAGCCTGGTTACCGTCGCCCGCAGGAAGGCACCCAGCCTGCCTACCTGCACCCGACCTATCAATCCACCAACCTGCGCTCGCCGTCCAAGCCGCTAGTGTTCTTGCCGCACTCGTTGTCGGAAATCACCGGTCCTACCGTTGGTGCCGAGCGCATCAACGAGAAGGACAACGACCTGACCGCCCAGCACGAAGGGCAGCCTCAGGGTGAGCGCATCATCATCCACGGCCGTGTGCTGGATGAAAACGGCCTGCCGGTGCCGGGGATCCTGGTGGAGATCTGGCAAGCCAACGCCGCCGGACGCTACAACCATCCCCGGGACCTGCACGATGCACCGCTGGACCCGAACTTCACCGGCACCGGCCGTACCGTGACCGATGCCGATGGCTGGTACCAGTTCCAGACCATCAAGCCCGGCGCGTATCCATGGGGTAACCACCACAACGCCTGGCGTCCGGCGCACATCCATTTCTCGCTGTTCGGGCCGAGCATCCTGACGCGCCTGGTCACGCAGATGTATTTCCCCGGGGACCCGCTGCTGGCGTACGACCCGATCTACAACTGCGTGCCCGATACCAGTGCCAAGGAGCGTTTGATCGCCAGTTTCGATCTGGAAAAAACCATCCCTTCCTACGCCCTCGGTTATCGCTGGGACATCGTATTGCGTGGCCGCGACGCCACGCCGATGGAGAAATAAGATGACGCTGACTGCGACCACGTCCCACACCGTAGGGCCTTACTACCATATCGGCCTGACCTGGCTTAATCGCGAAAACCTGACCGTCGAACAAACCCTGGGCGAGCGCGTGGCGATCACCGGGCAAGTGGTCGATGGCAACGGTGATGTCGTCAACGACGCGATGCTGGAAGTCTGGCAGGCCAACGCCGCCGGCAAGTACGACCACCCTGAAGACGATCAGGACAAACCCCTGGACCCGAACTTCGAAGGCTTTGGCCGGGTGCCGGTGGACGCCGAAGGGCGTTTCCGCTTTACCACCATCAAGCCGGGCACGGTTCAAGGCCTCAAGGGCACGACCCAGGCGCCGCACCTGGTGGTGCTGGTGTTTGCCCGTGGTTTGGTAAAGCACTTGCTGACGCGGATCTACTTCGATGGCGAACCGGCCAACGTGGACGACCCGTTGCTCGAATGCGTTCCGGCCGAGCGCCGCAGCACCTTGCTGGCCAAGCAGGATGCCAGCGGTGTTTATCAGTGGAATGTGATTCTGCAGGGCACTGATGCCGAGACGGTGTTCTTCGATTATTGAGAACGCCGTAAATCCCTGTGGGAGCGAGCCTGCTCGCGAAAGCGGACTGACAGTCGACATGGATGTTGAATGGAGCGGCCTCTTCGCGAGCAGGCTCGCTCCTACAAGGGAATCGTGTTGGTGATCCATCTGCGGAACGGGACTGTTACAAAGTGTGTCTAGACTCTCACTGTCCCCATTGAGTGAACAAAACAATGACAACCCCAACTACAGCTCCTGCAGCGCTCTACACAGGCGAAGAACGCAGCAAGCGGATCTTCGCCATCGTCGGCGCATCGTCGGGCAACCTCGTCGAATGGTTCGACTTCTACGTCTACGCCTTCTGCGCGATCTATTTCGCGCCAGCCTTTTTCCCGTCCGACAACCCCACGGTGCAGTTGGTCAACACAGCGGGCGTCTTTGCCGCCGGGTTCCTGATGCGTCCGATTGGCGGCTGGATTTTCGGCCGTCTCGCAGACAAGCACGGGCGCAAGAATTCGATGCTGATATCGATTCTGATGATGTGCTTCGGTTCGTTGCTCATCGCCTGTCTGCCCACCTACAAGGACATCGGGGTCTGGGCCCCGATCATGTTGCTGTTCGCCCGTTTGCTCCAGGGCCTGTCGGTGGGCGGCGAATACGGCACCACCGCTACCTACATGAGCGAAGTCGCCCTCAAGGGCCAGCGCGGTTTCTTCGCCTCGTTCCAGTACGTAACCCTGATCGGCGGGCAGTTGCTGGCGGTGTCGTTGGTGGTGGTCCTGCAACAGTTCCTCTCCGAGGATGACTTGCGTGCCTACGGCTGGCGGATTCCGTTCGTGGTCGGTGCCATGGCGGCCTTGGTTTCGCTGTACCTGCGTCGTTCGCTGAAAGAAACCACCAGCAAGGAAATGCGCGAAAACAAGGACGCCGGCAGCATTCGCGCGTTGTTCCGCGACCATAAAGCCGCGTTCATCACCGTGCTCGGTTACACCGCCGGCGGCTCGCTGATTTTCTACACCTTCACCACGTACATGCAGAAATACCTGGTGAACACCGCCGGCATGCACGCCAAGACCGCCAGCTACATCATGACCGGCGCACTGTTCCTTTATATGTGCATGCAGCCGATCTTCGGCATGCTCTCGGACAAGATCGGCCGCCGGAACTCGATGCTGTGGTTTGGCGCACTCGGCACGCTGTGCACCGTGCCGATACTGCTCAGCCTGAAAAGCGTCACCAGTCCATTCCTGGCCTTCGTGCTGATTACCCTGGCGCTGGCGATCGTCAGTTTCTACACCTCGATCAGCGGTCTGGTAAAAGCCGAAATGTTCCCGCCTGAGGTGCGTGCACTGGGTGTTGGCCTGGCTTACGCGGTGGCGAATGCAATCTTCGGCGGTTCGGCGGAATATGTTGCCCTGAGCCTCAAGGCAGTCGGCATGGAAAACTCCTTCTACTGGTACGTGACGTTGATGATGGCGATAGCGTTCCTGTTCAGCCTGCGTCTGCCCAAGCATGCGAAGTATCTAGAAAACGACCTTTGATCCACATCCGCGGGCCTGAGCGGCCCGCGCCTCCAGGGACTGTTTATGAACGAGCGACCGGGCAATCAATTGTTCGATGCCTATTTCACTGCCAGCGATATGCGCGAAGTGTTCTGCGATCAGGGCCGGGTCCAGGCCATGCTCGATTTCGAAGCGGCGCTGGCCCGGGCCGAAGCGCGGGTCGGCGTGATTCCGCCTTCCGCGGTGGCACCGATTGAAGCGGCGTGCCAGGCCGGGCATTACGATTTTGCCGCCCTCGGCGAGGCAATTGCCACGGCGGGTAATTCGGCGATCCCGTTGGTCAAGGCGCTGGGCAAGCAAATCGCCGCGAGCGATGCGCAAGCCGAACGCTACGTGCATCTGGGCGCCACCAGCCAGGATGTAATGGATAGCGGCCTGGTGTTGCAATTGCGCCGGGCGCTGGAATTGATCGACAGCGATCTGGCGCAACTGGGCGACACCCTCGCCACCCAGGCCCAACGTCATGTCGCCACGCCACTGGCCGGGCGCACCTGGTTGCAACATGCGACGCCGGTGACCCTCGGCATGAAAATCGCCGGTTGGCTGGGCGCCGTCACCCGCAGCCGTCAACGTCTGCAAGAGCTCAGGCCGCGTCTGCTGGTGCTGCAATTCGGTGGCGCCTCCGGAACCCTCGCGGCCCTCGGTGAACAGGCGATGCCGATTGCCCAGGCGTTGGCCGAAGAGCTGCAACTGAGCTTGCCCGACCAACCCTGGCACACTCAGCGCGATCGCCTGGTGGAGTTTGGCTCGGTGCTCGGATTGATCGCCGGTAGTCTCGGCAAGCTCGGTCGCGATATCAGCTTGCTGATGCAAACCGAAGCCGCCGAGGTGTTCGAGCCTTCGGCGCCGGGCAAGGGTGGCTCTTCGACCATGCCGCATAAACGCAATCCAGTCGGCGCGGCGGTGCTGATTGGCGCGGCGACTCGCGTGCCAGGCCTGCTGTCGACACTGTTCAGCGCCATGCCGCAGGAGCACGAGCGCAGCCTGGGGCTTTGGCATGCCGAGTGGGAAACCCTGCCGGAAATTTGCTGCCTGGTGTCCGGCAGTCTCAAGCAGGCGCTGCTGGTCACAGGCGGCCTGGAAGTGGACGCCGAACGCATGGCCCGCAATCTCGACCTGACCCAGGGCCTGGTGCTCGCCGAAGCGGTGAGCATCGTCCTCGCACAACGGGTCGGCCGCGACACCGCGCATCACCTGCTGGAACAATGCTGCAAACGCGCCGTCGCCGAACAACGCCATCTGCGTGCCGTACTTGGTGACGAACCGCAAGTGACTGCCGAGCTGTCGGCCACTGAACTCGATCATCTGCTGGACCCCGCCCATTATCTCGGTCAGGCCCGTACCTGGGTCGAGCGAGCGGTGGCTGAACACTCTGCAATGACTGCCTGAAGGAGACTGCTGTGGCTTTCGTAAAACTCGCCGATGGCGAACTGCACTACCAAATTCAAGGGCCGCAACTTGATGGGCCGGTCGATGCGCCGGTGCTGGTGCTGTCCAACTCGCTGGGCACCGACCTGCACATGTGGGACGCGCAGATTCCGGCGTTCACGGAGCACTTTCGTGTGCTGCGTTTCGACACCCGCGGCCACGGCCAATCGTTGGTGACACCGGGCCCTTACAGCATCGAACAACTGGGCCGTGACGTATTGGCACTGCTGGATGCCTTGCACATCGAACGCGCACATTTCTGCGGCCTGTCCATGGGCGGCCTGATCGGCCAGTGGCTGGGGATCAACGCCGGCGAACGTCTGAATAAGCTGATCGTGTGCAACACGGCGGCGAAAATCGGCGATCCGTCGATCTGGAACCCGCGTATCGAAACGGTGTTGCGTGACGGTCAGGCAGCGATGGTCGCCTTGCGCGATGCCTCGATTGCACGCTGGTTCACCCCGGACTTCTCCGAAGCCAACCCGGCGGCGGCCAAGCAGATTACCGACATGCTGGCGGCGACATCGCCTGAAGGCTATGCGGCCAACTGTGCGGCGGTGCGCGATGCCGATTTCCGCGATCAGTTGTCCTCGATCAAGGCGCCGCTGCTGGTGATCGCCGGCACCCAGGATGCGGTCACGCCGCCGTCCGGCGGGCACTTCATCCAGGAGCACGTGCCGGGTGCCGAGTACGCCGAGTTCTATGCCGCGCACTTGTCCAACGTCCAGGCCGGCGCTGATTTCAGCGACCGCGTGCTGGCCTTCCTGACGGCTCGTTGAGGGGAATTCCGTGGACGAGAAACAACGTTACGACGAGGGCATGAAGGTCCGTCGCGCTGTTCTGGGCGATGCCCATGTCGATCGCAGCCTGACCACCCTGACCGAGTTCAACTCGGAGTTCCAGGAAATGATCACCCGCCACGCCTGGGGCGACATCTGGACCCGTCCGGGCCTGCCGCGTCACACCCGCAGCCTGATCACCATCGCCATGCTGATCGGCATGAACCGCGAGGGCGAACTCAAACTGCACCTGCGCGCCGCCGCCAACAATGGCGTGAGCCGTAGCGAGATCAAGGAAGTGATCATGCAGAGCGCGATCTACTGCGGGATTCCGGCAGCCAATGCGACGTTCCACCTGGCTGAGTCGGTGTGGGATGAGTTGGGGGTTGAATCGCGGGAGTGATCCCCCGCGATTGATCGTTCCCACGCTCTGCGTGGGAATGCCTCAACGGACGCTCTGCGTTCGGCTTTGGAAGGGAAGGGACGCGGAGCGTCCCGGGCTGCATTCCCACGCAGAGCGTGGGAACGATCAGGCAGCAGAGGTTTAGAGCAGGCTGATCGGATAGCTGATGATCACGCGGTTCTCATCAAACTCGTTGTTGCTGTAGTCGCGGCGCATCGTCGAGTTGCGCCACTTCACATTCAGGTCTTTCAGCGCACCACTCTGCACGGTGTAGCCCAGTTCACTTTCACGCCCCCATTCCTTGCCATCGGTGATCGTGCCGGTGTGCACGTTATCGCCGCTGATGTAGCGGTTCATCAGGGTCAGGCCCGGCACGCCGAGGGCAACGAAGTTGTAGTCGTGGCGCACTTGCCAGGATTTTTCCCGGGCGTTGTCGTAGCTGGAGTTGTAGCTGTCGTTGGCCAGGGTGCCGCCGCTGGTGCCGTTGACCCGCATCCACGGGCTGTCGCCGGTAAGTTTCTGCAGGCCGACGTAAAAGGTGTTGCCGCCGTACTTGGCCGAGAACAGGCCGTACATGGTTTTGTTGTCCAGCTCGCCGGCTCGGGCGCTGCCGTCATCCTTGCCGTAGAAGTAACCGAGGTTGGCGCCGAGGGTCCAGGCGCCGATGGGTTGGCTGTGAGTCAGGCTGATGAATTGCTGGCTGTAGATGTCCTTCAGTTCGGCGTTCCACACACCGATCTGGGTGCGTTTATCGTTGAACAGGTACTCGCCGCCCTGGAAGTTGAAACGGTCGGAGGTGAACGCGGCTTTGCCGGTCATCGACATGTCGCCCATGCTGCTGTCGTCGCGCGGGCTGATCTGGCGGAACTGACCGCCGTACAGCGTCAGGCCGTCGATTTCCTTCGAGGTGAGTTGGCCGCCGCGGAAGGTTTGCGGCAGGGAACGACCGTCGTCCGAACGCAGGATCGGCAGCACCGGCATCCATTCGCCCACTTTCGCTTCGGTCTGCGACAGCTTGGCCTTGAACGCCACGTTGGTGCGACCGAAGTTGTCGGCCGGGCGGCCGTCACTGTCCAGCGGCAGCAGTTGGGTACCGCCAGTACCTTTGCCGCCATCGAGTTTCACCGAGTACAGGCCCAGCACATCCATGCCGAAACCGACGGTGCCCTGGGTAAAGCCGGACTTGGCATCGAGGATGAAGCTTTGCGTCCACTCTTCGGCCTTGCCTTGGGCCTTGGTCGGGTTGGTGAAATTGCGGTTGATGTAGAAGTTGCGCAGGTTCAGGTTGACCTTGGCGCCCTCGACAAAACCCGGCTCTTCGGCGGTCACGGTAGTTGCGGTTGCGGTCAAGGCGACGGCGATCAAGCTTGGGAGGAAATAATGCGCGGTGGAAGGCGTCATGGGCTCGGGTCTCTCTAATTGTTGTGGATGCAACAGGATGTGCCGCAACCTGAGGCTGCATTTGAAGATTCGGATCGGGTGATAGCGGAACGGGATCAGCCGGGAAGGGCAGGGCGCTGGGGCACGGTGTGGATCCTGATTGTTATTGGTCTGAGATGGAATGGTGCGGTGAATTAACTAGATAGTTCAATTGTGAGGGGTGAATTTTGGGCGATTATCGAACGAAAATGAATGGCGTTATTTCAGGCAGGAGGGAGAAGGGCGGTGGTGTTATTGGAAAATTCTTCGCTATAGATATCAGGTATATATTACTTTTTTGTTTGTCGCGCTGTCACTTATGACAGTTGTTTTGATCCTGATCAAGGAATACGCTCGCCTTTGTGGTTGTTGTGTTTTTAACTATTATTTAATAGAGGGCGTGGTCATGGGTATCGAAAAAGAAGAACAAGGCAAGGCTGCCATTAGTGGGGCGAAAGATCATAATCCGGGAGTCGGAGGAATTAGAACAACCATTAAAAAAGGTGATATAGAGCGTCGGATCAATTTTGGTGATATTGATTTTCTTTCCTGGACTCCTGGTAATTTTTTGCTGAAGGCCTCAAATTCAGGAGCGGGTGGTGAAGCGAATTTAGAGTTTGGTTCGAATCTGGATCTTTTAGTGGATACAGAATACGCAATCTCCTCAGATCCAGATGCAGTGGAGGCATATTGTGAAATTAAAGAGTTTATGGGTTTTGGATATTACACGTTAGGAAATATCACTTTTACGACCTTGATTGAAGCTGGAGGTGAATTAAAAGTAGCCGGTAAATTTGATTTTAAGATTGTAAATTCCGCAGATCCAACGGAAATCGTATATGTGCATTGCCCTGAGTTCGCTGTGAGTGCCAAGGTGCGCAAGTGATTGGCCTGTTGTAATCATGTGCCGATAAGTATTTTAACGAAAAAGGCTTCGCCGACTCGCTCTAGGTGGGCTGTATATTTTAATGGCTAGATAGCGTGGATGTGGAATGTGAATTTGAGGGGTTTACCGGCAGCTGTATGTCATTCGGCAAGTTATCAGGCTCAGATGCCGGCGATGTATATGATCTTTGGCCGCCATACCAATAAGCCCACCATCGGTGGGCTTATTGGTTTTACTACTATCAGAATAATTTCAACTTCGGCGCTTCTTCTTTTAGGGGCTCGTTCTTCGCCGTCTGTTCATTCCAGCCACCGCCCAGGGCCTTGTACAGGTTGACCTGGCTGACCAGTTGCGCCAGACGGTCGGTGATCAATGCCTGTTGGGCACTGAACAGCTGACGCTGGGCATCGAGGAAGGTCAGGTTGCTGTCGACACCGATGCGGTAACGACGCTCGGCCAGGCGGTAGTAGTCCTGGTTGGCGTTGACGAAGTCCTGCTGCGCCTGCAACTGCTGGACGTAGGTCTGGCGCGCGGCCAGGCCGTCGGCGACTTCCTGGAAGGCGGTCTGGATGGACTTCTCGTAGTTCGCCACGCCAATGTCTTTCTGGATTTTCGAATAATCCAGGCTGGCACGCAGGCTGCCGGCGTTGAAGATCGGCAGGTTGATCTGCGGCTGGAACAGCCAGGTGCCCGAGCCACCCTTGAACAGGCCGGACAGGTCCGGGCTGAGGGTCCCGGCGTTGGCCGTCAGGCTGATGCTCGGGAAGAACGCTGCCCGCGCCGCGCCAATGTTGGCGTTGGCGGCCTTGAGGTTGTACTCGGCTTGCAGGATGTCCGGGCGACGCTGCAGCAAGTCCGACGGCAGGCCAGGCGGCACTTCGGCCAGCAGGTCGTCGTTCAGCGGTTTAGCCGCTTGCAGGTTGGCCGGGATGCCGGTGCCAAGCAGCAGCACCAGGCTGTTTTCATCCTGGGCGACCTGACGGGTGTACTTGGCCAGTTGCGCACGGGCGTTTTCCACCGAGGTGCGCGATTGTGCCAGGTCCAGGGCCGATGCGACTCCCACTTCGTTGCTGCGCGCGGTGAGCTTGTAGCTCTCCTCGAACGCGGCGAGGGTGTCCTGGGTCAGCTTGAGCAGTTCCTTGTCGGCCTGCCAGGTCAGGTAGGCATTGGCCACGCTGGCCACCAGGCTGATCTGGGTGCTGCGCCGGCCTTCTTCGGTGGCGAAGTACTTCTGCAGGGCTTCTTCGTTCAGGCTGCGAATCCGACCGAACATATCCAGTTCATAGGCGCTGATGCCAACCGTGGCCGAGTAGGAACTGGTGATACCGGCCTCGCCGGTCTGCGAAGCGTCAGCCGGCAAGCGCTGGCGGCTGCCGGTACCGTTGGCCGAAACGGCCGGGAACAGATCGGCACGCGAGATGCGGTATTGAGCCGCAAAGGCGTCGATGTTCAACGCCGCGACACGCAGGTCGCGGTTGTTTTCCAGGGACAGCTGAATCAGCTGCTGCAGCGCCGGGTCATGGAAAAACTGCTTCCAGCCCTGCTCGGCAGCGGCCTGCGCCGGTGCCTGGGCTGGCGAATACGCCTGGCCCTGCGGGTATTGATCTGCCACCGGAGCGTCCGGACGCTGATAGTCAGGTATCAGCGAGCAGCCACCAAGCACGAATGCGGCGACGGCCAGGGAGAGTAGCGACTTGCTCATTAGCCAGCCTCTTTAGAAGTTTCAATGGCGTCTTGCTGGTCGACGTTTTTACGCTGACCCAGGGCCGACACGGTGACGAAGAACAGTGGGACCCAGAAGATCGCCAGAACGGTTGCGGTGATCATACCGCCAATCACGCCGGTACCGATGGCATGCTGGCTACCGGAACCTGCACCCGTGGATATCGCCAGGGGCACCACGCCGAGCACGAACGCGAGCGAGGTCATGATGATGGGTCGCAGACGCATGCGGCAGGCTTCGATGGCCGCCTCGCGCAGGCTGCGCCCTTGTTCGTGCAGTTCCTTGGCGAATTCGACAATCAGGATGGCGTTTTTCGCCGCCAGGCCGATGGTCGTCAACAAGCCCACCTGGAAGTACACGTCGTTGGACAGGCCGCGCAGGCTGGTGGCCATCAGCGCACCGATGATCCCCAGCGGTACCACCAGCATGACCGCGATCGGAATCGACCAGCTTTCATAGAGGGCCGCCAGGCACAGGAACACCATCAGCAACGACAAGGCGTACAGCGCAGGCGCTTGCGAACCCGACAGACGTTCCTCGTAGGACAGGCCGGTCCAGGAAATACCGACGCCGGCCGGCAGTTTCTTGGCGATGGCCTCGACTTCGGCCATGGCTTCACCGGTGGAGTAACCCGGTGCCGGGGCGCCGAGGACTTCCACCGCTTCCACGCCGTTGTAACGGGCCAGTTTTGGCGATCCGTAGATCCACTCACCCTTGGCGAACGCCGAGAACGGAACCATGGTGCCGACGCTGTTGCGCACGTACCACTTTTGCAAGTCCTCAGGGCTCATGCGCGCACCGGGCTGTCCTTGCACGTAAACCTTCTTCACACGACCGCGGTCGATGAAGTCGTTGACGTAGCTACTGCCCAGGGCGATCGAAAGGGTGTTGTTGATGTCGGCGATGGTAATGCCCAGGGCACTGGCCTTCTCGTCGTCGATTTCCAGCTGGTATTGCGGCTCATCGTTCAAGCCGTTCGGACGCACTTGAGTCAGGATCTTGCTTTGCGCCGCCATGCCGAGGAACTGGTTACGGGCTTCCATCAGCTTGTCGTGACCGATACCGGCGCGGTCCTGCAGGAACACGTCGAAACCGGTGGCGTTACCCAATTCCAGTACCGCCGGTGGCGCGAAGGCAAACACCATGGCGTCACGGAAGGTGAAGAAGTGCTGCTGGGCACGGGCTGCGACCTTGAACACGCTGTTGTCGGCGTTACGGTCTTCCCATGGGCGCAGCATGATGAACGCCATGCCCGAGCTTTGGCCACGGCCGGCGAAGTTGAAGCCGGTCACGGTAAACACCGAGTTCACCGCGTCGCCTTCACCGCCATCCTTGCCCGGACGCAGCAGGAATTCACGCATTTCGTCCACGACCACCTGGGTGCGCTGGGACGTTGATCCGGCGGGGGTCTGTACCTGGGCGAACAATACGCCCTGGTCTTCTTCCGGCAGGAACGCGGTTGGAATGCGGGTGAACAGCCAGATCATGCCAACGACGATGATGATATAGGCCAGCAGGTACGGCGCCTTGTGCGTCAGCATGCTGCCGACGCCACGCTCGTAGCTTTTGACACCACGGTCGAAGTTGCGGTTGAACCAGCCGAAGAAACCGCGTTTCGGGGTGTGGTGCTCGCCCTTCGGAATAGCCTTGAGCATGGTGGCGCAGAGCGCTGGCGTGAAGATCAGGGCCACCAGTACCGACAGGGCCATGGCCGAGACGATGGTGATCGAGAATTGCTTGTAGATCACACCGGTGGAGCCGCTGAAGAAGGCCATTGGCAACAGCACCGCCGACAGCACCAGGGCGATACCGACCAGTGCTCCCTGGATCTGCCCCATGGATTTCTTGGTTGCTTCCTTGGGCGACAGGCCTTCTTCGCTCATCACCCGTTCGACGTTTTCCACCACGACGATGGCATCGTCCACCAGCAAGCCGATGGCCAGCACCATACCGAACATGGTCAGGGTATTGATGCTGAAACCGGCTGCCGCGAGGATCCCGAATGTACCGAGCAATACCACCGGTACCGTCATCGTGGTGATGATGGTGGCGCGGAAGTTCTGCAGGAACAGGAACATCACCAGGAACACCAGCCCGACCGCTTCGACCAGGGTGTGAACCACGCCCTTGATCGATTCGGTCACCACCGGCGTGGTGTCGTACGGGAACACCACTTCCATCCCTTCGGGGAAGAACGGCTTGAGGTTGTCGATGGTCGTGCGCAGGGCCTTGGCGGTATCCAGGGCGTTGGCGCCAGTGGCCAGTTTCACGGCCAGGCCGGACGCCGGGGCGCCGTTGAACTGGGCGTTGATGCTGTAGTTCTCACCACCCAGGCCGACGCTGGCGACATCCCTGAGGCGAACCTGGGAGCCGTCCTTGTTGACCTTGAGCAGGATCTTTTCGAATTGCTCGGCGGTCTGCAGGCGGGTCTTGCCGATGATCGTCGCGTTCAGCTGCGTGCCGGGCAGGGCGGGCAGGCCGCCGAGCTGGCCGGACGAGACCTGGACGTTCTGTGCGGCGATGGCGGTTTTGACATCGATCGGGGTCAGGTTGAAGTTGTTCAACTTTGCCGGGTCGAGCCAGATGCGCATGGCGTACTGGGAGCCGAATACCTGGAAGTCGCCGACGCCGGCGGTCCGCGAGATCGGGTCCTGCATGTTGGACACGATGTAGTTGGACAGGTCGTCCTTGGTCATGCTGCCGTCACGCGACACCACGCCGATGACCAGCAGGAAGTTCTTCACTGCCTTGGTCACGCGGATACCTTGTTGCTGCACTTCCTGCGGCAACAGCGGGGTGGCCAGGTTCAGCTTGTTCTGGACCTGGACCTGCGCGGTATCGGAGTTGGTGCCTTGCTCGAAGGTCGCGGTAATGGTCATGGTGCCATCGGAGTTACTTTCCGAAGACACATAACGCAAATTGTCGATACCGTTTAGCTGCTGCTCGATCACCTGGACCACGGTGTCCTGCACGGTTTGCGCAGAAGCGCCCGGGTAGGTCACGGAAATGGCGATGGCTGGAGGCGCAATGCTCGGGTATTGGTTGATCGGCAACTTGAGGATCGATAGAGCCCCGACCAGCATGATCACCAGGGCGATTACCCAGGCGAAGATCGGACGGTCGATGAAGAATCTGGACATGGATTACTCCCCTTGGCCGCTGGAAGCCTGCTCAGCTGGCTTGGCGGGGGCCGGGTTTTTTGTGCCGACGTTGGTGGCGTCAGTGGGCTTGACTTCGATGCCCGGCTTGACGAATTGCAGGCCTTCGGTGATCAGGCGATCGCCGGCCTTCAGGCCGTCTTCGATCAGCCATTGGTTGCCGACGGTGCGGTTAGCCTTGAGCTGACGCAGTTCGACCTTGTTGTCGGGACCTACGACCAGCGCGGTCGGCATGCCTTTGAGGTCGCGGGTGACGCCTTGTTGCGGCGCCAGGATCGCGGCGCTGTTCACGCCTGCCTGCAACTGGGCGTGCACGAACATGCCCGGCAGAAGGGTGTGGTCAGGGTTCGGGAACACGGCGCGCAGGGTCACAGAGCCGGTGGTCTGGTCAACCGAGACCTCGGAGAACTCCAGCTTGCCGTCGAGCTTGTACTGGCTGCCATCCTCGAGGGTCAGTTTGACTTTCGCGGCGTTGTCGCCGGCTTTTTGCAGACGACCGCTTTCCAGTTCGCGGCGCAGCGTAAGCAGCTCGACCGAAGACTGGGTGACGTCGACGTAGATCGGGTCCAGCTGTTGGATCACCGCCATCGCTTCGGCCTGGCCGTTGCTGACCAGTGCACCTTCGGTGACCGACGAGCGACCGATCCGACCGGTCAACGGCGCATAGACCTTGGTGTAGCGCACGTTGATCTGGGCCGTTTGCAGTGCGGCTTCCGATTGCAGGCGATTGGCCACGGCGGTGTCGTATTCCTGGCGGCTCACGGCCTGTTCGTCGACCAGTTGCTTGTAGCGGTCAGAGATCGACTTGGTCGAACGCAAGTTGGCTTCGGCGCTTTTGAGCGTAGCGTCATAAACCGATGGATCGATCTGATACAGCTGCTGACCGGCCTTGACGTCGCCGCCTTCCTTGAAAAGACGCTTGAGAATGATGCCGTTGACCTGTGGGCGCACTTCGGCAATGCGGAATGCACTGGTGCGACCCGGCAGATCGGACGTCAACGTAAACGTTTGCGTCTGCAGAGTGACGACGCCGACCTGAGGCGGTGGTGCGGCCGGAGGGGCCTCTTCTTTTTTACATCCGCTGAGCAGCGATGCCAGGGCGACGGCGGCGACCAGAGCGGTAACAGCTGGCTTGAATTGCATGAAAATCCTCGGGTCAGGCGCGAAACAAACGCACAAGAAAAAATTGAAGGTTAAAAAGTGGGGGCCGAGTGGATAAGTAGCATGCTAAGGAATATACTTACGTTCATGGCTGTTTGTAAATACCTTGGTCACGTACCCATTCCGTTACAAACGCCGTCGCAAGGTTCGAATTGTAGGCCCGGGGACGATACCCAAGAGCACTCGCCCCGCTTTTATTCAGCTGATATCCAGACATCGCTGAAGCATCCTGATTGAGGTTGTACTGCCATGGTCCGTCGTACCAAAGAGGAAGCTCAAGAAACCCGCAGCCAGATAATTGAGGCGGCAGAAAAAGCCTTTTTTGAAAGGGGCGTGGCGCGCACGACACTGGCGGATATCGCGACCCTGGCCGGCGTCACTCGTGGGGCTATCTACTGGCATTTCAGCAACAAGGCGGATCTGGTGCAGGCCATGCTCGACACCCTGCACGAGCCTCTGGATGAAATGGCCAAGGCCAGCGTAGACGCGGACGAACTCGACCCCTTGGGCTGCATGCGCAAGCTGTTGATTCATTTGTTTCATCAAGTTGCTTTGGACCCGAAAACCCGACGCATCAACGAAATTCTGTTTCATAAGTGCGAGTTCACCGATGAAATGTGCGACCTGCGCCTTCAGCGTGTGGCGGCCAGCCTGGACTGCAATGTACAGATCGACCTGGCCTTGAGTAACGCCGTGAATCGCGGGCAATTGCCGGAAAACCTCGACACGGCTCGCGCGGCCATCAGCCTGCATGCCTATATCGATGGCATCCTGTACCAGTGGCTGCTGGCGCCCGACAGTTTTCAACTGCACCTTGACGCAGAGCGTTGGGTTGAAACCGGGTTGGACATGCTGCGCTTGAGCCCCAGTCTGCGCAAATGAAACAATATGTAGAATTGGAGGCGAGCGCTGATCCTTCAGCGCTCGTCTGTTCGCGATGGCATGCTTTTATATACGTACGCGTGCCAGGTTGAAAGGTAGCGAGTTTCGTATTTTGTAGGGAATTTGTGTCGTGGGTAGTAAGGCAGGCTCAGACGCAGAGGTGAACACTCGCGTGACAAATGCCCTGGCTGACCACGCTTGTCGAACCGGCGGATTGGCCACCATCAGCCCAGGATGATTTCTACCTCGAAGTCGAAGGGCGCCTCATCACCCATTCGAGTGGTTGTGGTCGAGCACTTGATACTGGATGAGCCAATCGACGTGACGGTGTTTTTTACACTTGGCCTGAGCGTTGGCGTATGAACGCCAAATGACGTATTCATGATCATGCCCAGATCGAAGCGGACTCCGATATGATTATCGACGAAGTCTATAAACTGATTGAACATGATTTTGTTTTTAGGCCAGGGGTAGGCATAGCTATAGTCAAAGTCGCATTTAAATGCAGTTTGTCCTTGGGTGGGCGTCTGGAACGATTCGCGCTCTGCCTTGCTCATGGGTAAGCTGGTCTGGGCAATACCGAATGTATGAGACGTGTTATTGATGATTTTGACAATCACACGCGTATGTTTTGGACCCCTTTTCTGATTTCGCCATTGTTCGATTTTTTGATTCAGCGCGTTCGTATATTCCGCTTCTTCCAGCAAATCAATCAGCTCCACCTTGGCCTTGCCTACCAGATCGTCCAGCATGGCCTGGTATTCCTCGCTGAGCAGGTGCGGCGAAAGCTGGTAAAGAATACCGATAGAGGTAGCTTTAAAGAACGCGAACAATTGGTCGTAGGGTTGGTTAACTTCGTTGTCAGTGTCTTCACTGGTGTTCATGTCGATTCCTTTCGATAAAGTTTTGTCTTAGTTATGAGGAGTACAGCTGTCTGTGGAAAATTTATTATCTGTATTGGTGGTGCGTGCCGGAAGAGGTGGATGATGTCTGGATGTGTGTTGAATGCTTTTTTAGTGTGCTCGAAAGTTATTTTAATAAAAAAGCCCCGGCGCTTTCGAGTCGGGGCTTTTGCGTTTCAAGCTATGAAACTTACAGCGTCGGGTAGTCGATGTATCCCACCGGGCCCTTGGCGTAGAACAGCTCCGGACGAGCCTCGTTGAGCGGCGTATCCGCTTTCAGGCGCGCCGGCAAGTCCGGGTTGGCAATGAATGGCACACCGAAGGCGACTGCATCAGCCTTGCCGCTCGCCAGCCAGGCATTGGCGCTGTCCTTGGTAAAGCGTTCGTTGATGATGTACGGGCCACCGAAGGCTTCCTTGATTTGCGGTCCCAGGCTGTCGGCGCCTTCTTTTTCGCGCGAGCAGATGAAGGCGATGCCGCGTTTGCCCAGTTCGCGAGCGACGTAGGTGAAGGTTTCGGCCAGGTTGTCGTCACCCATGTCATGGGAGTCGGCGCGAGGTGCCAGGTGCACACCGACACGGCCGGCGCCCCAGACCTCGATCGCGGCATCGGTCACTTCCAGCAACAGCCGGGCACGGTTTTCCACGGAACCGCCGTATTGGTCGGTGCGCTGGTTGGTGCTGCTTTGCAGGAACTGGTCGAGCAGGTAGCCGTTGGCGCCGTGGATTTCCACGCCATCAAAACCGGCGGCCTTGGCGTTTTCGGCACCCACGCGGTAAGCGTCGACGATGTCGGCGATTTCAGCGGTTTCCAGCGCGCGGGGCGTTGGGTAATCGGCCAGTGGACGCACCAGGCTGACGTGGCCTTTAGGCTGGATGGCGCTTGGGGCGACCGGTTTTTCGCCATTCAGGTACGACTCGTGGGACACCCGGCCGACGTGCCACAGTTGCAGGAAGATCTTGCCGCCCGCGCCGTGGATCGCCTTGGTGACGTTGGTCCAGCCGCGCACCTGGTCGTTGGACCAGATGCCCGGGGTGTCCGGGTAGCCGACGCCCATCGGGGTGACCGAAGTGGCTTCGCTGAGGATCAGGCCAGCCGAAGCGCGTTGTACGTAATATTCGGCCATCAACGCGTTGGGCACACGGCCTTCGTCGGCGCGGCAGCGGGTCAGCGGGGCCATGATGATGCGGTTAGCCAGCTCGAGGTCGCCCAGTTTGATCGGATCGAAAATAGTCGTCATGAAATAGCTCTCTTGTGAAGATCAGTTGGTAACGGGGGCCAGTTCGGGGTCACCGCTCTGACGGAAAGTGATCAGGGTCGCCAGCAGGGCGAGTACCGCGAGGGCCGCTGCCGCGAGAGGCACGCTGGTCAGGCCGAAACCGTGGGCGATGACGCTGCCACCGACCCAGGCGCCCAATGCGTTGCCGACGTTGAAGGCGCCGATGTTCAGGGTCGAGACCAGGTTCGGTGCCGCCTTGCCGTAGGTCACCACGTTGACTTGCAGGGCAGGCACGGCGGCGAAACACGCGGTGGCCCAGAGGAACAGGGTGATTTCGGTCGGGATCAGCGCGACGCTGGTCCAGGTCAGTACGGTGGAGACCACGGCCATGGCGATGAAGACGCCGATCAGGGTTGCCGCCAGGCCTTTGTCCGCCAGCTTGCCACCGATGATGTTGCCGACGGTCAAACCCAGGCCGATGAGCATCAAGGTCCAGGTCACGCCACGGGGCGAGACACCGGTGACTTCGCCCAGCAGTGGCGCTACGTAAGTGAACAGGGTGAATACAGAGGCGGCGAACAGTGCCGTCATGCTCAGGGACAACCAGATACCGGCGCCTTTGAGGGCGCGCAATTCGGCGCGCATGTCGAGTTTTTCTTCATCGCGGTTGGCCGGCAGGAAGCGGATCAGGCCGATCAATGCGATTACGCCGATCACGGTCACCGCCCAGAAAGTCGAGCGCCAGCCGGCCTGTTGGCCGAGCGCGGTGCCCAGCGGTACGCCGAGGACGTTGGCCAGGGTCAGGCCGGTGAACATCAAGGCCACGGCCGAGGCGCGCTTGTTGGCGGGCACCAGGCCTGCCGCCACCACCGAACCGATGCCGAAGAACGCACCATGGCACAGGGCGGTCACCACTCGGGCAAACATCAGCACGTTGTAGTCACTGGCTACCGCGCAAAGCAGGTTACCGACAATGAAAATGCCCATCAACGCTACCAGGGCGGCCTTGCGCGGCAGCCGGGCGGTGGCCAGTGCCATGAATGGCGCACCAATGGCCACGCCCAAGGCGTAACCGGTTACCAGCCAGCCGGCACCGGGGATCGACACACCGAGGTCGGCCGCCACATCGGGCAGCAAGCCCATGATGACGAACTCGGTGGTGCCGATGGCGAAGGCGCTTAACGCCAATATGAGTAGCGAGAGGGGCATGGGTGGATTCCTTGTCGGCTGGCTGACGTAAAGGGTCAGAGCTCTTTGCTGAAGACTTTGAGGAACTCCTGGATGGTTTCCTCGTTACGTTTGAAAAAGTGCCACTGGCCGACCTTGCGGCTGCTGATCAGGCCGGCGCGTTGCAGGGTCGCCAGGTGTGCCGACACCGTGGACTGCGACAGGCCGCAACGTTGATCGATCTGCCCGGCGCAAACGCCGTGCTCGTTACTGTGGGACTGGTCGGGGAATTCGACGGTCGGGTCTTTGAGCCAGTGCAGGATGTCTCGCCGTACTGGGTGCGCCAGGGCTTTTATTATTTCGTCGAGGTCAAGGTTCATGGTCGGGGGCTCGTGATTAGTAAAACGCTATATCGCGATGAAGCGAACTTTAAATCGGTATTTCGCGATATACCAATATGATTTCGATCTGATGACCGAGTAAATCGATATATCGGGTTATAACGATACGAGGATTGTATAGGGTCAAGGGCACAGTGCTAAGCTGCGCCCATGAACTATCTCGCACATCTTCACCTCGGTGGCCATCGTCCCGGTCAATTGCTCGGCAGTCTCTATGGCGATTTCGTCAAGGGACGGCTGCAGGGGCAGTTCGATCCGGAAATCGAAACGGCCATCCAGCTGCATCGCAGCATCGACGTATTTACCGATCGCCATCCGCTGGTGGATGTCGCGTTGTCGAGGTTTTCCCTGACGCGCCGGCGTTATGCCGGAATCGTGCTTGATGTATTTTTTGATCATTGCCTGGCCCGGGACTGGACGCTGTACGCGGATCAGCCGCTGGAACTGTTCACCTCGGACGTGTACCGGGTGTTGTCCGCCCAACCTGAACTGCCGGATCGCCTGGCGACAATCGCGCCGCACATGGTGGCCCATGACTGGTTGGGGTCTTATCGGGAATTCGAAGTGCTGGAGCAGGTATTGCGGGGGATTTCTCGACGCTTGACCCGACCGGAGGAACTGGCGGCGGCGATGCAGGAGTTGCGCGTGTTGTATGAGCCGTTGAGCGAGGATTTCCGGTTGTTCTATCCGCAGCTGCAGGATTTTGCCCAAAACCAGCCAACACCATAAAGCTATTGTGGGAGCGGGCTTGCTCGCGAATGCGGTGTGTCAGCCGGCATAGATGTCCACTGACACACCGTATTCGCGAGC
>CXWK01033155.1_pt1 | contig 37204 bp, 54 predicted proteins | sample 590851 | NCBI WGS metagenome assembly CXWK01 (sample SAMEA3498364, study PRJEB10139) | wastewater metagenome | biome: wastewater treatment plant; material: activated sludge | place: Denmark | collected 2014-08-01
ATATTGGCGGAGCTTGTAATGGTGAAAATTTTACTGGCCCCGGAAGCCCGTTTTATGATGGTTTTTTCTTTGCCCATACCCATGACCACCTGAGAAATCAGGGTGTTGGTTGATGTCACCATGTAGGTTCCGGCTGGAAATAACAGGGCGCGTTTGGTGGTAGACGATTGAATTAAGCAAGTGGCAATGGCCGACGTGTCATCGGTTGAACCGTCGCCTTTGGCGCCGCACTCTTTAACGTTTAAATAGCCGGGTCCGCTCTTTTGGGTGATGCCGTCCGACCAAGTGACTTGATTGGAAATGGTGACGCTGGAAATGGTGGTGCTGGATAATTGGGTGACACCACTTGAAACAAGGCTATTTCTGACGGTCGCCGTCGAGAAGATGGCGCGGTCGATTGTGCCGGAGGTGACATAGATCGTACTGAACGTGTCAAACCCGGTATAAGTGTGATCGATTCCATAAAAGTTTTGGTTGGTTGTTTCTGTGCCGGTTACTGAATTATAAAGCGATCCGTTAATAATGATCCCGGAGGGCAAAGACGGCGTATTGGTGAAGGTCGCCAAGTTGACCGAGAGCGAGGTCAATGTGCTGATCGACGCGCTTGGCGCGGTCATGAGCCGGGTCGACGTGCTGTAATTAAACAGCGGATCCCCGCCAAACACGCCGCGTTTGTTGTATTGGATTGTGCTGTTCGTGCTACCGGGCTGCGTTGTCACACCTGTGATTTCGCAAAACCCGGTAGCCGTCCAGGTTAAAAATGCTGTGAAAAGAAAAAGCTTTTTCACTTTAATCCTTATTGCTCTTTCCCGTATATCCGAATGCCCAACGAAATCCCGCCGGATGTCGGACCAACAAAGTTCACGCGCAGATATTTATATGGGAATGATCCGAAACTCCATAAGGAATTGCCCGCGCTTGAATAGGTCACGGAGGAATACGTCACCGTTGAAAGATCAGTGAAGTTTGAATTGTCGTTGCTGGCCGACCAATAGAATCCGTTTCCAGCGGCAAGTGACAAGGCCAGTGGACGAACGTCCATGGTGGCATTGTTGGCGATGCCGGTGATATCGATCTTGGTTCCCGCCGCCGCTGTGGTTGAGGTGGTGGCCAAGGCATATCTATTTTCATTCAACTTGATGGCGTAGTAAGTTGTACCGCCAATCAGCCCCGACGGGATTGGTCCGGCGCCGCTGGGGGTTGATACCAGAACCTTTAACCCCGTTGTAAGGCCGTGACTGGTTTTGGTGAAGACATCGTTTTGGATGTCAACGTCGGAGGCTGATCCACCGGGAAACCCGATGCTCGTTAAAAAGCCGGTCGTTGAACTTCCAAGCGAGTAATTGCTGTACCCGGTGGCCAAGGCTCGGAGAGTGACAAGGGCCACGGAGGATGATGCCACCACTTGAGTGTTGAGCGTTGAATTGGCATTAACGGCGACCGTGATATTGTTGGCCGTTGTTTGACTGGATGAGTCAGCCCGGAAATCAACGCCTTCGGTCAAGGTCGTTCCGTTGATGGTGATGGTATGCTGATTAATCCCGCCTGCAAATGTTGAAGCGCCTGTGGTTAAATAAACGTTGTCTGTCGTCGTTGCTGGTAGGCCGTTCCCGATGGTTCCGACAACCGCATAACGAACCGTCACCGTTGAACCGGCTGAGGTGGCCTCGAAATCAGGGTGTGCGTTGATAATGTTTTTCAGGTTTGCGGCCGAAACGGTTGTGGAGGTAACAGCGCTCCATTGCACCCCTTCTCTAAAAACAATTCCACCGATTATGACGGAATCCCCGGAAACCCCTGTTACCGATGACACGTTGATTGTGACGGACGCCTGAGTCGAAATCAGCGCATCGGAATTGCTGACAACGGTAATGGTAGATATCGCCCGGCCACCACTATATATAGTGTGCGAAGACGGTGTTCCGTCGCCATAAACTGCTTGAGCTGAAAACGATTCCCAATTAGAAACATCGATTGTTTGAGTAAAGTTAATTCCCTGCGCGGTTCGGCTGACTTCAAGCCCTTCTTTTGCTTCGGCGTAAACGTTATCTATAAAAATCGGCACAAGGGCCGTCATAATCACTACCAGACTTAGAATCTTTTTCATTTTTTATTCTCCCTGTACCTATTTCAAAAAATTGGTGGAGGTTTTTTTTGAAAAGAACCCCCGAAAACTTTTTATCGAATCGTCGTTAGACGGTCCGACCAATCACTAGAATTTCTGCTGTTGCGTTCGTCCAATCGGTCGCAGCGGTTCCCGCGGCGGCGGTTGTAACGAGGGTGATAACCAAGCCTGAATGGGTCGTGAAGGCACCCGCCAAAGCTGCGTCATAACCCGCCGTCAATTTCGGAATCGTGAAAAGAATTTCATTGATCCCATGAGTGGCAAGCGTCAACGTCAACGTGTCACTGGCACTCGCAGGAATACAGGTCAATTTAATGACCTTGTAATCGCCAGCGAATTCAGTCGAGCCCGGTGAGGGCAATGTGGCTGTAATAGCTCCCATAATGTTGTTCTCCTTTAGATCGTTGCGTAAGTGTCGACAGCAATGACACCGAATTCCGCAGCGGTTGATTTCGCGGCACCACTGGCTGAGAACACGGCTTTTTGAACGCCGCCAATGAAACTTCCCGCCACGCCGTCTTTGTTTTTGTAGTCGAATTGTTCAACAACCAAGGCTTCCGGGTTGGAAGCTTCAGCCATCAAGACCGCTTGACGTCCGCACAAAAGAGCGCGGGCCGCGTCAACGGCACAATCGGTTCCGGTAGCTGCACCGCGGAAGCTGTTTCCAGCAACCGACACATCCAACCAGGGAACGAACTCGTTTTCGAGCAACAGCACGTTGGACCAATAGCCCAATGCACCACGGAACACGGGATTTTTATCGCTGCGAACCTTGGCGTTCTCTTGAGCTGTTTTCCAATCAGATGATTTGCGGATTTGGGCTGCTTGGAGTGGGTGGAGGTACATGACATAGAAGTCTTCACCATCGCCAGCAATGCGTTGAATCTTTGGCGCGGCCAACGTCGCTTTTGTCGCGGCATCGGTCACGAGATCCAAGGTCATCGTGTGGGAAGAGGTCATGGACGCTGTGGAAACGCCACCGGCATTCAAGTAACGCAAACGGGCGCCTGTGTAGGCTTCGTCTGCATCGGGAATGAAGTCGGGGGTGTTTGACCAAGTGGCGCGAGTACCAACAACGATTCCATTCACATCGGTCAACGACGTGTTTGTCACGCCACCGAGTTTCAAGAAGATTTGCTGGGCCAAGAATTCTTTCATCCAGGTACGGAGAACTTCGCGGGATGATTTGATCTGGTCATAAACAACTTTCTGCGCGTCTAATTTGCCTTTCAAGCGAACGGCATTGCGGATTTGGTCGATAGACACCTGCTCGGAAAACGACAGCATTGATTCTTCGTTTCCTTCAAGTTCATCGTCACCCGTCACACCGAACCCAGACAAGCGAGCAATCAAACCGAACGTTTCGGTATCGCCTTTTTGTTTCATCAAATCCCGGTTGATTTGAACGACATTATTCTGATCTTCACCGGCAAATCTCATGATGCTTTCAACGTCGCGCATCACGTCATCAAGTAGATCCTTCGCCCATAACTCTTGACGAAGTGCGTCAATCGTAACTGTATTGGCCATTTGAGTGGCCTCCTAAAATTAACCCCGCATTAACTTGGCGAGCCTTTCAGGATGATCCTTCTTGAATTTGTACCGATCCTCTGGATTCATTTTCAAAATATCTTTGATCGTTATGTCTTCAACTGAGACGACACGGCGACCACTGGATGATCCTGGCAAAGACGCGCTAGAAGCCCTGCGTTGGGTGTTTTCTTCTATTCGCTTCATCTGTTCCGGGGTTAAATGGCTCCCGTTGGCCTTCGGATCAACTTTAGGGGTGGCTCCGTCATGGTCGGCGTGTTTGCCGTAGTTGGGATGCAATCGGCCCAATTCGTAACTGATCATGGGTCCGTTGTAAGCATCAAGATCGTACTTGTCGGCTGTGGCGGCTGCCGTTTGCAAATCTTTAATGAGGCGGATAACTTTCTCGCGTTTCCATTTCTCCGGGATTTGGTCAACGTTTTGAACCAAATCGGCGGCGAGTCTTACCGTGTCATCGAAATCTGGAATCGATGCCTGAGCGTATTCCTCTTGAATCTTTAACGCTTCAGAAACCTTGCTACTCCGTGAATTTAACTCCTCTTGCTGTTTATTCAAGGATTCCTGTTCGGCTTTTTGCATGGCCCGAAGTTGTTTCATGGTCAGCGGCCTATCTTCAGGATCGATTACGTTTCCGTCTGCGTCTTGCTCTAGCGGCGGTTGCTCGTTTGGGGTCATCCGCTGATCTTTCAGCAATTGAACCTCGAGGGCCAATCGGTCGCGTTCATCCTGCGCGGCTTGGCGTTTGCGCCGTTCTTCTTTCATGCCGATATACATAGCGCGCTGCGGTGTTCCATGTCCAAAGGCATCCAGAAACGCTTTCTCTTGCTCGGGTGTCTTAAACTTAAAATCTGGTACGGACGTGTCGAACTTCTTTTCAGGCGCAGATTGTGGTTTCTCTGTCTTCGGTTCAACCGGAGTCTCCGGTTTCTTTGCTTCCGGCTTTGCTTCGTCCGTTGGTTTCGAGATCATCCCTCGTTTTTCCGCTGAATCAAGTTCGGCGTTTGACCATCCCTTATCTTTTAATTCTCTCCGTGACGGAGTTTCAACCGCAGCTTTTGGCTCGGGTGTTGGTTCGGCTGCGACTTCTACCGTTGCGATTTCTTCATCCATGTTTTTCCATCCTCTTTCGGGTGTTCCCCGTGTTTATTTTCATGCCCGACGTGGGTTAATCCATCCGCCTTTTCCGTTGTTCATGCCGCGATACCAGATTTGCTGTTTATCGGCTTCGCCAATGATCAACGTTCCGTCGGGTGCTTCAAAATAACGCTGTGTCGGTGGTAGCTCTGCGAGCGGCTTTGGCTTCTCAACGGCCGCTGGATCATTCTTATGTGACGCCTGTTTGATGTCTGCAAGCGTCAACGTCGGCACCGACTGGTGATCCGCTTTCTTTTCAGCCTTCAACACTTCTTTGTTTTCTTTTTTGATTTCTTTGGCATTGTGTTTTTCCTCGTGTTTATCCTCGACTTCAACATCTATTTTCTTAGGTCTTCCCATTTTCATTTCCTTCCGGCTGTGACGGGCATGTTTGCCTGTGCCGATTGAGCCTTTCTTATCGCGTTTAAAGCTTTGGTTTTCGTGGACTGTGGCAACATCGATTCTTCAATCAAGAGATCCGGCGGCAATAGCCCTGGATATGTGGCGGCAAAATCTTTTAAGTCTGCGCTGTTGGCCATCTTCATTGTTTCGCTGGATACCGACTCACCAACCGCCACGTCATAGGTTCCAAGTTCGCCAGATAACACGGCGGCAATGGCCTGATCGGCGGCTTCCAGGTCTAATTCCATAACTGGGTTCCCGTCCGGGCCACGTTCGGGAACGGTGACAGGTTGCCCCGTGGCCGGGTCGAGGGCCTGAGTTAGACGTGGCTGTCCAAAATGTTCCATGAGGAACGATTCCCCGAGAATCTTTTTCGCTGTCTCCGTGTCAAAAATTTTGCCCAATTGGCTGAGCAGCATTTTCCCGGCAATGGTTCGTGTGCGGGAAAGGTTGTCGAATAGCTCTTGAACCATGATAAGGCCTTGGCGTTGACGCAAAGCGATAGCGCGGCCTGACTGAGAGTTCCCTTGATCGACGGCCAAGAGGTCGGCATTAATACCGAGCTGGGCTTTGATGGCCTCCGCTGATTCATTGGCAATTTGGGTATGGGCTTGAGAAAGGGGCTGCGGGAATATGCGGGTTGGGACGGGCTTCCCTTTCTTAAATTCAAGGTTGGCTCCGGGTGTTGCTCCGAAATCTCTAACTTTGTTTGGATCAGTCCACGTATCTTCCTCGGTCAACCATCCCGAATTGGTGGACGTGTTTAAGTGGAGGAGTTCAAGCGTTTTTGATTTGTTATGTATTTCCTGGGCGTTCTTAACGGTGCAAACAACGCCCTGAACCAAAAGATGGGAATCGTCGCCTGTGATTGGGGCGGTCGAAAAACGCGCATAAAACGGCACAAACGGGTATTTCTTCCAAAGCGGATAGAACCAGGCCACCTCATCAACGAGCGGCTTATCAATTCCGGGGACGTGGGCATAAAGCCAAATCTCCGGCACGTACCGGGTGTAATGAACAAAGCGTTCCGGGTCATGCTGGGGCGGCTGGATGGGCTCAATTGGGATCGGGATAAGCGGATCAATCTGCGCCATTTGCATTTGTTGTTTAAAGGCTTCAACGTCGCCTTGATAGGCTTGAGCGTTGGCCATTATTTCGTCTTGATAGCCTTGAATAAAGGCGTTGGCCTTCTCTTCATTCTCAGATTCAACGATGGTTCCGTTGGCGCGGTCGGCGATATAGTGTTTTGAAACAAATTTCTTATAGAAGCGTTCGAGGAGGTCGCAACAGCCCTCGCCGTTATTCCCGCCGTCTTCACCACTTCCACCGCCCCGGATGGAATAGTCTTTCTTTTGGAGGTGAACGCCGCTGGCATCCGTTCCGTAATTAAGCTTTCCGGGGTTGCCGTTTTCAATCAAACTCTTCTTATCGGGGAATAGGCTGATCAGGTCATCGATGGATAGGTCTTTGGTGACTTTGTAAACGTAGCGAGCATCCGAGTAATCATATTCCCGAAATCCCGGTTCCGGGAAAATACAGTCGCCGTCGGCTTTGCGCCAGACGGGTTTGCCGTTGATTAGGTCATAGGTATTATCAAGATAGAGTTCGAGGTGTGACTCTCCGCAGGTGGTACCGTCTTTGAATTGTTCGGAGGTTTTGTAAAGGAATTCAGATGTCTTGATGGCGTTTTTAAAGAGATAGGACGCTATTTCTGCTTTAAGGGAATCTTCCTGGCCCTCGGGGTACGCCTTAAACTCCGAGCGGTTCTGTCTCTCAAGGCCCGTCAAAAGGAATATGTTTGGCTGGATGCGGTTGTCCGTGACGGGTTTAATCTTCCGTTGTTCATAGTTGGCGATATCGTCATCGCTCCATTGCTTGCCCAATGCAAATAGGAAATCGTCTTTCTCGCGTTCGATCAGCTTTCGTTTGGCGTTATAGGCCTTTTTAAAGTCTGATTCCGACGATTGGATGGTGAGATCTTTTTTCTTATACAAGTGAAACCCCGTTTGGCTTGATTAAGGTTAAATGTGGTTTCTTTCGTTCTTCTTTGACTTCTTCAACAACCCGACGCATATCCTCGTCATGTTGTTTCATCAATTCAAGTTGGATGTTATCGACACGCTTCAACACGTTCTGGGGCGTAAACATGCCCTTCACTCCAAAGAACGGCTCTTTCATCACCCGTTCAAAGGCCTGGAGGCGGGTATCAATAAACACCATTTGTTTATAAATAGCGGTCACTCGTTTGTTGGTGTGAGCCATCATTCCGTAAATGTCGCCGTCTTTCATCCGCGTACCGCTCCGATGATGACCGGCTTGGAAGACCTGTTTTGTCGAATAGGTTGGGCTTTTGATTTTGCGCTTTCGCTCATCTCTTGAAGGATCCCGCCGTTATGGATTGGCTCGACAATAGGGGCGGAAATGATCTTTGCTTGAGGGATACTCGGTTGGATATTGAGCCCTGATTGCTGTCTGGTATCGGTGTTGATTAAGCTTCCACCTTTCCCCGGCGTAAACGTATAGTTTTTACCATCGCTTTTAATGTTCTGTGGTTTCATAAATCCCCTTTATCTCGGCAATCGCCGCAAACAATGTTGTCGCCTGGTACACCCATGAAATGAGTTCCGCATCCGGCGCATTCGATTTCAACGAGGGCATGGGTCATATTGTCATCCCTGATCCCGCCGTTTGATACCGGCGGTTAATTGATCGTTCGTATTTGTCTTCTCGTTTAACGGGCTTCACTTGAGGCAAGGCCCATAGACCGTTTAGGAAAGTGTCGGCGTCATCAGGTGATCGGCCAAACCGCGATTTAATGTCTTCTTTGGCTTCAACTTGGAGGATCCCGTTTGATTTGATGGTTTTGTATTTGGCCCATGAAAGCTGTTCAATTAACTGTGTATGTGTTTTAAGAATGCTGACGCGGCCTGACTCCATGAGTTCCGCGCCGTTGAGATAGATTTCAGCTCGTCGGTTAAAACAGTCTTGTCGAACAAGCGTGCGTTCAGCAGCGTTGACAAATATAACGTCTTTGTCGAGTTCAGCGAGGCGATCAGCGACGCCACCTCCAACCCCGATTTCATCAACTGCAAATGATTCGATTTCGTGCTTTTTGGCAAACGATAATGCCAAGCCAACCGTTTCCATCGTCGATTTTTTTTCATGTTCCTCCATCGCAATTTCTTGATTATTTTCGATGGCTATAAAGATGGTTTTGTCGTCGCCGTACCGGGACACGTCAATCGATACAATCTTACGGATAGGCGGGATTGTGCTGAGTTCACGGCCAATGGCTTTTTCGATATGCTCCGGCTTGATAATGGTGTTGACGGAATCGGCCTCTTCCCATGAGTTCAAAACAAAGCGGCGGTAAAGGTGTGGTTTCTGTAAACGGATAATCTCAAGGCTGGCCATGAATTCCGGGCTTAAATTGTGTTTGTTGTCAGCCGTGGTAGCCTCAAACAGTGCGACCAACTCCCTGGCATCGGTAAGACCTGGAAATAGGTCCGGCTGCGTTCGCATCAACTCCGCGACGGTTTGAACCAAGTCGCCCCGTTTCCAAAGGTTGTAAATCCAGTTGTGGCCGTTCGTGTTGGCAATGATGAACCCGCTGTTGGGTGATCCTTTGCGGCGTAACCGACCAAATAACTTGATGAATTGGTCATCTGAATCCAGCTCTTCCGCTTGCTCAATCATGAACCAGCCCAAGTTCATGTTTTGGATGTTGTTCATTTCTTCCAAGTGGCGGAACATGATGATGGATCCGTTGGGAAGCTTCACGTTGCGGCCGGAGTCAACTTTAAGGGCGGTATACAGCTCGAAATCTCGGATGGTCGAGTCTTTAAGGTCGGTGAATTCTTTACGGAAGATGACGCCAAGGTTGTCTTTGTAGCTCTCTGATAAGCGCATGGCTCTTGCAATGCCACACATGGTTTTGCCCGTCCCCCATCCGGCGACAAAGGCGGGGTATCTGGCATCGGTGAAAATGAAATCGTCTTGTTGCGGGTAGAGGTTAACAACCCGGTCTTTCTCTTGCTGCACTTCGCCAAGTGCCGGGAGGGCGTTAATCATTTCTTTTCCGCTCTGACAAAGATCATGCGGCCACTGACGGCCACCTCGTGTTTATCAACAAACATCCCAAGGGTTTTTCCAATACATTCCAAAGCTTTGTTGGCTCCGGCGGCGTCAAAATCGTCTTCCGTCATCCCTTTTTGCATACAACGCTCGGCAATCTCTTTAAAGTTGTTGATCACCCAAGTAGCTGATATCTCGCTCTTTTCCTGCAATTTCTCTTGGGCTTTCTTTAATTCTTGCTGGACGCTAAGTCTGGTTAAGAGTTGGGATGCTTGCTCATTGGCTGTTCTCTTTGAATATCCAGCACGAATCGCGGCCTGTGTCCCGTTATTGTCTTTCAGGTATTCACGAACGAATGCCTTCTCTCTGTTCTTGTTCATCGGGGCAATAAAAAACCCCGAATAGCTTTAAAGGCTGTCCGGGGTTCGTGAGAGTTTTTAAAACAAAGCTGGCGCAAATTGACTCCATTCAAAACAAAAATGCTCTGCGCCTACAGAGTTTTAGTGCAATGAATGGTTCTTAAAGCTATTTTCCTTTTTGGTCAAGAGATATTTTATCGCATGATGCAAAGACGACAGGGACACGGGTTTTTCTTTGGGGGAGGGTATTTAAAGAGGGATGAGAACCAGAGGCGGAAGCGAAAGATCATTTCCCATCAATGCGATACAGAATTATTTCAAAAACCAACTCTGCGCCACATATCAAGCAATTAACAGTTCCTATTTTCTGTCCAGAATAAATCTTGGACGGCTCAATCATGTGTTCACATTTTGGACGTTTTGGATTTCGGGCTATTGCCTTGAGAATGCAAAACACGGGAATAATGATTGCGGCGGCAAGGGAGGTTAGGATAATAAGATAAGTAGCGAAATGGTCAGTGGACATAGATTAGGGTAGTTAAAAACATAAATTTTAATAAGCAATCCTTGGACTTTGATATGCGTCAAAACATGACATTGAAAGACATCGTAATTTCGTTGTTTACCCCTGATAATGCCGATTTTGGGGAATAGTCCTACCAGATAACGAACCACCGCCCAATTTACGGCTGACACATGCCTTCAACGCCTCTTTCGCGTCTATCTTCTGTTCTGTGATTCAGCCAATGGAGAGCCTCATCAAGTTTTGTGATGGCCAGCGCATTCTCGCGACACGCAAACTTTTTGTTCCCTGCTTCTTGAAAGAATTCAAGGCGTTGCTTCGCGGCAATGATCACGTCTTCAACAAAGGCGCCATTCGGCTCTGCAAGGTCGCCGGCCAATGCCTCGCGGCGCGGTCCATCTTGCCAATTAATCGAAAGTCCTACGCTTTCAACTGATCCACCCATTGGATTACCCGAAAAAACTTCATTCATTATTTTCATGGCATTCATTTTTTTATTTCTCCTTTTCCCTTTTTCTTTTTCTCCCATCCTTGGAAAATCATAAAGGAAATCAATTCCTTCTCCCCAAATGGGAACCAATAACAAACTGTGAATTTATTTCCATGCGGCGTTTCTAGTTTCAGTTCACCGCTTACAGTTTTACGCAAACTGGAATTCAAGTGCCGCTTCTTCAAGTTCTTTCTCCGTTTCTCTGACATAGGGCATGACTGAATTAAGGCTGGCCCAACCGCCAAGCTTTTGCAAAGTCCATGGATCATGATTGTGTTTTCTTAAGGTTGGGAAACTGGCCCTAAAGCTATGCGGCGTGATTCTCTTTTGAATTCCGGCTTGGTTAACATACTTTTTAATAAGAAAATCAACCGCTTTCGGAGTGATCCTTCCGGCTTCATAAGGCCCATGTTTACCAAGCGTTCTAAACAGCGGAGAACTTGGTGTTCGTTGATGATCAAGATCGCAGTACCTTTTAATTCCTTCGTACACCTTATCTGAAATAGGCACTCGGACCCAGAAAGTCCTTTCTGTTTTTTTCTTGAGAGCTTTGTAAATGATGAATTTCTTTTCGCCTTCACTGATTAAATTCTCCGTGTCCAAACTGCAAATCTCGCCTTTACGCATAGCGGTATTTCCAAAGGCCAATAAAACGGCATAATCTCTTGATCCGTGTTTACTTCTCCGGTCCGGCAACGTCATAATCATTTGTAATTCCTGTTCTGTTAAAACGTCCGACTGTCCGACCGGCCTTCCTCTCTTCCCCTGTGCGCCTATCACCTGGGCTTGCTCCATGTTGTTAACTCCTTACTGATATTTTCTTTTCAACGAAAATCTGCAATCCTTTCGCCATCCGCTATCCCTAAACTGAAAAGCAATCTTGAGCGGGAGTGCGTCTTTAACTTTTGGTAAATCGCTGAATCGCCTACCCGGTGCGCCTGTCCTAAACAACCGTACATGAAAATCTCTTTTACAATTCCGGCAAACCCCATCCTTTATTGACATGGTTGAACATGTTGGACAATAATCCGCTTTTTGATCCATTTTGACCAACCCCCTTTTTTCTGCTCGACTTCAAAACGGTTAGGTTTTTCTTTTTAAGGATATTATCGGGGTCGGTCTTTTTAATGATGCGAACGATAAGAGAGTCCATAACGGCATCCCTGTCTGTTTTAAATAAACTATAAATGGCGGGAGAGACATAAACCACTTCGTGGTTGTCGTTAAACTGGATTCCGTAATTCATCCCGACCATTTCACTTCTTGGTAGAACGTTAAACTTTGGTTTAGACGACAACATTGTCACCCCTCCGACTCGCTTGCATGGTTAAGTTAAAATAAATAAGGCGGAGCATCAGGCCCTCTCCTCCGTCAACCCCGCCTAAAGGGTTTTCCTTACTTCTTTGTTTCGCTGTTCAACAATTCTAACTGCTTGGAAAATTCACGCGGCAAGGGAAAGTTCATCACCTGCGATATTGTGGCCGCAGCATCAAGGATCCGATACATATCAGCGGCGTTTAAGCCCTTAATCTTTCCCCAAAGGATCTTACCGCTTACCGTTTCTTTGAATTCTTGTTTCGCTAAAATTATTTCTCTTTCGTAGCCGTCAATAACCCAGCGGCCAATTCTCAATTCATAGCCTTCATCTGTTTTCCCTTTGTAGGAGTAGAGAGTTTTTAGGTTCTTCCAAAATATTTCTTTATCGGCCATTGGGATTAGCCTTGGTTGGTTTGACTGAGAAATCGTTGGTCCATGTTTTAACCGCCTCTGTTAATTCCATGATGGGTGTCCCACTTTGACAAGAGCTACATTGAATGATGTAGCCCTTCTCTTTTACTGAGTCATTAATGCAATGTGTTACGATGTTTTTTCGGTCGCATCCGTTCCTGCAATCCTGGAGCGTTATGATAATTACTCCGTCTTTAGAATCTGGATCAACAATCACGCCGCTTTCTTGACGTGCCAGAGTCGAATCCTTTTCTTTCTGCGCGTGATGATGTCTTTATCGGTTACGCCAAGTTTCGCTTGCTTGGCCTTATATTCTTCGTTTCTCTCTTTCCAGTTTCTACCAAAGGCCAAATCGTCCAACACGTCATTAATTGACTGTTGATGGAAATAGGAAATGCGCGACAGGTACATATATTTTTCCACTGACTTAAACCGGGCCGGGAAATTGACTTCGTTCTTTTCTTTTTTCTTTTTCATTATTCCTTTGTTTCCTTCGTTTGCGTCGCGGCCTCCGACGATTTCAAAATTAAAGTTGTTCATTGCCCGACCGCCTTCCGACTTGACCAGAAGAGTTTCTCTTCATAAAGGCATTCAAGGCATTTCTTATTATCCATGTAGGCGTCGCCGTGATCCAGGCACCAATCTTTTTCTCGAATCATTTTTTCTTTTTCTTGAATGCAACATTCGAAGTCTGGATTCTCTGCGTTCTCATAAAAGGCCGCGCTTTTCATGTGGCCTTCGTGGCAACATGCCCCGTTGCATTCCGGGCTATGGCCTTCCGGGGGGTTGTACCAGTTTGGCTTTGGTCCGTTGATCTCTGTCAGCATTTTTACACCTCCGACGAATCGATAGTAGGTTTAACATCGCGCCTAATCGAATGTCATTTCTTGATATCAGGTTATTCACCCTTTTTTTGAGTTGGTCAAGCTAATTCTCTTCTAAATTAATGCGGGTCGCCAAGGCCGTTGGACAACCCGCAAAATCATTGATCTCTATTAATCTCTTCGGCAATCCTAGAAATCTCTCTCTCGTAAAGTCTCTTCGCCTCGTTGTCTACCATGACCTTACGATTCGCGCCATTTAGACTCGAAACATCTTTGTTAAGAGCTTCGCAATATTGGATCGCAATCCAACGATATACATCCCGCTCAACGGCCATGTCGTGTAGTTCAACGCTCAAAATCACGTGTTGAAATTCGCGCCTGTCTTTCATGCCCTTATCAACGTTCTTGATCTCAGAAAATATTTTCTCAACGTCAGATGGAAAATGTTCGCGTATTGTCATTTAAGAGATTTTTACGATGGAACAAAACTCCGCCAGTTTTAAAAGAGCAGGGGCATATAATTCAGCCACCAGTTTCTTATGGAGTTCCGGCTGTTTTTCCTCTGTCGATTTCCAGCAAGCTTGTAAGGCTTTTATTTTTTCCACAGTGTCGGAAGAAATAGTATCCCACTGAACATCTTCATATTTATATTTAAAGTTCATAGTTCTCATTCCGATGGCTGTAATATTTGTCCGTCCCATCTCCCACCACAATAAAATCACGCATGGGGGTGTTAAGGCGTTGCCCCAATTCCCGGAACTCTTCCAAAATCAATTTGTCTTCATCGCTTAAGAATATTTTCCCGGATGGATGATTGTGACCAAGAATAAATCCATGCGCGAGAAACAGCGGCGACAGAACAATCGAAAAAACTTGTTTCGGGTCAACCATGACATGATTTGTTGAACCGATGCCGACCGTCTTTGTAAGGATTGGATAGTTATCGACATTTAGAAGAATCAAAACCATCACTTCGATGCCGTCGCCATGGTGGTTGTGTTGAATGCTTATCTCATTACGAATCAAGTCAACGGCAATTTGCGGCGCCGATATGGATTCCTTTGGGATAGACATCACGCCATCTCTGACCATTTTCATTCTAGGGATATCAACAAACTCTTGACGTTTTGGCGCGGGTTGGATAGCGCGTCTTTTCGCGTCTTCAAATAATTCTCTAAAGAGTTTTTGGTTTTGCTTTCGTTGTTCCATTTATTTTTTACAAACCTTTAATTCGTGCTTCCCATAAAACCGCACTTTCCCTGTTGTTTTCGGCAAGTGTCGAGGTGTTAATCCGTTCGCCCCTGTGGTAACAATCTTTTTACAAACAGGGCATGAATATTGATCAGGAAAAATTACGGACCGAACAGATTTCATTATCGACCCTTTGCACTCATGAATTTTCATTGCGGTAAATTTTCAATATATTTCGTCATCCATTTGTCTGACTCATATGTCGCTTTTTTTAGGTAGTTGTCCAGCATAATTTGCTCTTTTGTTCTTTGCTCTTTTGTTTTTTCTGGGTAGGTCATCTCAACAACTTGAACACATTGTTGCGGTGGTTGTTGATAAAGGCTGCTTTGTTCAACTGTTTTAAATAGATTGAGCGCAAAATTTCCGATCATGATAATTTCAGTAATTCCCATAAAATTATAATCCTCCTCTGAAAATGGGGCTTCCGTTTTTAATCCATTCTTCATACGTCGGATGTTTCGGGACTTTTATCCCCACTTCTTTTAACTCCTCGGCTCCAACATTCCCTTTTTCCGGCAATGACGGATGGTTGCTTTCGATGATGAAAAAAGAGGCATAAGGTTTTATTTCTTCAAATCCCGGATTGTAATAAGCGAACTTTGCGACCACTTTTGTTTTGCTCATGACTTCCTTAAAGGTTGTCTGGCCTTCCATTTCAAGTGCGTTTTGTCTTTGACGTGAAAACCCGGCATACCACGCGCTTTTTCTAGCGGCCTCAAGAATAGTTTGCTCATCTTTGCTGAGTGACCGCCCGTCCCGTTTCGCACGCTCAGCAACAACACCGGCACGAATTAGCATAGATTCAACGTTTGTTCCGTTCATACTTTTACCACCTTTTCCGGGTAAAACACGCTGATCAACAAATCAATCACTTTCAATTCTTCATTTAATTCCCGGATTCTTTCACGTCGCTTTTTTTCGTTGCTTGCTTTTTCTTTTTTCTCTTTCAAATATGAAAGTGTGTTTAAAATATCTTTTCTTTCGAGTAGTAAATGTGGGTAGTCGTTCATATTAATACCCCAAGAAATAACGAACGTCTTGAACGTGGTAGGTTTCAACGTCACCGAATTGTTTAAAAAAGAAGTCCAAATCAAACGCGCTCATCGAATGGTCTTTAATCATCTTTACTGCTTCGTCTTTCGTGATCATGTTTTTCATATGCGGCCCCCATATGTTTCGATTTGCTTATAACTAATTATGTCCCCTGATATCATAATTGTCAACAAGTATTATGTAGATATAATATTGGATGGTGTTTTCGATGCGATAATATAGGTCAAAAGACGGCCTAATTTGTTTATTAAATGTCGCTTTAAAACGTGCAAATCAGGGCCATATTCAAGGGAAGGCTCACGGGCCATTAAGATGTTTTTTTGGGCTGCTGTTTTAATCAAATTAAGGCATTTGTTGTCATACTGGAATCGTTTAATTGACTCTATTTTCGCCGTTTCCAAAGACATTTCCGTATTCCAAAATCCACCGTTTATCTCTTTCGATATTGTCACAATTCTGTCATCAATAAACTTCTTTTCAAAATCTTCAAGTCCATTGTAATAAGCAATGAGGATTCTATTTTCCCTGTCTTCATTTGGCTCCGACTCAGATTTATTTTCTTTCTCTTTCCCTGAACTTTCCGTCAACCTTAATTTATTCCCTCGTGTGGAAGTTAGCTTAAACCCGCTTACAGTTTGAGACTTTTCTATTTGACAAAGTGCCACACGATGCCCACAAGAAAGCGTTTTCCCCACTATCCCCTTACATGCTTTTTTTAGGATCATATAATCACTATCTCTTGAATAGGAAATCCCAATCGCATCACAAACCGCGTGAAGGTCTTTATGGAAATAATCCTGATTTGAAAGCATACGATCCAAATAAAACAAAAGGGCTAGTTCCGTATCTGATTTCAATGAAAGAATGGTTGTCATTAAAAGTGGTTTCCAGAAACCGGCCCGCATATTGTCCACAATTTCTTTCGGGAGGCGAAACTTTGAAAGTTCAAAATATTTATCACTCTTCTCGCGTTCAAATAAATCAACCCTTGAAAGCAAAGGGAATGAAACCATTGTTGTTCGCGTCACCCCGTTTTCTTGAAACGTTCCGTGGAAATGAATAAACGTCATACTGATATTCTCTATTTGTTTTTTAAGTTCTTTCTTTTCAAATCCCCCGATTCCCGTTTTCCGTTTAACTCCGGGTTTTAAATCCCGGATAATGGAGTTTTGGAAATCGAAGAATTCCCCACTTTCAGGCATCCCCGCTTTTTCATAAATGGCCATGATTGCCATATAAAGTTTTGTTTCTCCGAGGGTTAACCTTCTGGTTCCTTCTACTTTTCCGTTCCCTGTTTCAAATACCCACTTTCCATTGTCCCGTCCCCTCACATGAACAATCGGGAGCTTCGCTAGATTTAAATCTAAATGGCATATTTCCATTTCTTTATCTTTCATGTTTTTGTCCCCTTTTTGATTAAAATTCAGCGAAGCGATACATATATCTTCAAAAAACCCAAGAAAACCTAAAAGACCCTAAGCGGTCGAAAATTGATCAAACGAATTGAATATTAATCATTTGAAGTTTTTGCTCCCGAAGGATCCCCCTCACTTCAGCGAAGGATCCCCCTCACTTCAGCGAAGGATCCCCCTCACTTCAGCGAAGGATCCCCCTCACTTCAAAAATCAAATCCCGAAGGATCCCCCTCACTTCAAAAGTCCACACCTTTCCAATCCCAAGTAATCCCATCCGCTCCCACCAACCCCTTAAAATTAAAAATTCCCCCGGGATTTATGGCCAACGTTTAATCTTTTAACGAAAACCGCATCTTTATGCGTCCAAAAATAAAAACGCCGCAAATCGCGTTTTAGGCCCGTTAAACCCGAACCCCCGTTTCAAAGAGCGACAAAACCCGACATTCCCGGTTTTCAGCCTTTGGAATCCAAAGGAAATTCGCGTTCGTATAGGGGGCTAATAAATAGCGACATTCTTGCCACAATTGGCGGATGGTTTCGTTTTCTGGGGCGGGGCGGTTGGTGGTAAAGGATTCGATGACCATTCGGCTATCGTTTCGGAACGCACAATAATGGTCGGTCCAGTTCCGGTCAACCATCCATTTAAGGGCTTCCCTTAACGCGATAAACCGGGAAATAAGATCGTTTCCGCTGAATTCGGGAAGGTTTGGGATCGGGCCGGAATCTTTAAATGTTTGTTGGCCGTTTAAGTGGGCGATGAAGGACCAAGCGGAGTCATGCGGCGGAAATTCGTGATAGATGCCATCGAAATAAATCGTGATGTTGTCGGCGCGGTTGGGTTTCTTTGGTGGTGGCATACGCTCAATGGTTCTCCGTTGTTTTGATTGAAAGCGCGGAAGTTCTAGCACATTTTAAAACGTGATATCAGCATTATTTAAAAATAATCCTTCCCTAAGAAAATAAAAAGCTTTAAGTCGAACTTTGTGCAATGGAAACAGAAATTACAGTTCAAAAACTTTGTGATGGTTGGCTTTTTTTCATGCCGTTATGTCCTTCAACCAACGCGAGGATGCAGCCGGTACGCATGGGTCGGCACTGTCAATCCATCCTGACAACAGAGGCAAGAAACTACATCGCCTCGACGGCCATTCAGTTGAAGGCGCACATGAAAGTAAACAAGATTAAACCGATCGAAACTTTCACTTATATGGATTTGTGGTTTATTTTGCCGAGAACGAATTGTGACGCTCATAATTACGGAAAAGTGTTGTTTGACGCCATGGAAGAAGGCGGGTTTGTTACGAACGACAAGTTCATTTTGCCGCGAATTATGGGTGTGTCTTTTGATGCGAAAAATAGCGCCGTTGTCGCCAAGATCCCGTTTTGTCGTACCGCTCCTAAGCCTTGATCAAGGTGTAAATTGGGCCGCTTGTTTGGTGTGTCGCCTAACACATCCCAACGGCGGCCCTTTTTTATTCATGATATTAAAATAGGCGTTGACTTCTAACGTAATCTCTAATATCATGGATGACAACAACGAACGCCATGGAGGTCTTCTTATGTTGCCGCAAAAGTCAGAACAAAACGCACCAACCGAACCTGTTAAATCACCCGCCCTTCATGTCGTAAACCCACAAAGAATGGACCGCACAAAATACATTGGCGGAACTGATGCCGCCGCGATTTGCGGACTCTCGCAATGGAAAACACCAATACAAGTTTGGGCTTTGAAGACCGGGAAAATTCAAGAGGAAGATATTAGCGACAAGCTTCCCGTGAAACTCGGAATCAAACTTGAACAAACTGTTTGCGAATTGTTTATGGAGGAAACGGGAAAGAAATTACACCGGGTTAACGAAACACTTTTTCATCCGAAACATAAATTCATTGGCGCAAATATTGATCGCCGGGTTGTTGGTGAGAACGCTATCTTTGAAGCGAAAACATGCTCCGCCTACAAAGATAAAGAATGGGCGAACGGAGAAATCCCCGCTGACTATATTCTGCAATGCCATCATTATTTGATGGTCACGGGCGCAGAACGTTGTTTTCTCGCCGTCTTAATCGGGAACCATGATTTCCAAATCAGAATTATTGAACGGGACGAAAAAGTCATGGCGTCATTACTGGAAAGAGAGGTTTTATTCTGGAAGGATTATGTTGAAGCCGACATCATGCCGTGGGTTGTGACGCATAGAGATGGCGACACTATTTCCCAATTGTATCCCGTGGCCGATGACGCAAAAGAAATAACGCTGGGTGATGATGCGAATAAACTAGTCGAAAACCTAAAAGCTTTTGAGGCCGATCAAAAGAATCTCGACAATATGATTGAGCAACACAAAAACGAACTTAAACTTTTGTTGGGTGACGCCATCCAAGGATCCACCGGCATCAACCGCGTTCGCTGGATTAATTCCAAGCAATCAAGACTTGATGGAAAAAGTTTATTGGAAAAATATCCTGACATTCACAAAGAATTTTATAGCAGTTCCCCCGTTAGGCGATTCAGTTATGGGGCAATTAAGAAGGAAAAGGAAGGATAAGCACATGGCAAAATTAGGCGACATTCAGAATTCAATTCAAGGAAATAATTTAACAGCGGCCCCGGCGCGGTTGGCTCAATTATTGGGGCGCGTTGACATTAAAGAAAAGTTTCAAGAAATGCTTGGGAAGAAATCAGCGGGTTTTCTTTCATCAATATTGTCGCTTTATAATTCAACGCCACAACTGCAATCGTGTGATCCCATGTCGATCATTGCCTCCGCTGCCATTGCCGCAACTCTTGACCTTCCAATTAACCAAAACTTTGGATACGCGTATCTTATTCCATATGGGAATCAGTGCCAGTTTCAATTGGGATATAAAGGAATTATCCAATTAGCCATGCGGACCAGTATGTATAAAACAATCAGCGCGGCTGAAGTTTATGAAGGTGAACTTGTCAGGTATAACCGCATCACGGGCGAAACGGAAATTGATGAAAGCAAACGTAAGTCCGATAAGATTATTGGATATGTCGCTTATTTCAAACTCTTAAGTGGATTCGAGAAATATTTATTTATGACGGTTGATCAAATCGACGCACACGCAAAAAAGTTTTCCAAATCGTATGGAAGATCAAGCGGACCATGGTCAACCAACAAAGAAGCCATGATGCAAAAAACGCCGCTCAAACTATTGCTTTCAAAATACGGTGTTCTCTCAATTGAAATGCAAACAGGAATGACGTTTGATCAAGCGGCCGTTAAGAAACTCGAAAACCCAATTCCAGAATATATTGACGGGGTTGAAATCAACGACGCGATAGAACCCGCCGACATTCCAACGCCGGACGTGAAATAATGAAACTTCTCGGTTTGTACGTTACGCAGCTTTTGATTGGGTGGGCGTGGTTGGCCTATAGAAAATTTAAAAATGAAAAAGAAACCGGCCATGAATAAGAAGTGGAGGTGTACACATAAGAAGCTTAAAAAGAAAATTAAAAAAAGTGTCGCCTGTTTCCTTTGCGGGAAGCTAAAACCGAAATAAATTTGTCCGTGGAAAAACGATAGGGGGATGGAAACATTCGTCTTTCTGGATTCTTAGACGCCGGGTCGGGTTGGCCACCTCTGGCTTTGGGTTTGGATAGTCCTATGCAGGCTTATAGGCCACGGGCATCTTTCACCATGAAGACTTCATGTCGGGATTGGTGATGATACAGCCCTGGGCGGGGAGGTTGACGTTATGCGTCAATCGTTGATCCGCTTGGGGTTTATAGTTTACGGTTTACAGTAACCCATAAACTTTTGGACCATTTGTCTAACATCACGAAAATGGTGCGGATGCTATCCGTTTAACGCCGAGAATAACGGCCACGGACATTAATTTTGCAGGTGCGGCGTGGACGGTGACACGCCCCAGGGAGTTAAGGCATGGCCTTTGCACTTACCCTGGATTCAGGCCAAGCCGGTTCAATTCCGGCCACCTGCAATTAATTTAAATGGGGGATGTATGAGCGACATCAAGAAAGAAGGCGATAAGCCAGCGTATCCGACAGACGTATCTCCGACTCAGGAATACACCGATATTCAAGGTGGGATGACCATTCGCCAAGCCTACAAGATGGCGGCTTTGCAGGGGCTATTGGCTGATTCGGAAAACATGAATGATGCTAGCCAGAACGCCGAAGTTGCTGGTAGGTTTGCCGACGCCATGATTAAAGAGGACATCGACCATGCGGAGAAAATGAAATGAGTATATGCCCACACTGTGGTCAGGCTGTAGGCGATCAAATGCAACACCAATGTAAGGGGAACTGAAATGAGCGAGAACAAAGAAGAACTTAAAGGATACGTTCCTAGATTTCATTACGAGATTTGCCCCGCCTGTGGAACAAATTCTGACAACCAAACTTCTTGCTGTCGTAACAATGTTCTAACGCAAAATAGGTGTGCAGATGAAATCATGAAAAGAGTTCTTGTAGAAAAACAGCTTGCCGAGATGAAAGTGAACGCAGAGAAAGAAATCGGCCTTTTAAAAAGCAATATTAAATCGCTATGTACGGATCAACTATTACAGCTTGCCGAGAAAGACCGGCTGCTACAGAAAGCGGTGGAAGGGTTGGATCATATTAAAGCCCACCAAGAGATGTGTATGAAGGGTGAAGTTCAACTCTCAGCAACTTGGTTAATCGCGAAAAACTATCTTGAAGAAATCCGCAGCTCGGTCGGGGGTTCTAAATGAACAGGGTATATTGGTCTAAAAACCATGATCCATATGAATGGCCAGAGGGAGTAAAGACCTTTTATTTCCCCTTTGCAGAGAAAGTGATGCAGTACTCTTTGGGGAGAAAACTAGTCCTTTTGTATTTGCGTATCCGTTTAGTATTTGGGGGTGGGGAATGAAAAGCAAAATCATTGTTGCGTGGGCTGAAAAGCTAACCGCCAAGGAAATAGAAGATCGGCTTTTTTGGGCGGTATATGAAGCAAATGAAAAGTTTGGCAAAGAGCGCGTCAAAGCGGAAATGGATTTTGTGTTCGACAGGCGGACGCTTGAAATCACATTCACGTCCGCGAACGAAATCAATTACTTTGTTAGTAACCGTGTTTTAGGGCGACAAGGGAATGGGTTAGAAATAGGTGAAGATTCGTCGGCATTTTCTGCAGCAGATTTTAGGCCATGAGCGACAAAAACACCGAAAAAAGAATAACAGTCATGTATGAATCTTTGATGGATATAAGCCACATGGATAAAGGGCATGATTGTAAATGCCAGTGTGCGAATCATTGTATCGACCATGCTCAGGATGCTCTCAAGAAGGAGAACGACTTGAGGTGGGAAGCCACGAAGGTAGACCGTTGTTTTGGGTTCCATCTGCCAGATATGGATCGACTTTTTAAGGGAATGACAAAGTGGCATTGGGGAAGCAAGAAACATTTAACAACCGAATGGAAAGAACTGGCCGCGTCAATCAGGGTATCCATGAATCATTCACCATATTACGGGAGCGCAGATATTCTTCACCGTTGGTTTGGTAAATGGAAAAAATACCACGATCGCCTGAAGGCAGAGCAAGAGAAGGGAGAGAAGTGATGTTTGTTTGGAATGGGCCACTATCAAAAGTAGTTTTAATGTCGGATACAACTGGATGGACTTTTAAGTTTTACGGTTTTACTTTTGGCCAATTTGCCTTTGGCCTGATACGGAGATTAAAGCCATGAGCATGACAGTTAAAGAAGCTGAAGAGATTGTTAAACCAAAAGACTCCTATGTGGGACCGGAGGAGGCCATGAATATTGCCAGTGCCGCTGGATTTATGGCTTGCCACGAACTGTACAAGCCTTTGGTGGAGGCTTTGGAGCATGCTTTGCGTGTAGCATTATTAAACGAGAATGTAGACGGAGCGCATACCGGGCAAAATCGTGTACAGATAGAAAGCGCACTTTACCGCTACCGCAAAAACATCCTGGGCGATAAATGAATGCTCACCGTTGGATCCTGTTTCAGCGGAATAGGTGGACTAGAACTTGGCTTGGAATGGACGGGCGGCTTTGAAACGCGCTGGCAGATTGAACTCGACCCCTATGCGTCGAAAGCCCTCGCCAAGCACTGGCCCAGCGTCCAGCGATTTACCGACATCACCACCGTCAGCCATCCCCCCGCCGTCGATGTTATTTGCGGAGGTTTCCCTTGCCAAGATGTCTCCTTGGCTGGTGCCAGAGCGGGGCTGGAAGGAAAGCGATCGACTCTTTGGTGGGAAATGTTTCGACTCATTTGCGAAATTAGACCCCAATGGGTTGTGGCTGAAAACGTTCCAGGGCTTCTCTCAAGTGATGATGGACGGTTCTTTGGAAACATCCTCAGAGACTTGGCCAGCGCAGGGTACGATGCGGAATGGGGAATGCTATCAGCGGCCGGAGTGGGAGCAAACCACATCCGAAAAAGAATTTTTATTTTGGCCCACCCCGCGGGCAAACAAAATCGGCGGGTACAGCAGCGAGGGGTACAGCCCGACATTAGAACAGATGGTGCAGTGGTCGACACCAAAGGCAAATCAGAGGGGAGACTGTCCATCGGAAAGAAAAAGGAAATCTCCCAGTCTCGAATCTATGGTGAAATTCGCCACGCCGCAAGCAAGAGACTTTCGGAGTGGGCAACCGAAAAGATACAAGGACCCGAATCGATCCAAAAATTTAAACGATCAGATTGGTGGGCAATTGAACCCGACGTGGGTCGAGTGGCTCATGGGGTTCCCCGTCGGGTGGACAGACTTAAGTGCCTTGGAAACGCCGTCGTCCCGCAAGTCGCGCAAAGGATCGGACAAATGATTTTGGATTACGAAAACTCATGAAACTCATCCTCTGCACCCTATTCGCCATCACAATGTTTGTTCTATTTTGGTCAGTGCCGTTCTATTGGGGTAAATAATTGATGAAAAATAAGATCGTTCGTTTTTACAACATGGAAGTAAGCAGCTACGGTCAGCCTTTTATTGTTTGTAAGAAGTGTTTAAAAGATCAGCAAATACCAGAACAATGTACCTTAGATGAGATGGGCGAAACGAAACGGCACTGTGAAAACTGCGGAAAGAAGCCATGAGTATGACAGTTAAATATTTCCTACTCCTAGCCTGGATCATAACATGGCGCGCCGAATGGGACGTGTTAAGATTTTGCCCTGGATACTATGACGAGATTCGCGGAGAAAACAGGCCGGAGTCAGAGCGCCTTTACTGCAAAGAATCTGTTTTCAATTGGCGACATAAAGAGTTTCAACAGTTTGACGAGTTGTTGGAATTTAGAAAGAATGAATTGATGTCTTCAACAGGAACGGTGATAACCAATATTAGCGTTAGGAAGGTTAAGGATTGATCCTTTCTATAATGATTCTCGGGCTATGCGCTTTTTTCTATGTTTTGGGCTGGAATATTGGATTTGAAAAAGGAAGATACAGAGATTAAAACCGCAGCGTTCCCATCACCCACGGAGAAAATCCGTCATGTTCCATCCCCCCCACCTGAATATCAATCCTGTTATTAATCCCATACCCAACAAACAAAGCCTTCCCGTCAAAATCCGGCGTCAAACGATTAACCCCAAGGGTTAAGAGATATCTATCCGAACGGACCGGCGTCATCGCTACCGCCAAGGGAACGGGCGCGGATGTCGAACTGGTTTCCGCCTCATATTCAATCGGGGCGCGGGTTTCAACGATAATCGTTTCCGTTTTTCCCGGAACCTCTTTTATCTTGGTGATGATTCTAACCGGACCTTGCCGGTAAACGATTTTTTCAACAACATTAATTTCTGGATTGGAATAAACAAGCTGCGCTTTTTTCAGGCTGACTGACGTCTCATGCCACATGGTTATTGTGTAAAGAAGCGCAATAATCAAAACCAACAGGATGCAATTTTTTGGCTTGATGTATTTGATCAGGTAAGAATAAATCATTGTGGTGTCGGCGTTATCGTTTCAACGGTCTTTGTGGTTTCGGTAACGGAATTAATTTTTGTGGCAATCGATCCAATCACACGGTCGCCAAGTTTTCTGATTAATTCGTCAACAATCGTTCCAAGCCCAATCAAGGCCCCGGATAGTAATACGCAATTCCACCATAGATCCCACGGCATGTCGGCGCGTGATTTGAATGTGTTTGCCACGGCAAACAACCAAATCCCAAACGCCACTTTACGGGATTGTTTCCCGATCAACACTTCAAACACAAAGCGCACAACTCCGGGCTCTTTTTGGCGGCGGTCTATTTCTGGAACGATATTATCAGGCATATTATTATCCCCTTTTTCTGTTTGGTCGGATTGCCTTGATCCGTTTCTCTGACATCTTAAAAACCCATAATGAATGAGCATCGTGCATCGATATCCCGTCATAACCATAACGGGACGGAATAAATTTCGCAAAGGAAAAACCGTGTTTCTTTATTTGGGCATCGCTCAAACATTGCTTGAGTGAATCATGGCAAAGGATTGGGGTACTCTTTGATACCTCAAGCATATGGTGGGCCATGTTGATATGTCGGCCACGCAAAACAGTCTTTCCACTTTTCTTGATCTTTCTATGAACGTAGCCGGACGCAATTCGTATTCTAAACCCCGCTGGTTTTGGGGGCTCTTTGTCACGGATCAGCTTTTGGATTCTTTTATAAATGCCCCATAGATTAACGAGCGCATCCGCAACAATTGAGCAATTATGGCCCTTCACCAAATCCACCGAACACAAAAAGCCATCCCCGGTATCCTGAAAGGAATAACCGCTTTTCCGTTCTACCTCATCAATAATCCCGTCGAATTTGTCAAAGAACGGACTAAACTCCATCAAGTCATTTGTGACGGATTCCTCAAATGCGGTGAAGCCGGTTATGTCTCCAAAGGCAACAATAATGCGGGTTTTCTCTGATCGCTCATAAGCCATTCATGTGTCCTTTTATTTAGAAACCGTCGCATCGGATTTGAAAATTTTTTCATACGCAACATTGATCCCCTTTTGCCCTATGAACACGAATAACGCCCCAACCAACCCATAAATAAAAGTCTTTTTCATGAATCCAATTTCTTTTTCTATGGGCGCCAACTTATGATCGTCGAAATTCTTAATCATAAGCCTGGTATGGTCGGCTGATTCTCTGACAACCGCTTTCATGTCGATGGTTGATAGCTCGAGTTTGTGGGAGAGGTCGGCAATTGAAAGTTTTATCTCGCTGTTCTCTTTCCGAACCTCGTTCAACGACGGAGAAACCCCGTTGTTGATTCGGTTCATGAGTTCTTTAATCTCGTGGGCAAGTTCCGTATAGTCGCGTTGACCGTTTGAAATCTTCGTGTCATGCTCTGACACGCGCCGATCAAGGGATGCGAGATAATCGACTTCGTTCATGTTCGCGCCCCTTCAAATTCGAACGGGACGCCTTTTTCGCGAATGGGCCTTACTTCAAGATGAAGATGTGGCCCGGACGATTTGCCCGTGTTTCCAGAAAGGCCAATCCGTTTTCCCGCTTCGATGTACTCGCCTTCTTTAACATCGATATGGGACATATGGCCGTAGTAAACCTGGTAAGGGGTGTTATTAATCCTCACGTACTGGCAAACGTAAAACCCAAATCCTTCTTTTTCGTCATGGCTGTTTTGCCACCCGGCCTTGATAACTTCTCCGCCAATCGCCGCAACAATAGGGGTTCCGACCGGAACCGCGAAATCAACCCCGTAGTGCATCGATGACTCGACGCCCGTCACGGGGTCTTTCCTTTTTCCGTAGGGGCTGGAAATTGGGAACGTCCAGGCTACGGGGCGAAAGACTTTAATCATGATAAAAAGTTGTGCGCTTCATATGAATGTTGATAAGCGCAAACCCGGCTTCGTCGCGAGCGTCCCCGCGCCGGTCGGTGAAATTGTTTTTCACAAAAGTTTCGATAACTCGCATATAGCACCAAAGACGGCGACCGTTAAAATCACAATCATGGATTGATGAAAGTTTCCTGCGTTTGATGCCAGAACGGACATCGCAAATAGAAAAGATAGTTTTGTCATTGTTGTATCCCCTTTAGGTATGGGGCCAATACCGGCTGGCCCTGAAGGAGCTTCCTTACAACATCTTGAAGCGGAGTCCCTTGAGTTTTTGCGTTGACAGCGGAAAGGACGTTCCCGGTTTTTGTGTTTTCAAAAATGTTCCCCATCTTTGACGCGCCTTTGATCCCCGCTCCAATTAAACGAGGAGAGGTCATCGCCATTGTTGTGGCCCCGGCCAAAATCGGCAAAGGGTTTAGCGTTGCTGTCCCGGCTCCAACAGCTCCGAGTGAAACGTTTTTCATGAGGTTTGCAAAAAACCCTTTCCCGAGGTTTTGACTATATACTTGGCGTGTCAATTCCTCCATCGCTGGTTCCAAAATATTCTGGCCAGTCAGTTTTTCCACCTTCTTGATGTAATCAACTTTTGTTTTTGTTTTCCCTGACGTCAGCCAACTGGAATCACCTCTCATGATCCGCATCATCAAATCTTTCGATTTTCCTGGATCTGACAAATCGCGCTGCACCGTGTCATAGATGCCGTTTAGTTCGCTCCATGCTTTATCGGCTACTTCCAATTTCTTGCCACCTGGAATGTCGCCTCTCAGCTTGTCGAGGTCAGAAGAAATTCTTTTAAAGGCCGCGTCTTTCGCGGTGTCGATTGGTTGGAGTGTTATTGGGGCTTTGTTGTATTCCGCTTGCCGTTGCGTTTCGCGTTTAAGGCGGGTCAATATTTCAAGCTTTTCTTTGTTTCCTATTTTAAGGATGTTTGTATTTGATTTTGGGGTTCCAACATACTGTTTGTAAAGTTTGCTTAGCGCCTGTTGGTCGTTTTTAACGAAAGCCTCTGTAGCCAAGTTTTTATTGATAAGCAAATCGTCATACGAATGCGCTTCTTTGGGAACTGTCGTCAACTTGCCCGGCTTGAATCCTGTTGTTTTTTTCTCAGTGATTATTTCCCCGGGGGTAAATTTCTTTGATGCTTTTTGGCCCATTAAAACGTTCCCAGCGGGAACATCAACAGAAACCAGTTTTTGGGCAACGGGGACATCAGAAATAACAGGGTTTATTCTTTGAGCAATGGGCGTATCAACAATTTCCTGCATTGGCCCGTCGATTCCCGTATATTTTTTATAAATTTTCCCGATTGATTTCCCGACGGATGACTTTGTGTTTTGCAAAGCTGTGATGATTGGCTTTCCAACAACTTCATTTAAAGCGGATTCTTCAACGGGTTTCTGCGAAAGGATCGATGGTTTCTTTAATGCCATTTGTGTGGCCAATTCAGGGATGCCAGCGGTTGAGCGAACAACACCGGGCAACAGAGCCTTTGCCACCTTTGATGTTCCCCTCGCAACTTCTCTCCCGATAACCCCAGGCGCGGCAACAACCGCATCAATCGGAGCGGCCGCCACCGACGGAGAAATCTTTCCAAGCAATAACGCCATTGCGGTATCCTCGACGGTTCCCGTTGTTCCACGCGGAGCGTGATACGCGGCCCGCGCAGATTCGAGAGGGTTTCCGGTGGCGATACCGCCAACAGCACCGGCACCGGCGCGCAAAACTTTGTTGACCACGGAAAACGGATTCTCTGGATTCTTTCCACCGAAAAGCGTCGGGGCTTTCATGGTTCGGCCTTCAATCGCGCCCGCCGCCGCTTCTCCGACGGCTTCAAAAGGCGCGTTTAAAACATTCAGGCCGAACTTCCCAACATTCGCAGCGGCCACGTCGGCTTTTTGCAAAACGCCTTTGGGTTTCTTTGTGTACGTCTTAAACATTCCCTGAATTCCACCGGGGCCAGCGGAATCGTCGGCAACATCTTCCCAATCGTCGATGACGGCTTCCGCTTTCTTAACCGGGACATCTTCCCAATCGTTGATTGCCGAGTTATTGTTGGCCATCGATAATTTCCTCTGTTCCGTCGGAATAGACTAATTTTGTTTTGTTGGCTGATTTGGAATATTGTCTCTTTGTTACGGTCTTTCCCTTGGATGCTCCCGGCGGTGGTGTTTGGCCTGAATTGTCTGGAGTCCTCATCGGTCCAGCAATTTGGTTAAGGCCATCAATTACTGTTTGGCGGTTGATTCTTTTTTGTTCCAATACATCGGGGCCGTCGCCAGCTTGAGGGAAATATTGCAAGTTCCCATTTTCCATTTCTTCATCGCGGACCGTTGCGCCGGATTCCCTTCTCAGCGTTGCATTAATGAAGTTTCTTTTTAACTGCTGATAGGATTGGACATCTTCAGGCTGTAGAATATTTGGCAAAAACTTCTTTGCGCCTGTACCAACAGAGGCGGGATCAAATCCCTTTGAAATAAGTGAATCCAATTGCGTGTTTGCCTGGTTTGCGCGGGTTCCATAAAGCCCTGCGTTAGACTGATCAAGCGACGGCGTTTTTGGATAAAGAATTCCACCACCAGGGACATCCCCGGTTCGGGCATCCGCCGGATTCTTTGAGTTGTAAAATACTGGTTTCCCGGTAGCGTCAACCCCTCCCATCATAAAAGAACCGCCGGAGTTTTCCTTTTTCCATTTAGTCAAATCATCCAACGTGATATTGCCGTCCCTGTACTGTTGCACCATTATTTCTTCGACATTATTCGGAATCTCCGGCTGTTTCGGTTCCGGAGTCTTAACCATCTTGTATGACTTCCGCCCCTGCTCGTCGACGCTCCATTGCCTTTCAAACTTTCCCGCCGGTGTTGGTGGCGTGGAAACTGGCGCGGTTGCGGCTTGGCCTTCCCTTATCGCCATTTCCGACTGTTGCGCCATGTCCTGTTCAAACAGTTTTGCTTGCTCTCTCATGGCATCCGTTTGTTCTTTTTTTTGTTGTATCTCGACCAGTTGCTGCGCTATTTGAGCCCGACGAGCATCGTTTTGGGTATTGGAATCTCGAATTTTCAAACCCTCCGAATACCCTTCCGATGCCCCGTTGATAATGTCAGCCAATTGAGAAAACGGGCTCTTTTTTGTTTTTGCTTGAGCGGCCAAAATTAATTCTTGAACTGAGGCGACCATGTGATTATCCCCCAGCCTTTGCGGCCATGATCTTACTCCCACCACTTATAACAGACTGTAAAAGATCCATGTATGGATTTGGATTTTGAACGGTTACTTCCGGGACCCCGAATTGGGCGTTTGTGCTGGCCAAACTCTGCGCTGTATTGAGTGGCATCAATAACTCATTTCTCTTTCTCAATTTCTCTGCGTCAGCCGATTTAATCCGCGCATCGTTTAAGGTTCTCTCAAGCCCTCCGTAGTTAAACGCGGATGAGATACGCCCTTGATTAATATTTTCCTGCGCTGTCCCTGATTGATAAGCCAATGGGATTGCTTGAAGTCTGCGATTGAGAGCGTCATTGGTAAGGCTGGCAAGCTGCGCGGTTAATGTTTCGTTCCCTCGCGCCTGGATATCGCCAAGGCCTTTCACGGTGTTGGTTGAATAGAGGTTCCCGGCAAACCCGGCGTTTCTTTTTAAAGCGGTGTTGCTATCTTTGATTTGTCGATCAACTTGGGCCTTGAACGGATCGAATTGGGATTGGATGAAGTTGGGATCAGGGTTAAGCAAGTCTTTTAATGCGGCGTCCCCCATTTGATATTGTTCAGGGATTCCAGAGGAAAGCAATTTTTGGAGTTCGGAGGTTCCCTGATCTTCGATTCCCGTGGTGTTGAAATCGCCATAACCCAGCCCGATGTCTTCTCCGGCTTTAAAGCTCCCAAACTGGCCCGTGTTCATGAATTGGGCAAGCTTTTGTCTTGCAGCCCTTTGTTCAGGCGTTTCCATCACCTCTTGTCTTTGAGTGGTGGAATTGTTCTTTAGGGCCTTGTCTACTATCCCTAAACCCGTCATTGGCGCCACTTTATCAACAACCCCTGAAACCTTAGAAAACAATCCCATAGTTAAATCCTTTTAAAAATTATTTGTTGTTCTTTTCGGCGTTACGCCGTGTGTTAATTTGAGTCCCTTTATTAATTCGCTTTAATACAAATCGCCATATACGGAGTCCCCGATTCATTCACGGTAATAAAAGCCCCGAGCGCGATATTGGTTGAGTCCACGGATGTGATGCCGGTTGATCGACTGATTCCGTCAAAGTCTCTCCCATTTGTAATTCCATTCACCCAAATATGCGGGATGAGGTTAAGCGCCCCCGTGTAAATGATGATAACGATGTCTGGTACTGCGCCCACTCCATGGGCGACGTTTTGCGTTCCGCCGTTTCCTGTATAGCTAACACGCTTTATAAGCGATGTCGTTGTCCCGGTCCCGCCATTGGCCGTTCCAAGCGTTCCCGTTATTTTGCTGGCCGCAACGTCGTTAACTTTGGCATCGGTGACCGCCAACGCCGAGATCTTCCCGGTTGTTACGCCAAGATCGTTAATTTTCCCTGTTGTAACAGCCAAGTCGTTTATCTTCCCTGTCGTTACGGCGAGGTCATTAATTTTTCCCGTTGTAACAGCGAGGTCGTTGATTTTGCTTGTAATGATTCCAAGCAAAGGAACCAAATCGTAAGCGGTCCAGGCCGATCCCGTGTAATATTCCAACTGGAAAAGCTGTGTGTTGAAATAAAGTTGTCCTGTCTCCGGTGAACTGGGCCGTCCGGCTGTTGCGCCGCGCTGACCTGTCCAGTGATAGGTTGGGTTGGCGGTGTCGGCTCCCGGAAAAACGCCGTCCTCAGAAAGAGCGTCTGCTATATCGCTTTTAAATTCTCTGATGACATTATCGCCCAAACTTATATTGTCGGATCCCGCCGGTGAAGTTATATCCCATGTCATGTTTTAATCCCCTTTAAAAGACAATAAGCGTAACGGTGGACGATGCCACGTTGCACTTTAAAAATAAATTCGTTTTCGTGCTGGCCGCACTTCGATAAATCACCCCGGCTTTGTCGATGTCGGCGATAATAAAGCCGGTTGGAACCTTGCCAAGTGTGTGCGTCACGCTGTCCTGCGTGTCCGGCGTAGCGTTTGACGTGTAGGTCACATAAACACAATCAACGTTGTCACTGAAACTAATCCCTGAATCCAAAATGCTTTGCAGATTGTCGGCCTGATCGTCTAAGACTGTGACAATGTTTTTATCGAAGGGCCGAAACAGCTTTATGTCGCCTGTGAATAGCGTCGGGAAAGAGGGGCGTTTGTAGGTCGTCATTTTCTCGACTCTCTTTGTGAAAATTGAACCTGATATTTTTTTAAATGAAATAATTCTTCGTCTTGGTTGTTGTAGAAACGGAACCGGATTTGTGAACTAACCACGTCGAAGTAAACATTCAAAGGCGCATCATCCGACGGATAATCAGAGGCAAGCGTTAGCGTTGTTGCCAATACCCATGAAGATCCGCCATTAATCGAATAGTAAACCTTCATCGATTGGCCCTTCGCCCAAACACTTAAGCCTTTCCAGCGGAACATCGTGCTGATATCGGGGACGCCCAAATCCGCAGCGGTAAAGTCTTTCGTATCCCAAATAGATTCGACGGCCGTCCCGTTATCATCATTAGATGTTGGCGTTCTCTCTGTCGAAATTCCGCTTGAATCACCGAAAATAACAATCGGGTTTAACGATTGATTGATATTTGAATTCCAAATAAGGGAAGAAGAATCCCATGTGGACGTCATGTCATCCCATGTTAGGTCGGTGGTATTTAAGAAAAGACCAAGGGCGGTTAAGTTCGTTCGATAGTCTTTATAGATTTGTCCGGTTCGCCAGTTGTATTTGTAGACGGTGTTGGGCTCGGTGTCGGATCCAATCGGGACACAAACCCAGTATTCGTCGACTTCTTTGATAAAAATCCCCTGCGCTTTATAAAGATAGGCCGAATTCATTTCCTCGCGTAGTTCATCTTGCATCGGAGAGTCGATCAGGGGGGCGGTAACGCCGTTAAAGAGGTGAATCCCATCGCTGGCCAGAAATATTTGTTCGCCGGAGGGAATATTGGCAATGGTGTTTCCTGTGATTGCGCCCACGCCGGTGGCCTTTCTGTCAAACCGGAAAACGTCGGAGGTTGTTACCAACTGGCCCACGTAAATCGAATTGGCCTTATGGATTGTCGGAGAAGATCCAAACAAACCTACGCCTGTAATATCCTCTGGATCGTCGATAAGATCTTGAGATCCAGCGTTTCCGCCCGTCCATGTTTCACAAGACCCGGTGTCGCACCATTGGACACGGTTGTAATAGATATTGGCCCCGTCGGTGATATGGGCCAAAAGCAAATAGGGGCCAACCGCCAAAACATATTTGGCTTTGGGAGGCGATCCGCCCAAATTGGCATCGCTTCCCGTGATTGAACATTTCCTGATATTGTCGCGCCCGTTTGTGTAAACGGCGATTTTGGCCCCTGATAACAACGGGAAGGTGAAACTAACGGGATCGGATTCAAGGCCGGTCAAGGCGGTTGCTGTGATCGATGACCACACGCCCGTCGATTTGTTTAAGATTTGGACCTGTGTCAGTCCGACTCTAAAAAGACGTGTGGAATCGCCCACCTGTAATTCAAAATATCGTTGAATCCTTTCCGAAAGAGTTAGCCCCACCTGAATCGTCCCCGGCCTTTTCTTGATGACAGAGCGGTTGATATCCATGTTTTTAATGTTGACGGCGGCGCGGGTATCAACGTATTCAGCGGGCCTGTCAACAACAAGGCCAAGCGAAGGAAGCGGGATACTGAGTTTTAAATCAGCCATTTATCTACATTCCAAATGGTTTGACATTAAAGTAACCATCCCCTGAATTTTTGCGCTCTCGTGAAACAGCCTGATCGAATCCAAACTCAAACGATTGCCTCAATTGCCCGGATTTATCGTATTCATCCATCAATTTATAAAGGCGTGAAAGAACGTTATCGCGCAACACGTCACGGTAGAGGGCGGTGAAAGGGACGCTGGTTGTTGAACTTGTAATCGTTCCGGCGCGGGAGGAATAGGTGATCCGGTACGAGTAAGACACCTGATCGGGGATGGGGCCAATCTGGATTTGGCCTTTATAGATGGTGAAATGGAGCGGGTAGCCTCGGTCTGAGGTCACGTTGATATCTGGATAAATATTGTCGAATTCGGATTTCGTTTTTTTAATTAACGGTGTCGCGTTCTGGCCGTCTTCAATCACCACGCCCAACAACAACCCGAAATCGCTTTCGACATTTATTTTGAAATCGCCCAACACGGAAATGGTGTCGGTGGTGGTGGTTTCAATTTCCGCTTCATCAAACATAAACCGGCGGCGCATCTCTTGGATGGCGTCGGTGGTTTCTTCATAAATTTCAGTGTCTTTGTCAGTTCGTTTAAATCCACCACGCAAAACGTAGTCTCTCCAATCGCTCCCCGACTGAGAGCCCGCCGACGCGGTGGCGGTACTGGATCCCGTCCAGTCAATCTTTCCAGAATTAACAATGGGATCATCTTCACCATAGGTTCCGGGATTCGATTGAAGCTTAACCACATATTCGTATGTCCCGCTGGCCGTGATTAAAACCGGGAACGTGCCAAAGTAAATTCCCGAGGTTCCCTGTTCGGTCATGGCAATATCGTAATTTCCGTAATTCAGGGAGCTGTAGGCCTCGAACGTGGTCCCGTTAAAAAATTGGCCCCGGCGAATAACAATCGCGTAAGCTGTGTTTCCTGTGGCGGCAACGCCGCTAATTTCATTGGCCATAGTTCTATCTCCTAATAAACCCGAGTGGCGCGAAGGGTTGCGCTGTTAATGGGATTTCCAACCGTATAGGTTCCGATATACCCCTTTAAATAATAGGTGGTGGTCGAATTGATGCGAACGCGAAACGGTTGGATAGTCTGCGATTTCCCGGTTGTGAAATTGGTCGCGATTTGATCGTCAATCAAATAATTATCGCCTAACGTCCCGCCTGTTGCATTATTCCCGGCCACTGTTCCAATGAGCGCCTCAAACAAAATATTGGTCCCTGAGAATGTGGCGCCATTGGGCCTAAATTGAATTGTCCCCGTGATATCCCATGCGCCGGATGAAAGATTAACGGCGACCAAATCATAAAAGGTGTCTGAGGTCCCTACTCGTGTGTTGCTGGTTGCCGATGAAATATATTCACCAACAAAACCCGCGCTTTGGGTGGCGTTGGTATTAACGCCACGAATGGCCACTCCCCCGGCCGTATTCGATATGGTTGTAACCCCGGCATTGGCAATCACCGTTGTGTTTAGCGTGGTGAAGGTAGAAACGGCCAAGGTAATGGCGGCGGTGGCATCGGTCCGAACCAATTGACTGTTGCCATTAAAAGTATTCCCCATCTTTGTGATTGAAGAAACATCGATCAAGACGTTCGGGATTGTCGTTGTATTGTTCAAATAGGTCAGCGTCCCGCTTGAGCGGGTCAAATAAGTTGCGGTTGCGGAGGAAAGCTGTAAATACGTCGCCGTTGCGCTTGAGGTCGTTAGAAGGGTTGTCGATGACACAATTGGAAAATATGTCGCAATCGCCGATGAGAGTTGAAGATAGGTTGCGGTCGCGCTAGATGTCGTTAGTAGAGAAGATGACGAACTAATCAGAAAATACGTGGTCGCCGCAACGGTTTGTTTCAAATAGGAGGCATCGGCGGATGAAACAGATACGCCACCCGCATCGTCGGAGCAATAGCTAGCACCACCGGCGACTGTTAGCTTGCCGCCATTGGTGAATGTTGAACAATCGACTGTTTCGCTTGAGGTGTAAAGGATCCACCGACTTGATGCAAAAGAAATAGAGAGCGGCGCCACGAAAAACATTAAGAACAAAAATATCTTCTTCGTCATGGTTTCCGCTCCGCTGAAATATTCCCGTAATTTTTTGGCTGGCCAGAAGTAAAGGTTTGGATGTTGGCTTTTAAATAAAAGGTGGCCGGGACCGTTAACTGAAGCTGGAAGGGCGCGATTGTTGTAGATAGGTCGGTAAATGTCCCCGTGGCCACGTTCACATTGTAAAGTCCGTTTACGCCAATCACACGCCCTGTTGTTGATGTCCCGGAATGGCTGGAAATCCACAATCGATAATCAACATCGGTAAAGGTGGCGGAGTTTCTATCAAGCATATTATGGCCCCATATATTCCATTTGCCTGGATAGAGAAGGATTTGAACAATGTCGGCGTTAGTGCCAGAGGCGGCGGTATTAGTATTGCTTGTCGCAGAGGTCACAACAACACCGACCACGGCATTTTGAGGATCGGTGACGGTTCCGCTGACATTGGTGAGATAAACGGGCCCGGTTGTGTTTGTTAAATCAATATCCCCGTTAATGTTTTCAAACCGAAACCCGCCTTTGTGAAAATCGGTGACGTCGGCGTTGGCGCTGCTTATTGAATGTTGAAGATTTGAGTTTCTAACGGTGATATAAGCACTCGCCCCGGTTCCGCCTGGTTCGATTTGGTTGCTCCATGTGGCTGTCCCGACAACGCCCTGCGTATAGTTAACACTGTCAGCGGTTGTGTAGGATCCTCCGGTACTGGATGGGTCATATAGACGCCATGAATTTTGGGATTCGATAGTCCAGTCTTTCATCCTCATGTTTTTTGTTCCAAGGTCGCGAATTACGAACCACCCGGCTACGGAGTCCGCGTCAACGATATGGATGTTCTCGGTAAACAATTGATAACTATTGACGTCGAAAATCGGGATTGTGCTGACATCAACTCTTTTTAGGAAAGAGGCGTTTTTGATGGTGATTTGGGCGGTTTCGCCTCCGGCCCCTGGAAAGTAAGAAGTCCACCACGGCTCTGGCATGGAATTGATGCGAACGCGGAGCCCATCAAAGGTAAGGTCCCGAATCCCCGACACGTATCCAATATAAATTCCCTTTCCGCCCTGGATGTAGGTATCTCGAAACATAATATCGGTGATCCCATGCATGATGCTGGTACTCGTCATGGTGATGTTGTACCCGTAAGTGTTATCGAACATCTTGGTCCGATAAAACGACGAATAATAAAGCGTCTGGATCCAAATATTCCCGTAGTTGTTATAAAACTCCAAATCCTCACATGTGATCCATTCGTTGTCGCCCGTCCAAAAGATTAGCGCGTAACTGGTCCCGGCCACATTCGCCAGCCTGATATCCCGATAGGTGGCACGTTGGCTTCCGCTTGAGATAAGTACAGTTCCAGGAAGTGAATTCCCGTCGAGTGTCATTCCTGAGATATTGGCGGAGCTTGTAATGGTGAAAATGTTACTGGCCCCGGAAGCCCGTTTTATGATGGTTTTTTCTTTGCCCATACCCATGACCACCTGAGAAATCAGGGTGTTGGTTGATGTCACCATGTAGGTTCCGGCTGGAAA